>JGI24723J26617_10000303_pt1 | contig 49513 bp, 47 predicted proteins | sample Cruoilmetagenom6_FD_26617 | JGI IMG/M metagenome (IMG submission 26617) | reverse complement strand
GAAATAGCTGACTTATTTGAAAATCGCAAATACAATGCCGCTATCAGACAAATCATGGCTTTGGCTGACAAAGCCAATCAATACATCGCTGACATGGCACCATGGGTGGCGGTAAAAGATGAAAGCAAACTCAACGAAGTTCACCAAGTGTGTTCAACAGGCATCAACTTATTTCGCGTGTTGATGACCTGGCTGGCTCCTGTTATCCCCTTCACTGCGCGTAAAGCAGAAGATTTTTTAAATGTTGATTTGAATGATTGGTATNCCATCAGCACACCCTTATTTAATCATGGCATCAATAAATTCAAACCTTTAATCAGCCGCATAGAACCTGAAACATTAGATAAAATCATTGAACAAAGCAANCAAGATTTGGTAGCCACCACACAAACAAAGCAAACAGAATCCAATGGACAGCTGGCAGCTGATCCAATCAGCGCTGAAATTGATTTTGACACTTTTGCTAAAACCGACTTAAGGGTGGTTAAAATCATCGATGCTCAACATGTTGAAAAGGCCAATAAATTATTACAATTAACCTTGGATTTAGGTGGTGAAACTCGAAATGTATTTGCAGGAATCAAATCCGCCTACCAACCTGAGGAGTTAATTGGAAAGCACACAGTAATGGTGGCTAACTTGGCACCCAGAAAAATGCGCTTTGGTATTTCTGAAGGCATGGTTCTGGCCGCTGGCCCCGGTGGTGATGAGTTGTTTATATTAGAACCTAATAAAGGCGCGAAACCTGGGATGCGAGTAAAATAATTAAGTGACTGAAATTTTCCTCATATTTGTTGGTGCAGCTTTTGTGAACAACTTTGTGTTGGTTCGCTTTCTTGGCCTGTGTCCTTTTATGGGGGTATCCAGTCAGTACAAATCAGCTCTTGGCATGAGCTTTGCCACTGCTTTTGTCTTAACCATGTCATCCATTGCCAGTTATCTGGTCAATGAATACCTGTTGGTTCCTTTGGGATTGGAATACCTAAAAACCTTAAGCTTTATTTTGGTGATTGCAGTAACGGTTCAAGTCACTGAAATGATTTTGCATAAATCATCCCCTTTACTTTACCAAGTATTGGGACTGTTTTTACCTTTAATCACCACCAACTGTGCTGTTTTAGGCGTGGCCTTGTTAAATGTACAACAACAAAACAGCTTGATTGAATCTGCTTTCTTTGGTTTTGGTGCTGCCGTTGGTTTTGGTTTGGTACTGGTGCTATTTTCAGCCATCCGAGAGCGCTTGGAAATGGCCAATATACCAGCATCATTCAGAGGACTGCCTATTGCCTTAATGACTGCAGGTATCATGTCATTGGCATTTATGGGCTTTTCTGGAATGACACAATGAATGCTTGGTTAAACCACTGGGGCTTGGCATTATTGGGCATGGTGGCCTTGGCCACTTTCTTTGGCATCATCATTGTCTGGGTTTCTAAAAAGTTCAAAGTTGAAGGTAACCCCATCGTCGAACAAATCAACGCCATCTTGCCACAAACCCAGTGTGGCCAGTGCAATTATCCAGGCTGTAAACCCTATGCTGAAGCCATAGCCAATGGCGAAGCCCCTATAAACCAATGTCCACCTGGCGGTACAGAAGGCATAAAAAAACTGGCTGAACTTTTAGATGTTGAGGTATTGGACCTGAACCCTGAGAATGGCACTGAAGAAGCAGATCAAGTGGTTGAAATCATTGAGGCAGACTGCATTGGGTGCACCAAATGCATTCAAGTTTGTCCGGTTGATGCCATTGTAGGCGCCGCTAAATTAATGCACACAGTGATACTTGACGAATGTACTGGATGTGACTTATGCATACCTGCTTGTCCAGTAGACTGTATCATTAAAATCCCAGCTCCCATGCCTGTTCAAATTAACAGAAAGAGCAAACCCGATTTATATACCACCATCACTGAGGCTCAGTCATGGTAAATTCGACACTGTCACATTTTCATGGTGGTTTGGTTCTGCGTCACCACAAAAAATCATCCTGTGAACAGCCATTGAAGCAGGCAGGGCTGCCAAATAAATTGATAATTTCATTGAAAAACAGCCAAGGGCCCCATTCTGAAACTGTGGTTAAAGTCGGAGATTATGTACTCAAAGGACAGTTGATTGCCAGCCCTTCACACACAATGGGAACCCACTTTCATGCACCCACTTCTGGCACAGTGGAAAACATTTCAATACAACAAACAGCCAATGCAGATGCACAACCAGCTGAATGCATCACCCTCATTCCTGATGGTAAAGACCAATGGATTCAACTGCCAGAAACAAAGCTTCCCACCAACCGAAATGAAATCATTGCACAAATTAAAGCCGCTGGCATCATTGGGATGGGTGGCGCAGGTTTTCCAACACACATCAAGTACGCCAAGCCAAGTCACGAACAAGAAACCACTTTAATCATCAATGGTGCCGAATGTGAACCCTACATATCCTGTGATGAAAAATTAATGACAGACAAGCCAAGTTCCATCATCAAAGGTTGTGTTTGGTTGATGCGTGCAGCAAATGCCCAAAAAGCCCTCATTGCCATAGAAGACAATTTAGGCGGTGTCAAACAATCATTGGACCAAACCCTTAAACAACTAAATATCAACAACATCGAAGTCATTAAAGTCCCTACCATTTATCCCACTGGGGGTGAAAAGCAATTGATTAAGGTGTTGACAGGTTCTGAAGTTCCCAGTGGTCAAACACCCCTATCCTTGGGACTTGTGATGCAAAATGTGGCCACAGCCAAGGCAGTGTATGACGCCATAGAATTACAACAACCTTTGATTAAAAGAATCATCACGGTCACTGGTGACTGNATTCGTGAACCGGGAAATTACGAAGNGCTGATAGGCACACCATTCAAACATTTGCTGGCATTAACNAATTGTGACCAAACCATTGATAAACTCATTATTGGTGGACCGATGATGGGCTATGCAATGCCTCACGCCGATATTGGCATTGAAAAAACCACCAACTGTCTGCTGGCATTACCTCAAGAGGCCACCAAACCAGAGCTGGAAAGCATGCCTTGTATTCGTTGTGGAGATTGCGTCAAAGTGTGTCCACAAGAGCTGTTGCCTCAACAACTTTTTTGGTACATCAATGGCAATGATCAAAACAACAATTTAGAAAAAGCCCGTGCCCATCATGTTTTTGATTGTATCGAATGTGGCGCTTGCTCTTGGGTTTGTCCAAGTCACATCAATTTAGTCGATTTTTACCGCTTTGCTAAATCCGAATTAACTTATTTGGATCACAAAAAACACAAATCTGAATTAGCCAAACAAAGGCATGACGAAAGGCTGGCACGATTAGAACGTATCAAACTTGAAAGACAAGCCAAACGACGACGCAAAACTTCAAAATTAGCAGACAAACAATCTGCCAAAAAAGAAATATCTGCGGTCCTCGCACGCATCAAAGCACAAAATAAGGAGTCTGCTGATGACTGAACAATACAACACCAGCAGCGCCCCCCATATACCGAGCAGGATCAGTGTTCAAAAAGTCATGTTATGGGTTTGCTTGGCATTGCTACCTGCCACCTTGGCGCACTGGTTTTATTTTGGCCCAGGCATTTTCATACAAATGGTTTTGGCAGTATCTGCCGCTTACCTGTTTGAGTGGTGGTGTTTGACTTGGCGTAAACAACCCATCAAACCGTTCATCACAGACCTCAGTGCACTGGTCACTGCCTGGTTATTCGCCTTATCCATTTCCCCCATCGCACCTTGGTATGTTGCTGTTGTGGGTATGTTTTTTGCCATTGTTGTTGCTAAACACCTTTATGGAGGACTGGGTCATAACATCTTTAATCCTGCCATGGTGGGATTTGCAGCTATATTGATTGCCTTTCCACAATCAATGGCTTTGTGGTTACCACCCAGTGATTTACTGGACACCGTCAACAGCAACCATTTTATGGCTGTTTTTAAATTAATATTCATTGGACATGACACACAGGTGATTGACGCCATCACCGCAGCAACGCCACTGTCAGCCATACAAACAGGCCTACAACAAAGTTACAGTTTAAGTGAAATCACTGAACAAGCCATTTTTGGTCAATTTGGTGGATTGGGCTGGGAGTGGATTGCCAACTGGATATTTATCGGTGGTGTATTTTTACTCTACAAGCGCATCATCACTTGGCATGTACCTGCAGCTGTTCTGTTAACCACCATTGCTTTTTCCACACCATTTTATCTATTTAATGGTGATGTCTTTATGTCACCACAACAACATGTTTTTTCAGGTGGTGTCATGTTAGCGGCTTTTTTCATTGCAACAGATCCCACTTCAGGTTGTTCTTCAAACCGAGGAAAAATTATTTTTGGTGCAGGAGTGGCCATACTCACCGTGTTGATAAGAAACTTTGGGTCATTTCCTGACGGCATTGCATTTGCCGTATTATTGATGAATATGTCAGCACCGTTGATTGATCGCCTCACCATTCCACTGCCTTATGGCAAACACAACAATACCAACTGAAATGATGACCGGCTTACATAAAAATTGGTTGTTACCACTGATCTTGGCATTGATGACCTGCTTAACCAGTGCTTTATTGATGTTCAGCCACGAAATGACCGCTGAAAGAATTGCCACCCAAAAACTCAACAACAAATTAGCCTCTCTCAAACGATTGTTGCCCGCAGCACTGATAGACAACGATCTGCTTGAAGACGCCATCACCATTTATGAACCAGAACGTTTAGGCCACAGACATGAAGAACAGCTTTATCTTGGTACAATGAACCATCAATTAAGTGTCATGGCCATTCCTGTCACTGCGCGCAATGGCTATTCTGGTGACATTGAAATCATGGTTGGCATTCAAGTTAATGGTGAAATTACAGCCGCAGAAATCATCGCCCATAAAGAAACGCCAGGCTTGGGGGACTTGATAGAAGGCAGAAAAAGCAATTGGCTCAATCAGTTCGAAAATAAATCTTTGAACCAACCAACTTCACAACAATGGCTGGTCAAAAAAGACGGTGGTCATTTTGACCAAATTACGGCCGCCACCATCACACCCAGAGCCGTTGTGGCAGCCATTAAAAAAGCATTGAAGTATCAAAAATATTATCTTAAACAATTACAACCAGAGAACAACAATGAGTGAGTTTATTCGCAGTCGCCTCATTGATAACAATGCCGCATTGGTACAAATGTTGGGCTTATGCCCTCTTTTGGCAGTATCCAATACCGCCATCAATGCCTTAGGCATGGGCATTGCTACCATCAGCGTATTAATCATCACTAATTTTTTAGTGTCCTTAATCAAGCCCATAACGAAAAAAGAAATCAGAATACCTTTATTTGTGCTGTTAATTGCCAGTGTTGTTACCACTTTAGAAATGCTCATGAATGCATTTTTTCATGAGTTGTATTTAATCTTAGGTATCTTTATTCCTTTAATTGTGACCAATTGCATCATCATGGCTCGTGCTGAATCATTTGCATCAAAAAACCCATTGTGGCTTTCTGTGAAGGATGGTTTTTTTGTTGGTCTTGGCTTTGCATTGGTCATGTTTGTTATCGGCATCATGCGCGAAATAGTTGGCCAAGGGACTTTATTCAGTCAAGCTCATTTGCTTTTGGGTCAATGGGGCCATCATTTAGAAATAACCTTGATACCGAATTATGGCGGCTTTTTAATAGCTGTTTTACCACCAGGTGCATTTTTTGCCTTGGCCATTTTGGTTGCCATTAAAAACAAACGAGACATAAAGAACAAAACATAACATGGGAAACAACGACATACCGACTCCCAGAGAACCCAATTATCACCTGTACATCTTGTTGTGTGATGAAAATATTTTTTATACAGGAATTGCAATTGACCCTCAACTGAGGTTATCACAACACCAATCAGGTGCACCGTATGGTGCCAAATTCACCCGAAGATTTAAAAACCTACAATTGGTCTACCAGGTACCTATAGGCACTCGTTCAGAGGCCCAATCACTTGAAATAAAAGTCAAAAAACTATCCAAGCGCAAGAAAGCTGAAATCATAAACAAACAATGCACTTTAGATGAGCTTGAAATTTTTATCAGCAACCATGCTTAAGCTTTTACCTTTACTTCAACATGATTGCATGAGAATAATTGATTTATGTTAATAACTGGTTGCTTGTCTTAGTCGGTGTATTCAAATATTTTAACCACGCGATCAACACCTCGAAGGTGTCTGATACGCTCAACCACTGCATCGGCCTCATTGCGACTGACCATGCCCATTAAATAAACCTCCTTATTGGCTGTGGTGATTTTGACCCGACTCGGATCAAAACCTTCAATATCAATTTTTAACAGTGAAGCTTTCGCTTTTGACCCGATGTAACTGTCTTTACTGCGTGGGCCAAATTTTGAAATATCACTGACCAACTTCAATTCATTAACCACTTTTATAACGCCGTCTTTAATCGCTGCAGCATCTTCTGCCTTGATGCGATCTTCATCAGTTTTCACTTCACCAGCCATCAACACAACTCCGTTGTAAGAGTCTACTTTAATGCGGCTGTCATCAACCAAAACCTTTCTTAGTTCATTTTTTACACTGGCCGTTATGATTTTGTCATCTAATACTTGTCCAGCGCTTCGTCTGTCATGTGCAATGTTTACGCCTGTTACGATTGCACTCCCAATAATCACCGGAGCACAGGCCGTCAAAACTTGCATGGTGATAAGTATTAAAACTATTTTTTTCATCATTAACATCCTCATTTCACTGGTCTGTATGACAGCCAGTTTTTTTATAAATTCAATAAAAAGCATGGGGTAACCACTCAATCTGAGGGTCATTTAATTCACCTGCCATCGCGACCACATCAAAACGACAACTTTGTTTGCCGTGTTTGTCATGCTGTTGTAAATACTGTTTAGCTGCTTTGATAATCTTCTGCTGCTTATTTAAAGTAATTGACTCAACAGGACTGGCCCAATCAGAACTGGATTTGTAACGCACCTCGACGAATACCAAAACAGACTTATCACGCATGATTAAATCAATTTCTCCACCTTTGGTTTGATAATTTCGCTCAATTAAAAGCAAGCCTTGTCGTTTTAAATACCTTTCGGCCAAGTATTCAGCTTGCTGGCCTCTGGACTGACTACCTTGCTTCAGTTGGACAAATAATCGATGCCACCATTGTGATATTCTGCCCACAGCAACTGTCTCCTAAAGTGCTTATTCATTCCTAAACTGATGGTTCCAGTCAAACCTTCAACAAAACCTGTATTAACACGACTCATCCATTCAATGCGCGCAATCAACTGGTAAGCATCAAAACCAAAAGCAAATAATTTTTTATCACTGTGAATTAATTTTAAATCGAAAGGCAACACTTCTTGTAAATAGCTGGCTTCTAATTCCATGGGGCTGATTGCGAATTTAACACCTTCTAAATCTTTGTTATGTTGCTCATCATGTAAACCATTAAACACATGGGAACTTGAATAAACCGGTATGTCTGCCGCTCTGTGAAACTTTAACTGAGGAATCATTAAACGAGCAAAGGCAGGTTTTGCAGCTAAAAATATACCGTCCACATCAGAACGCACCACTTCTTCTGAATTGATATCTAGCTTCAAAAACTGTTCTAAATTTCTTGCCCTCAGTTGACTTTCCACCAGGCCCAGAGTCTGCCTTAATTGGGCTGAATAGTCATTTTGTTGGGGTTGGAAGTATGCGTTGTTGCTGATGTATCCTCCTAAATCAACAAAACGCTGTGCAAAAGCAGTGGTCATACGCTCACCCCAGGCTTCATTGGGTGCCAATATCAAAACGCGTTTCATACCATCAGCAATCATTTTCTCAGCCACTTCTTCTGCCTCAGCTTCTGGTGACAAAGTAAATTGAAAATAATGGGTCTCACTTTGATTCAACAAGACCACAGGAACTGTGGGCTCAGGCATCAAGGTGATTTGCTCAATTGAATCTTTATCAATCGGTCCAATAATTAAATCAGCTTGGTATTCTTGTGCTGAAAACCAAGCATCTGACAGATTTTCACCGGCACTGCCCGTATCAAAAAACATCAATTCATTTTGGCCATTAAAATCAGACAAAGCCGCAGCTAACATGCCTTTTTGTACCGCTTTAGCAACATCAGCAAAACGACCAGAAAAAGGTAACAACACAGCCACTTTTTGTTGGTTACTGACTCGGTTCAAATCTAAAAAGTAGGATGCTGCTGGGTGTGTAGGCCATTGTGTTAACCACGCCTGACCAGATACACCATCTGCCCCAAAATTAACATAAGCGGCTTCAATCCAGCCTTGAGTCAAAGCATCTAGACTGAGGTCCCCTATAGAAAAGAGCAAATCTTCTTCATCAACCATGAGTAAACTTTTAACTATCAAATCACGGTTGTTTTGAATTTCAACGGGCTCTTGCAAATACCGATTCAAAGCCACCAATGCTTTGGCCGCTGATAAATATTGTTTTGTCTTTAAACTACAATCAATAACAAATTTTAACTTTCTGGCTTGCCAGTCTGCCTCCATTGTTAACGAATCCCAATCATCAACTAAATTCAAGGCGTCTAAACAAGCATTTTGACTGGCCATCATTTCAGCTTCAATCAACGTTGCTCGAGGTGAGACCAACTGATTCTCATGTAACAGTTTCCAAACCCTGGGCATCTCACCCAACTGAAACCATGAGTCCAACAATGCAACATAAACGGCTTCATCACTGGGTTGGTCGTTATATAATTCAGACAACAATCCAACAGCCGCAAAATAGTCTTGTTGATCGTATAAAGACAAAGCTTCCAACCTGGCTTTACCATTGTTTGGTTTCAGGTTAGGCCCAGAACCCGGTCCACAGGCAGACAACATGATTAACATGAACAAATAAATCAGTTTATTTCTATTATTTTTCAGCATGGTTAGGATTTTACCTCAGAAATCATTAAAATGTGTCATCATGAATCACACTTCTGAAACACAAGCGGGCATATTGTATGTTGTTGCCACGCCCATAGGCAATCTTAAAGACATCTCACAACGTGCCATTGAAGTACTCAATGCTTGTGATTGGGTTGCCTGCGAAGACACCAGACACAGTCACCGCTTATTTCAGGCGCACGACATCACCACAAAAACCATTCCATTACACCAACACAATGAAAACCACAGTTCCTTAAAAATAATAGAGTGGCTTAAAGAAGGTAAAAACATTGCCTTGGTTTCAGATGCTGGTACGCCGTTAATCAGTGATCCTGGCTACCCATTATTACAACTGGCCCACCATCACAACATTCAAGTGTCACCCATTCCTGGCCCATCGGCATTAACCGCATTTTTATCCGTAGCAGCCATCAATACACACCCCTTTGTGTTCCATGGTTTCACGCCCGCAAAACATCAACAAAGATTAAAGTTTTTTAACGATTTAAAACCACTGAATGCAACACATGTCATGTATGAATCCTCTCATCGAATCGTTGATTCATTGAAACAAATATGTGAAGTTTTTGGGGGACTGACTACCATTGCAATGGGGCGAGAACTGACCAAAAGATTTGAACAAGTTTTTCGTGGTACAGCGGCTGAATTATTGGATTTGGTGGTCAATGATTCCAACAACCAAAAAGGTGAATTTGTACTGGCTATCCAAGGTGAAAAACAACCACAAAACGATGAATTGTCAAATGAACAGAAGCAATTGGCGCTGGCATTACATGAACATTTGCCTCCCAAAGTAGCGGCTAAAATTGTTGCCGACCACCATGACATCAACAAAAAACAAGTTTATCAGTTTATCTTGAGCCTAAAATAAACTTAATGACTGCATATTCCCAATGCGGTCGGTGCTTTTTAAAATAGCGCAACAGACCTTGTTTCTTCCATGCCTTGATCTTTTTCTCATTTTGGCTGGAATGCCCTTTGATGTGTCTGACCGCAACATCGGAATCATATAAAATATTTTGGTTTGCCTTCAATAGCTTGGCAAACATATCTAAATCTTCAAAATGCAAAGGGTATGCCTCATCAAAACCATTCACCGCATTAAATGCATCACGTTTTAATAGCATACAAGCACCATTAACCGCCTCAACACGCTGAATCTCATCAAATAAGCCATTGTCCTTCAAGTTTATGCCTTTCAATCCTGGCAGAAAATCAAGGTGCGTCATGTGAACGAAAACGCGCCACAAGGTAGGAGGACGCCGACGTGAAGCAGCTTGTAAGCTTCCATCATCATTTAATACACGACAACCCACCAATGCTGCACTGGGGTCGTTTTCTAAGGACTTAACCAATTGCAGCAGTTGTTCACTGCTCACAAAACAATCGGGATTGATGAAAGCCAGGTAGTGAGCTTGGCCTATTTTTGCTGCGAAATTACAAGCTTTGGCAAATCCTACATTGAGTGTGTTTTCAATGACATTAACACCATCATACTGGTACTTAATCGCTTGTAACGAGTCGTCTTGTGAACCATTATCAACAACGATGATGTTAAGCTGTGAACTGTTAGATGCACTTAAAGTTTCGATGCATTTTTCTAACGCATGACCAGAGTTATAATTAACAATAACGACATCTAACTTGGGAATATGGTTCATTGACCCAAGCAGAATGCCCAAAGTTTTGGCCACACTTCCATGGCATCAACCACTTCTTTTAAATCATGCCTGGCCTTCGCCAAACAAGCTTCAACATCCATAGATTCATCCCAATCACTTAAAACGGGTGGTGCATTTGTTTTAACTGCTTTGCCATTGGCTTGAATAATTTCACGCACATCTGCTTGCCAATATATGGGAGCTTCAGGCACTTCATCCATGGTGTTTTGTAGAGAAAACACCAAGTCCGAACGTGTTTTGGTCATGTACTCTTTCAGCCTGTTTTCTAAAGCTTGATCTGAACCCGTTCTTAAATCATCAATCGCCGCTTTGATGTTTGAGTACCTGACATTCTCATCTTCGGTGTAAATTTGTGGAATGATTGACAACACATAATCAGCCACAAAATTATTAAAATTAGGCCTTCTGGCTATATGATTAAAGCCACTGCGGTCTCTTTTACTGGTTTGAATATGCCCCATCATAAACGGGTAATGCAAAGAAACTTGATTGGGATAACAGCCTTTCATCATACAATTGAAAAAATGATCTTCATTTTTATTTATCGGCATCACAAAAGGAGTCATCGTGCTGTTATCTATGGTTGAAGGCGCAAAGTTTGAACATGACAAGGCCTGAAAATGAGGCGAATAATGCAACAAATGCGAAGCTTCAATGTTATCTAAATAAGTTTCACGGTTTTGCCAAAACTCTTCACGTTGTTCACCTTTCAACAAATACAACCAGTAGTTACTCTCAGCGCGCGGACTGCCCCATGTACCATTTCCAGTCGACTTTATCACTGACGATGAATTCAAACGTGCCAAATCCATTAAGCGCCAGCCATACAAAGAAGAAGTTTGAATGGATTCATTTTGTGCCAGCCACTGACCGAAATATTGTCCACATGAATCCAACATTGTTTGTAAAACATCTGATTCAACCACTTCACTTTTTTCTTTTATATCACGAATATTTAGCCCAAAGCCCACATCCAAATCGACTTGTTCAGACAAATTAATTTGGTCTTCGGAATATTGTTTCGCTTTTCGTGGTTGTAACAAGTAATCATCATCATAAAAAGCAAACTTTTTACCAGCCAGTGCAAGCAGTGCTAAATTCCATATGCGACCGCCCGTGAAGCCATTTTTCTCAGCTAACAACCAATCGATTTGTCGATGTTCAGTTTCGAACTCCTGCTTTAACATGGCAACAAATTGATTCTGCCAAGACAAACCATAATACTTAACATTGAGTTTGGCTGCTTGACAAATCTTTTGATTGGCTTCTTGAGACTTGCTGTCAGGTGAATCATCAAAAACCAACATGTTATCAATACTGCCATGTAATTGGTGGTAGCTAACAAATGAATCAATCAAGCGCTGTAAGTTATCGGGTCTTTGACATGTTCTGACAACAATACCAGCATTCTGAATCTGTCGTTCTGCTAACGGAGTGTCTTTGACTTGGTCCAACCACTGTTTATCACTCAACAGTAAACCTTTGTTTTTTAGAAAGCCCAACACTTTCTCAATTGCTTGTCGTTGTCCTTTCAGTGATGGTATATTCTGTTCTATTGCCTGAATGTGTTCATGCATGGGCTTAAAATGCTGAGTTAAACCCATGGCTTGTAGAACCTGAATGGTCATCACATGATTCTCACCAGTATGATGATCCATGAAAACCAGTTCTTCTTTTGACAATTGTTGTACTGTACCAGCCACTGATGCAAATAACGTTGGGTCTAAGGGTTTTGCAGTACTGATGCTGTGTTCACCAAAATTGAATTCAAATTCCATAATTAATCCTTTGCAAACCATTTGATACAGCGCCCAATAATGGGATGTTTCAACCAGGTTTGTTGTTTTGTTAGCAATTGTTCACATTCTTTTTCTGCTTTGATATGGGCTCGAATGACGGCATGATAATGTCCATATATGTTTTCTTTGTGCTCATTGAAACCAAAAAAATCTGTGCTTGACTTACTGTTTAATTTTTTATTACTGGCAACAACAACATAATAGACAGGGTTGAATTGAGGGTAATTGATGACTTGATCCGCTTCATTCATACAATCAAATTGAATACTTTTAAGTGGTTCTTGTAATTTCCAAATAGCCGATACAAACATCAATTTTTGTCCATACCAAAGACTGTATTTAAAGTCTTGTGCGATTAACTCCCTGAATTCATGTTCATACAACTCTTTTAAATGGTATTCGTTATTGAATCCTGTCTTGTCGCTGTATTCTTTTTTATCAGGTGTCGAAATAATCAATACGCCATCTGACTTTAATACCCGTTTAAATTCTTTGATTAATTGTTCGTGTTCAGTGATATGTTCAAGTGTTTCAAATGAAACCACCACATCAAAACTGTTGTCTGGAAAACCTAACTGTAAAACATCCGCTTGTTTAAACTGTAAATTTTTTTGTTGGTAAGTCTTGTTTGCATGGTTAATGGCAGCTTCTGAAAGATCAACACCAACCACTGATTTGGCCGCTGTTGCTAACAGATGACTGCCATAGCCCTCTCCACAAGCTGCATCTAAAACAGATTTGCCCTTGACCCATTCATGCACCATGGTATATCTGTGATAATGTTCATACCATATCTCCCTTTCACAACTGGGCAAAAAGCGTTCACCAGTGAACAACAGGTCTTCTTCAGACATTAAACACCTTAATTAAAAAGCGCTTATTTTAGCAATGATTGATTCTCTTAACTCGACTAAAGGGTCTTTTTTAATGAAATTTTCTATTAACTGGCCGTAACTCGGATGTATATTTAATAATCTGTCCATGGTGGCTTGATTGGGCTGTAAGTCTTTGTCCTTAAAAGATTGATTTCCCACATGTGCCACATAACAATTATCGACCAAAACATTACGCATGCCGTGTTGTTTAACCCGCAGAGAATAGTCATTCTCTTCACCATAGCCCAAACCAAAAGTCTTGGCATCAAAATAACCTACTTGTTGTTTGGCCCTCGCAGTGATTAACATACAAAAGCCCACGGCAGTGGGTAGTTCTGGATATTGAGGCTCGTGTAAAAGATTAAGTTCACCAGCCAACTGATCAATGTCATCAGGCACCGTATTAACAGTGAGCGTTTCAGGCAATGAACAAATTTCAGCATTATTCGACCACGGTGTGGCAGTACCCAAATCAGCCACAGCCACAATGGCCTGTTTAAACCGTTCTAACCAGCCACTTGAAACGATGGTATCTGCATTTAATAACACGCTGTGTGCTTTACTGGACTGCAAACCGATATTGGCTGTTTTAACAAACCCTAAGTTGTGCTCATTATGTATCAGCTCCCAGTTACTTGGTAAGTCAGCTAATAAGCCTTTAATTCTGTCATCTGTAGATGCATCATTAATAATCAACACATCATCATTTGAGTTGTGTTTAAGCAATGAAGCCAGCATAACTCCAGTGGCTTCAAATGCATTGTATACGGGTACTGTGATTCTTATTTGCAAACTATTTCCATTCAGTTGTTAATTGAGTAGAACCCAGTTCTCTGGTTCTGCCTTTTACCTTGAGTTTCTTTTCGAAAGTATCAATCATTTGAATGTTATCGGGTGTCATGGTATGAAATCGAAACTCATAGGTACCAGGTAATAATTTAAGTGCTGGCATGGTCACTTCATATGTAATGATGCCCTTATCATCGAGAACGGGATGTGTCTCATACAATTCAGAATAGGTACCATATATGGGTAAACCCACATGATTTACCACACCGATACAAATCCCTGGTATTTTATTATCGGGGGTATATACTTTAATTATCAAGGTAATCGTTTGACCCAATGTGATTTCTTCAACAGCTTGGTCATCCACCCTGATTTCAGCATCATACAAGTGATAACTCAAACGGTTGACCTGATCACCTGAAGCCATTTGATTGGGACTGACAATCGAATCTTGATAAGCTTGGCTAACTTCAAACACATCACCCATTTGTTTGATTTGTCCTTTTTCGAGCCACACTGCTTTTTTACATAGTTTTTGCACATGATATACACTGTGCGATACCAACAACAAGGTACCACCATTTTTTATATAACCATTAATCCAATCCAAACATTTCAGTTGAAAACTTTCATCACCAACCGCCAGTACTTCATCAGTGATTAACAACTCGGGTTTGGTTTGCGTTATGACAGAAAACCCCAACCTGACCACCATGCCAGAAGAATAGTTTTTGACTGGTTCATAAACATAATCACCAATGTCAGCAAATTCAATCATCTTTTGAATCTTATGTTCAGCATCCTTACCTTTTAAACCAGCCAAGGCCGCTGACATTTTTAAATTTTCGATGCCTGTATATTCAGGATCAAATCCCGAACCCAATTCTAACAATGCACCAATACCACCATGAATTTTAAAATTTCCAGATGTGGGCTGAATGACACCTGATAAAATTTTTAAAAGGGTACTTTTGCCTGCACCATTTTTCCCCACAATCGCTAATGACTCACCCTTATTGACTTCGAATGAAATGTCTTTAAGTACATGCGCACCAAAATCATCTACACGATTAAACAATATATTCATCATGCCCTTAACACGTTGTTTATTGGTCACAACATGCGGGTAATATTTATTTACTTTTTCTATTTCAATCAGTTTCATCAAGCAAAATCATCAAATCTGGGCGCCAGTTTATTAAAAAAAGCATTGGATAAAAACAGTATTAAAAGACTGAACATAAACACATAGGCCATTGCTACCCAATTCAAAGCGTTGAGCTTAAATACCGCATCATGTATAAAATTAATAACAGGTAACAGCGGATTTAGCTTGAAATATACTTTGGCTGAATCAGGTACAATTGACCATGAATATATAATTGGTGTACAGAAAAATAACAAAGGCAACAAAGCCGTAACTATTTGTTTCAAATCTCTATAGAACACATAAAAAGCCGACACAAACAGACTCATTCCAACTGCCAATACATAAAGTAATAACAATGGAATTACCAATAGAAATAATTCAAAACTTGGTACCAGTCTACCCAGCACCATCAACAAAATTAAAATGGCGATAAAACCAATACCGTGCAGAATGAAATTAGCGGTCACTCCCGAAACCACAACATGACGTAAATCTATTTTAACTTTTCCCAATAAATCTTTTCTTGAAGTGACGGCGGTTATGGCATTTAGGATTGATTCGGAAAAAGCCATCCACGGCCATAAACCCAATGCCAAATAGGTTACAAATGCATTATCAGGTAAATTGGGTACCCGTGACTTGAAAATGACACCAAATACAAAACTGTAAATAAGTAAAGAGATTAACGGGTGTATGACAATCCACAGCAAAGCTGAAGAATTACCAAGATACCTATCGGTAATCTCTTTCCTCAAAAAGAATTTGAACATTTATTCTACTTTCAGTATTTTATATCGTTCAAATACATGTGCAGCCAAAGTTTCATTGACAATNGGACTTTTAGAACCTTCGGTGTTGATGATATTCTGAAACTTTTTCTCAGCCAACTCNGATTTTACATTTTCAAAAACCTTGTTTTTATACTCATCAAAGTCTGGCTCTTTTGGTGGAATAATTTCATTAACACGAACCAGATAATAATTTCCATCGTATGAAAATACAGTTGGAATTACGCCAATTTCAGCTTCGAATAAAGCATCAGCAAAAGGGTAATTTAAATCCTGTTTTCTGAATTTTGACCAAGCACCTTGGTTTAATTCAACTGAAGGATCATCTGAATATTCAACCGCCAACTGATTAAAAGCATTAAAATCCTTACCTATGGCCTGTTCAAGTACCGANACCACTGCTGCCTGGTCATGATTGGCTTCATTAAGAACAATCACCGATAAATCTCTTTTTTCAGGAATCATTAAATTCCTTTTCTTAACGATAAACCTTTCTTTAATGATCTGATTGATTTTATCATCAGCCAAGGTTTCTTTGACATAAAGACGCATCCTGACATACATTTCTTTTTTAACATCAAAGTTTTTAAGACCAATTAAAAATTGTTCTTTATCTATGTTCAGCTTTTCAAAAAAATCATCATCAATTTTATATTCATTCTGCTCAACCAAATCNGGAACAACACTGAAAGTTTCATCATTGATTAAACCAGATGTAAGGATGTAGTTATACACNATATTTATATTAAGTAGGGTGATGATNTTTTTATCGATTTGTTTCTTATCTTCTGCAAAACCACCGCGTTTATCTGCAGGTAGTAAATACACATAAGCATCTAAATCAACCAAATCGACAGTCACCTCACCTTGTTTAACCAAGAAATCATCTTGGTTAAACAAGCCTGTTAACAATAAAAACAATATTTTCATATATTAATTCGATTCTTTATAAAAGATTGAACAGTTAGAAGATGATGTTTTACAACTGGGGCTATTGGTGTAAGGCGCATCAGACATGATCACATTAAAGTAATAGGTCTTATTTGGATCCATAATACAGAAGAAATTTGTGTTAGCACCCGTGTCTGTGGTAAATCTCCAAGTATCAAATTGACCCGTAACTCTGGTACATGCCGCCGCTGCTGTAAAGTCACCAGGACATTCACTGACAGTTATGGTCGCTTGATTAATTTCATTCGAGCCACCAGGAGGCGATACCAAGTCAATTCTTCTTTCAAAATTACTAACACCTGATGGTATTTTAAACCCTGAATAGGTACCAAACTGGTTAAGATTCAAAGTGATTAAAGCAGATGCTGTGGTCGAAACACCAAATGGCTGACCGTCATTTATACTGGCATAAGTTGCATTCACGCGATTTAAGCCTGTAGGGAAAACTGTCGATGAACAACCACTGTTGTCACTGTAAAAAATAGAAATACTGCGTGAAGCTGTACCACAAGTTAATGTAATTGTGGCGTTTTGGGACACTGTAATTTGTTTGGATCCATCTGCAGATAATGCACCAGACCAATTTGAAACACCACCTCCACTNGATGAGGCTGTACAACTGGTGGCATTTGAAGACTGCCAAGCTACGGTNGCCGTACCAGGTGACGAAACTGTTACAGTACCTGCACTGCCGTCTACAGTGAATGAATCAATGGTAGCGGTAGGTGTGGTACCGGTGGTTTGTTCATTGATTTGGAAACTTCTTGATACTTGGCTGCCAGTTAAAGTGTTTTGGCACAACAAGCTTAAAGTAGAAGGAAATTGACTGATACTGATGTTATTAACCACATTATCACCATCAGTAGAACTCACTGTTCCACTCCAATTATTTCCTACACCCAGTGATCCGCTTGCTGTACATTTATTGGCATTAACAACTGTCCAATTTGCATCCACAGAAGCACCTTGTGCAATGTCATAATCATCGGGATAAAAAGCCAGAATAACAGGCGGTTGTTCTATGATTAAATGAGGCGTATTGGTCTCAACAACAATGTCTCCAGTTTGGAAATCAATTTGTGCATTACCAACAATATCAACTTGTTCATTATTATTAGAAAAGATAAGCTTTTCGCAGTGGCCTACTGTACTAATAATCAACATCAACGTTATTATTCTTTTCATGTATTATCTCATTTGTTAAAAGTTATCTGACATTATATCTAATTCATTGTTAATTTTTTATTCATTCAAAAAAAAAGGCAAGTATAAAACTTGCCTTTTTTTATATCATTACAGGTTGTTTAGTTAGAAACAACTTGTCCTTTATGAACAAACAAACCTGCGTACTGTGCTAACAAGCCTTCACCAGCACCACCATTGGTGTACTGTTGAGCCATGAAGCCAGCAACTGGTAAGCCGTCAAAACCAGCACCAGAAATAGGAGACATGCTATGAGAAGCTCCATTGAACTGGATGCGAGCCCAACCATTATCAGTAGCGTGATCTACATTAACACCACTAACAGTAATTAAGTTGTCTGAACCCATGATTGAAGATGTTGCACCAGCTGAACCAGCAGGATCAATAAATTCAATAACATTGGCTTCGTAACACAACTCAGGGCTTACGCCATTAGGTGGTTTAGGAGAAACAACACCAGTACCTGGTGCATTTTGTTGCTCTTCACGATCCCAAATAGTTAAAGTGTAAGGATCACAAGATTCAAAACCATCCCATTCTACAGTAAATGGTTCAACAACAGGAATTGTATTAACATGCTGATGTTTAGTTGGGAAAGTTACAATCCACTCAGATTTACCATTTACGAATGCATCAAAAGCATACTCGTTGTAAATTTCAGCTTTCATGAATAAAGCTGAAGCTGCTTGAATTGGTTGTGGCCATTGTGAAGCAACAGCAGCACCATTAACGAATACTATGCTGTCATCATCACCATTGTTCAAGTTAGGTAACAAATCACCAGGCTCAGTATGACCAAGCGTACCAGGAGTCCAGAAATCAGCAACTGCAACTGCGTCATAAGTCATAGACAAACCTTGATCAACATTAATCAAGCTGGCTGAACCAAACAAACCGCCAGTAGTTTCACTTTCAAGTGAACCGTCCCAAACGCCGTTATTACCCCAAGCAGCGTCGAAGTAACCACAGCTAGCTGGAACACCAGTAGCACCGTGATCAGCAGCAGCAGCAGCATCAGTACCAGCATCAAATGTAGCCATTTCTAATACTTCCATGTGACCGTCACGTGAACGGAACATGTCGTTATTAGGGTAATCTTTGTCTATTTCATAAGGCAAAAACTCTTGACCCGCTTTGGTTAAGAAAGGAGCACAAGATTTATCAGAAGTGACGTGTTTACCACTGGCATCACCAGCATGAGGGTATGCACCGTCATTAACTGTTGAAACAGTAGGTACAAGAGCACCAGTCCAAACGTCATAAGGTGATAAGTAAACGTTAAAATCGAGCACCTCACGAGAGTTTTCACCCTCTAGGAATCTTACTTTAACTGCTTTAGTTGTATCAGTTGTGTTAACAATTGAGTACAAAGTGTTCAAACCGTTATTAACTGAATAATAAGGGTAAATCAATACTTCACCAGTCCCAGCAGGATTGATGTATTGAGCTGCATTTGCCATACCAGCGACACCCGCGATACCAGCAACAACAGCCATAGTTAGTTTATTTTTTTTCATTTCTAACTCCAAATTAATAAAAATATCAGGGCTATTTTAAAATATCCCCGCTCATATGAACGAAGCTATACAAGATAGCAAAGTGAATGATAATTTATCTCGACCAAAGAAACAAGGTATTTTTTAGGAAAATTATCAGACACTTCATTCAACTTTTGGGCATTAAAGTAATTGTTTATCTGAAGGCACCAGATACCAGCGACCATCTAATTTAATCCAATTTTCTATTACCTCAGTACTCAATTGAATCTCACCCATGGCTCGTTGTGGAAATGTATATTTGTATTCGAGATCCACTTTTATGGTACACGCATCCTCAGAACAGTCCTTACTCAAGAACTTCGCAGCCACCCATTTAACTTTTAACTTAGCAGTTTCAAGTCTTAACATGTATGCATTTAAACTTTCAACTTCTCTGTAAGCGGGTGACAAATAGTCATAGGCTTCTTGATAATTACCTTCAATGACTTGTGTCCACCTGTTAACTGTACTTTGTTCTATTGTTTCTGCATCTTTACAAGCTGCAAGTAAAAACACCACCAGTACAATCCATATCAACTTATTCATCATTTTCACTCTCATCACTTTCATTTTTCTTAACTGTTATGGGCTTGAGACCCTTGAACTTATCCGTATATTCTTTTGTGACCTGACGCGCTTGTTCTGGGTTTTCAATCACTGTAGGGGTAATTAACAACAACAGCTCAGTTCTGGAAGTCGATTTATTTTTAGCACCAAACACATTGCCCAATACTGGAATTCTACTTAACACTGGAAATCCTGAACGTGAATTACGACTTTCATCACTGATTAAGCCCCCCATCACGATGGTGTTGCCACTTTGAACGGCTATTTCGGTTACCAAGGCTCGCGTTGTAATTGCTGGCGTGGCATCAGAACCTGCATCCACTTCTTTGGCGTTACTGACATCTTGAGAAATTTCCAAATAAACCAACCCACCTGGGTTTACCCGCGGAGTGATGTCTACCTGTACACCGGTTTGGATAAAACGTGTACTTGAAATGGTGCCATTACTGACCGTTCCACCACTGGTAAGTGAACCGACATTGGTAATGGGGATTTGATCACCCACATTGATGGTGGCATTTTTATTATTCAACACCATCAATGACGGCGATGACAAGATGGCCACCCGCCCTTCTTTTTCTAAAGCATTTAATTTCGCTGTCGCATTGGTACCTGTGAAATTGTACACAGCACCGTTGCCACCATTGATAATTGCCGATGATGTAGTGAAATTATATGGGGCTTGTTTGTTTGTTGTGGTTGTACTCGAAGTATCCGTCGCATCTCCAAACAACAGTTCCACACCCTGATCTAAAGAACCCGTTAACGACACTTCAATAATTTTCATCTCAATCAGCACCTGTAAGGGTTCAATATCCAAACGCTCAATGGCTGAGAATATCTTTTCATAGTCACTGACACCCGCTTTAATTAACAGCTGATTAGAGTCTTCTATCGCTGAAATAAAGATGTCATTGATTCCTGAACCAGAGTTGTTACTGGTTTTTCTTCTGTTGGTGTTGGTTCTTTTCGCACCTGATGAACTGATTTCTTTGCCATTTTGACCAGGGGTCACGCTGCCATTATTCGATTTTGCTGACGAGCTTGAACCACCNCTGCCGCCAAATACATCATTTAAATAAGTTGCCAAATCATCAGCTTTGATGTTTTTAACACTGTATACATACAAATTAGACGCGCCATCGGAGTCAGCACGATCCAGTCGATCAACCCATTCTTTGGCCTTATGTAAATAGTCTTCTTGTGGCGTAATCACCATAACGGCATTAAGTCTTTCTAAAGGCAAAAACCTAAACATGCCAGCCAAAGGGTTCTCTGCGCCTTCACCAAACAAAGCTTCTAATTCCACGATGATGTCATTGGCTTCTACTCTTTTTAGATAAAAGATCCCAGTTGACATACCTGCCAACCAATCCACATCAAATATTTCGATGGTTTGTAAATAGTTATTCAGCTCACTGTTGGTTCCTGATAGAAACAAAATATTTCTGGCGTTATCCGCTTTAACCACTGCACCATCTTTGGCATAGGGTTCCAATATTTTTTCCATTTCAGCAGGTGAAACATATGTCAATGGAACAGCAAGTACTTGGTAGCCACCTTGTTGATTGACTTGGTTAAACTTAGGTGTCAACAAACCCTTGATGGCATCCTTCTCAGGCAGCACATGGTAACGGTCATCAACCATAACCAAAGCTGCATTGTTCCAGCCCAACATCATTTCTAAAATCGGAATCATTTGTGACTTGGAAACGGGTTTGGCTGTAGCAAAGGTGACTTTACCTGATACTCCGGGAGCCAATACATAATTTTCTTTGAGCACGACACCCAAGATAAAATGTACCACTGCTTGAAGGGACTCTCCTTCAAAGTTGAAAGTAATTTCACCTTCAGGCGTGACTGTTTGGTTGCTTTTGGCTGCAGCAGCTAAATCAACAAATTGTCCTGTTCCAGGATAATATTCCGCATCACTCCTTTTTTCAGTAACAATTGATCCATCATTAAAAACCTCACCGGAGTATATTGTTGACTCAACACCTTTCAAATAATTTGAATTATTCAGTTCTGCAGTCAAATCTTTGGGTTGGGTGACACATCCTGACAAGCATACCAAGACCACACACACACCTAAGTTCATTATCGTTTTATTCATTATCATTGTTTTGTTCCTTTAGCAGCATTGGCTCTCATTTGAGCACGCCTTTCAGCAATTTTCTTTCTGATTTCTTCAGCACTGTTCTTCTGGGTAATCTCTTGAGGCTTATTAGCTTCATTACGATTACTTCTGTTGTTGGCTCTGGTAGCTGGTTTTTTAGCCAAATTAGATTTTCCATTTAATTTACCATCAAAAACTTCCAACTCTAAACTCACAGGCTCATTACCTTCTGAACTGAAAGTAACCATTCTTGGTTCGATACTTTCAACCACCCACAAACCCTGTTCACCTGGCATAGGCATGCCTTGTGCCAAGGTGACTTTTTCGTTACTGACCTCATCCACCACCATCGCATAACTGGTGTCATCAACAATCATTACACTGGTCACCCTTGCTTTGAGTGGTTCAACAACAGTTGGTTCATTTTCAGTATCAAAACCTTCAGCCAAATCCTCCGCAACGTATGGCAGTCGATCGGTATTAAACAGCGGTGCAGTGGTGATTTTCGTGATGAGATTATCATCCACCTCACTGACTGCGGCGATTGAGTCCACATCTAACTGATTCAGTTGGGATATATCAAAAGCCTCAGGCTCCAAAGAATCAACACCTTGTCCCCAACCAAATATTTGTAGGGCTGCGAGTAACATCATCAGACCTATGAATACAATCAGGCCATTGGTAAATAAATTATTTTTCATCTTTCTTTTCAACCGGGACTTTCAAGTATGCATATAAATTGAAGCTGACTTCTAATGCATCTGGGGCTTGGGGCTGCGTTTTTGTAACACCTCTTCTGTAACGATTCTGGTTCCTTGACTCCAATCGCAAATCATTGAGAAACAATGAGGGTACATTTTCTTCAATGAGGCTTAATATATTTACCAGCACATCAAACTGGCAGCGCATTCTAACACGCAGAATGATTTTTTCAAATTGCTCAGGCTCCCTGTCAAGCGTGGGTGATTGGCTGATTATTTGACAATCAGAAGGTGTTTCTGTTTGTTGGTTTACTATGTTCTTAAAGATGGATGTAATTTCAGCATTACCCAAATTTTGCGAATTGGCCTGTAAAAACTCATTGTTGGCACCTACTTTGGATTTCACTTCTTGCAGCATCTCGGAAAGTTGTGGCGTTTTGGCAGCTTCATTGATGTATTTTTGACGCGATTCATTCAACGAACTGATTTCTTCATTCAAGCCCGCATGGGCGACAAAAAACCAGTGAAAGAACAAAAAATACACAATAACTACAACCAGCAGAAGAACCAAGACTGCAGACCAACGGCTGACTCTGGCATCAAGACTCATCGGTCACCTCCAAAGCTTCAACTTCAGCTGGTTTTAATTCTGATTTTATAGTGAACTTCTCTTTCTGGTTTCTCGGGTTTTGTGTCACATTACCTATGATCTTCGGTTCAAACCACAAATCAGATTGATTCAAAATAGGCACCAATGAGTTCGCATTGTCTGATTCACCAACCACTTCAATTTTTTCATCATCAATAATGATTCTTGATAAATACGAATTGGTGGGGATTTTTTCAGTTAACTCAGCAATTAGTTTCACTCGACTGGTCTTGTTCTTTTTCAANTTGCCCAAGAAATTAGCCGCTTGTACCGAATCATTCAGCTGTGACTCAATCATTTTAGCTCTGCGTGCATCTTTCTTCAGCGCTTCCACTTGNGTCTCCAGTGATTCAATTTTTGTTCTCTTATTTTGTAGTGAGCCATACATCACGAAGCCAAGTAGAGTAACAGCAACAAACACCAATGCAGCATACCATTTGATGGCTGTCCAATTTTTTTTCTTTCTCAGCTCTTTTGGCAATAAATTGACACCGAGTGGTTCAGGCACTTCAGTGTGACTGGTGTTGACATCGACTGCGGACAAAGCCACACCTTTGTTTTCTGTTTGTTCGATAACAGTTTTTAGCTGTTGCTTTCTGATGGCAGTCAGATAGACAGGGAATTTCTCACTGCCTTCTTCGATTTTTCCTTTACGAAAATCAAAATCAACATCATCTGCTTTAAATGGAATGTATTTATCTAATTCAAAAGTCAGCACCGAACTGATTTCATTGATAGCCACCACAGGCAATGCGATTTCTCTACTCAATACTTCTGATTCATCCATCAAATATGTTATTTTGATTTCTTGTTCAGAACCCGCCACAAAATGATTCAGTTTGTGCCACCATTCTTTACCTTCAACAGAATCATCGAATTCAATTTGTTTCATCAAACCATCTTGGTACTGCCAAAGCTGTACCGCTTCATCTGACGCTGCTTGATAAATAAAAACCTCAATTGAATTAAGAAACAACCCCTCCCTGTACTGTTTGGGGACGATACTTTTCAATTCAGCTGTCCACCAGCTGAAAAAAGCATGGATGCTTGAGGTTTGGTACCACTCATTGATGGGACCTATGATTTTTTCAATATGCGTTGTCATTTGTGTTCGTTGTCTCTCCAGCGTACCACTCTATAGGGACGCCCTTGTAAGTTTCCACCCATTCTGATGGTGGCATCAATTTCTGCAAACTGCTTATTAGGCAAAGTGGCTTTACTTACAATACTGAAAGTAGTGCCACCGCCTCTTAACTGCCCTGTGTAACCATCAGCCAAAACAGGCAGTGCTGTATTGACATCTTCTATCTCATGTCTTTGAACGATATAGTCTTCGGCCATTTCAGCAGTGACACCATCTATAGCCATCAGTACCTCTTTAGGTGCAAATGCTAAATTGACACTTTCTCTTCCTGAGTAAACAGTCAAAGCGGGTTCAATTTTTCTGTACATCTCATATGAAATCCCCATGACCTGCAACAATTCTGGAACTGTATCAAACGGCGCATCCTTTGCACCATACTGATATCCGGCAGAAAAATAATCTCCATCCTCCGCACCTTCCAGTCTAACTTCTTCGTCAGCATCTTTCCAATCCATGATTTTATCAGCAATTCCAATGGCTTCATCCAAATCAACCCCTACTGAGGCAAATAAGCCAATCAAAAGTTCCTCATTGGCTTGGTTCAAATCGATTTTACCTGATTCATCAATCATTTTAATTTCAACTTCAACCCCATCAAGCTCCATATTATACACACGTCCATCAGCAATCCACCGAGATTCAGGATCAGGGTTACGCAACTCAAACACTGCTCGATTCAAACCACCTTCAGCCATGAAGCGTGCTTGAGCCTCATTAAAAAGTATACGTGATTGAATGCTCTCAGTTCTTGCTGACAAGGCAAAACTACCTGCAATCACACTCATTAACAATGTCACCCAGAGTACCAAAACCAATGCGATGCCTTTTTGCTTATACATTATTTATCATCACCCCTGTTCCTGTTGTGTAACAGATTTATGGTACTTGCCCTTCTTCTTGAGCTTGAGGATGAAGCATCCACTTGTAAAGCAACTTGTAAGGTTGGCCACTGCTCTTTTGCCAAACGATTCATTTCTAAATCAATTTGCACCATCAAAGGCATGGCTGTTGGATTTTCCAGCTCATCCTGCCATTCAGTTGGCAACCCTTCCTCATCAAGTTCAATGTATGAAAATGTCCCTGAATTAATATGCTCCAATAACACGATTGGTTCAGCTTCATCAAAAGCTGACATTTCATTCTCATCATCATAATTGCTGATTAAACCATGTGTGTATTGTAACAACTGTCCACCATCACCATTCACCAATTCCAGCTTTTGAATGTGAGGTCCACCACTGCCTAAATAACCTGGCATTTGTGAAACAAATGTCATCGAATAGGCATCACCTTTAAATCGTAATAACTCACCTTCTTCAGACTCCTCAACACCCAAAGCCATCGCTTTTGAAACCTGATTCCTGATAATGTTTTGAATAACCCTGATTTCATTGATGGCAGTGATTCTCTTTTCACCTTTTTCAGCGGTCCTACGGCCTGAGTCAATGCCAGAAAATATCATCGCCATTATCATCGCCAACAACGTAAAAACAACCAAAACTTCTATCAGTGTAAACCCTTGTTGTCGCTTCATAACATCACCCTCCAGCTTCATAGTCTGGAGTCATGGCTTTTAAGGTAACAAAGTCCGCTGATTGCATTCGATCATGACCGTCTTGCCAATTGATGGTCAATGTCACCTTATACAATTCAACGGGTGCAAAATCCATTTGAACATTACCATCATATGAAACTTCATATGGTTCAATATTGATATCCCATGATTGTTTGTCATTGAACGAACCTGAAACCGCTCCTTCTTCCACCGGTATGAGAATGCCCACTTCATCCATTTTACTTTGTGCCAACAGTGAAATGTGCGTGCGTTCGGATGATTTTATGGTATTGGCTGAAGAATTGGACAGTATTTCCAATATAACCATAAACGTCATTGATAAGATGGTAAAGGCAGCAATGATTTCAATTAAGGTAAAACCCGACGATTGCTTGGGACTGTTCATGTGAGGCCGCTTCATCATACTTCAGTGTCCTTAAACATCCTCACTTCACCAGTTAACCAAGCGATATTAATTCGCCAAAAGCGCTCATCGTATATTAAAGTGACGCGCCCCCCTGTTGAACTACCATCTGAAAAAAAACGAAAACCGGCTTGTTCTTCTGATGGCACTTCAGACTCAGCTGCAAAGACCTTCAGTTCCATACCCTCAGGGAGTATCACCTTGGGTTTGCCGGGTGCCTGGTATGATTTCTCAGTGACATTAATCACCAACTTTTGTTCACTGTGCTTAATCACAGCCTGTGAGCGCGTATAACGCAATGCGGCTACCAATTCTTTGCTGGCACCTCTGATTTTACTGGCATGAAGCGAGCCAGACATATTAAAAGCCACGGTACCAGCCAAAACTGCCAGCATAATCAATACCACAAGCACTTCTATTAAGGTAAAACCTGTGGCTTTTTTCATACTTTACTGCCAATTACCTATATCAGCCGCCAACTTTTCACCACCGGGGCTTTTATCTGCGCCATAGGAATAAATATCAAAGCTTTGACCATGTTGACTGTTTGCTGAAAAGTGATATGGCTCTTTCCAAGGGTCTTTCAATTCTTTTTCTTTGATATAAGGACCCATCCACATGGGTTCACCGTTGTCATTAACTAAATCTGACAATGAATCAGGGTAACTACCTGTATCTAAATTGTACTCAGCNACTGCTTGAGTTAGTTTTTGTACCATGATTTGCGCCTCTTTNTAACGGGCTTTGTCTTGGCCGCCAGTTACATTGGACACAACCAAACCAAAAATCACGGCTAAGATGGTCATCACAACCAAAACCTCAATCAAACTAAAACCTTGCTGTTTTCTTCTCATATTCATAATCATTTATCCTACTAATTCGCTCATGTTCATCATCGGCATCAAGATGGCAAACACGATGGTAAAAATAAACCCTGCCAGAATCAACACCAAAGCCGGTACCAATACTGACAACATCCGTTCAATGGTGTTTTTTACTTCACCATCATAAGTATCAGATGCCCTGACCAGCATCTCATCTAATTTTCCCGTTTCTTCACCCACACTTAACAACTGTTGGGCCAGCTTTGGAAAGGCCTTTTCTACTGCCAAAGCATCAGACAAAGGCGCACCATGTTTCACTTTTTCAGTGGCTTCTGTAATGGCTTTCAATATGACCGTATTGTTAATCACTTTTTTTGCTACAGACAAACCGGACAACAACGGCACACCACTTTCTGCTAACGTTCCAAGGGTACGTGTGAATTTAGCCACTTCTACCCGAGTAATCAATTCCCCAAACAGAGGCAGATTCAACATGCGTTGGTCCCAGTTGTATCGAAATTCTGGCTCTTTGAGCTTTTGCTTAAACAAAGCCACAACCACAACCACCAATAACACCAAAACCCACCAATAACTTTGAATCACTGCTGCAGCCGCAAATACAACTTGCGTAATCAATGGCAGTTCAATGTTGGCATCTTCAAACAAGGGTTTAAATTTAGGCACCACTTTGGCCAACAGAATAAATAATGAGCCAACCGCCAAAACCATCAAAATACTCGGGTATATCATTGCTGAAACCACCGAGTCTCTTAATTCTTTAGAGCTCTTTAAGTAATCACTGAGTCTTTGCAGGGACAACTCCAAAGTGCCACCCATCTCACCCGCTCGCACCATGTTAGTATACATGGTACTAAACACCCCATGCTGTTCTTCCAGTGCATCTGATAAGGTGCCTCCGCCCCTTACTTTGTCGCGGATTTGTTCCACCATGATTTTGATTCTTTCGTTTTCACTGAGGTCAATCATGACAGACAAAGAACGGTCAAGTGGCATCCCTGAATTCAGCAAAGTCGCCAATTGTTCAGTAAAAAAGCCCACTTGTTTTTGTGTGATCTTACTGCGCTTGGCCATTAAATTTTCTAAAGAAAATCCAGGCTTTAATTCCTTGGCTGAAATTGGCATGTTGCCCGCTTCTTGGATTTTAGCAATGACTTCAGCCTGTGATGTGGCTTCAAGCTGACCTTCTAATTGCTCACCTGTGGGTGTGATTGCTTTGTAAATAAATTGAGCCATTATTCGTGAGACACCCTGATAACTTCTTCAAAACTGGTTTCACCAGCCAAGCACTTCAACAAACCATCCTGATACATGGTCAACATGCCTTCACTTTGTGCCTGTCTTTGTAACTCACCTGCAGTGGCGCCTTTCATGACCATTCTGCGTAACTCTTCGGTCATGGTTAAACATTCTAGAATTGACATTCGTCCTGAGTATCCAGTTGGGTTTTCTTCCGAAGGTCGAGCTCGGTAAAAATGGAAATCGTCTTGATTTGAGATTTCTTTGAGCTTCAACTCTTTAACCATTTCNGGCATCACTTGGTATTTTTCCATACTTGATTGGTCTAATTTACGCACCAAACGTTGTGCCAGCAAGCCATTAACTGTTGATGTTAACAAATAATCTTCCACCCCCATATCTATCATCCTGGTGATACCACCAGCGGCTGAATTGGTGTGAATGGTTGATAGCACCAAATGCCCTGTCAACGCNGATTGGATGGCGATTTTTGCTGTTTCTAAATCACGCATCTCTCCAATCATTATGATGTCAGGATCCTGTCGCACAATGGCCCTAAGCGCAGAAGAAAAATCCAAACCTATGGAAGCTTTTGCTTGAATTTGATTGATACCTGTCAATTGGTATTCAACCGGATCTTCAACTGTGATGATTTTACGGTCTTCAGTGTTCAATCGTTGCAGTGCAGTGTACAGGGTTGTTGTTTTACCACTACCCGTTGGGCCGGTGACCAACAAGATACCATGAGGCATTTCCAACACTTTCAAAAATGGGTCAAGCGTGTGCTTTCTAAATCCCAACTGGTTAAAGTCAAAAACAATNCTTTCACGATCTAAAATTCGCATCACCACACTTTCACCATATGAGGTAGGAACGGTTGAAACCCTTAAATCCAGTTCTTTACCTTGGACCCTTAACATGATTCTGCCNTCTTGTGGTAAGCGTCGTTCAGCAATGTTCAGCTTGGCCATAATCTTTATGCGACTGATGACTGCCGCAGTTGACCTGGCTGGAGGTGATTCAACTTCATGCAAAACACCATCCAAGCGATACCGAACTTTCAGCCTGTTCTCAAACGGCTCGATATGGATATCTGAAGCCCTTGATTCAACAGCACGCTGCATGATCATATTAACAAGGCGTATGACGGGCGCCTCACTGGCCAAATCTTTCAGGTGTTCGACATCTTCAACTTCACCACCTTCATTGGCCAAACCTTCAACCAACTGTCCCATGGCAGATTTACCGCCACCATAGTAACGCTCTATTGCATTCTCGACATCTGATGGTAAACCAATTTTAATTTCCAAGTCCTTTTGCGCCACCATTTTGATTGCTTTGGTTAAGTATTCTTCATACGGATAGACCATCACTACAGTCAGTTTATCGTCTGTCTCTTCAATTGGAACAAACTGACTTTCACGCATATACCTCATTGGGAATTCAGCATCTACTGATGTGGCCTCAGGAAATTCTTTGTCACTGATTATTGGCAAGTCCAACAACTCATGTAAAGATTGAGCAACATCTCTTTCAGATGCCAAGCCTAAACGCACCATCAAAGGGACCAAAGAAATACCAAAGCTTTCTTTGTTCAGGCGCAAACCACGTTGCAAATCCTCTTCTTTCAATCGAGATTGATCGACCAAGTATTGGCACAGCTTGGCTTCAAAAGGCAATTCTTGCTTTTCTTCTAACTGTTCTTTTTCTGTGACTGAATTTTCTGACATATTTTATGACTCTTTATTGTGTGTCTCAGACATCCCTGAGCTTACAAAGTTTCTTATGATTTATCATCTTGATTGGCTGCATTGAATTCAGTGATCTCTTCAACAAATTTCCTGTTCAGTAACACCCAAAAAACAATGGGCAAAATTGCTGGCAAAATCAAGTATGACAATTGATACATTGCTGCCACTAAATTATGACTGATGCCTGTGTCATTGATGGCATTAAAAGCATCACCTCCTGAAAACAATAATGTTTTACAGGTTTCCCAAAACACCCCATTGGTTTGAACCAAGCAGATTAATAAATAACCTATCAACATTTGAATTATTTTCTTTTTATTGGATAGGTTGGGTAAAGACATCACCAAACCAATAAAAACCGCCAAACCATAACCGTACTTCATGGGATTAACAGAAACATCCAACACAGCTATTTGGTTACCCACTGCGCCCAACTGTTCTTTCGGGAATATCAAAGTTTCCACATTCATGTAATAATGATTCATGGTTACACCATTAAACAAGTCATTCTGCCAAAAGGTTAATACCATTTCTGACAACCATCTGACAGGTATTAACAACACTGACGCAGAATAAAACCAGAGGAAAAAACACAAGGGTAAATACAAAATTGCACTGATCAATAACTCTTTAATTGGTGACTTCATAATTCTATCTTAATTCACAAATATTCTGGCATTATAAAACATTCTCATCCAAGGTGAATTTTCACCCCATTGCTTAGGCGCCCAAGACATTTGGACTGTCCTAAAAACCCTTTCGGGATGTGGCATCATTGCCAGTACGTTCCCTTGCAGGTTACTCACAGCTGCCGTGGCTTGCGCTGAACCATTAGGATTGTATGGATAGCTCATTGTAGCTTGGCCTTGGTTGTTGATGTATTTTGCTGCTATGACTTTTTCATTTATTTTATCAGCAGTAAAAACTGCACGCCCCTCACCATGCGCAATGGCCACAGGAATATGAGCCCCTTCCATTCCTGCAAAAAACATGCTGTTGCTTGATTCGATCTGTAATTGTGAAAAGCGCGCTTCAAACTGCTCACTACGGTTTCTCAAAAAGTCTGGCCAATTTTCAGTACCTGGAATAATATCTCGTAGTGATGACAACATCTGACAACCGTTACATACACCCAGTGAAAACTTGGCATCATTGGCAAAAAACTTTTTGAATTGGTGCCTTAACTCTTCATTATACAAAATTGATTTAGCCCAACCTTGACCGGCACCCAACACATCGCCATATGAAAAGCCTCCACAAGCCACTAAACCATTGAAAGCTTCTAAATTAACACGACCATCAATCAAATCCTGCATGTGCACATCTACACTGTTAAAACCAGCTCGCATAAATGCAGCTGCCATTTCATTTTGACCATTGACACCTTGTTCCCGCAAAATAGCCATCACCGGTTTAGCCGTGTTGACATAAGGAGCCATGATACTTTCTTCAAAATCAAAAGCCACTTTTGGTTTGATGCCAGGGTTTGGTTCACTCAAAGCTTGAAATTCACTGTCCGCTTCTTCAGGGTTGTCACGGTTTTTTGCCATCAAATAGCTGGTTTTATTCCATATTGATTCTAACTCAGACAAAGGCCAACTTACTTGCTGCTTCTCGTTTTCAATGCTTATCACTGAAGCGTCATTGATGTGACCAATCAATTGTGCGTCATTAAGTAAGTCATACTTAACCAACAATGATTTAAATTCACGACAGTTTAATGGATTAACTTCAACCACCAAACCAGGCTCTTCATTAAACAAATAATCACTGGTAGATGCTGTTTCAGGACAGGCCATCAAATCCACACCACAATGCCCTGCAAACGCCATCTCAACAACAGTGGCTAATAAACCGCCATCTGATCTGTCATGACAAGCAGTCACATAATTGTTTTCAATTGCTGCACGCATAAAAGCAAACAATTGTTTTAATTTAGTTGCATCATCCAAGTCGGGGCTTTCAACACCTAATTGATTTTGTACTTGATACAATACGGACGCTCCCATTCGCATCTTACCTGCTGATAAATCAAGCAAATACAACTCATTACCGGCTTGGCCTGATAACTGGGGCGTGATGTGTTGTCTCACATCTCCAACTGACGCAAACGATGAAATGATTAATGACAGTGGCGAGGTCACTGTTTTATTAACATCATTATCCTGCCATTGTGTTTGCATTGACATGGAATCTTTACCCACTGGAATTCCGATATCTAGATCAGGGCATAATTCCATACCGATGGCTTTAACAGCCTCATACAAAGCTTGGTATTCTCCAGGTGACGAACTGGCTGCCATCCAATTGGCAGACAATTTAATTTGACCCATTGACTTCAACCCCACACCCAATAGATTGGTGATTGATTCAGTCACAGCCAAACGTGCAGATGCTGCCGGATTAAGTAGCGCAACGGGTGTTCGCTCTCCGATCGCCATGGCCTCACCGGCATATTCATGGTAATCGCGTAAAGTGATACCACAGTCAGCTACTGGTACCTGCCAAGGCCCCACCATTTGATCTCGATGTATGAGCCCTGAAACTGTCCGGTCTCCTATAGAGATGAGGTATTTTTTACTGGCAACAGTAGGAAATGAAAGCACTTGTTCCACCTGTTCCTTTAAACTCATTGTATCCTCAACAACATGTGTCGCTTGGATGTCCGTTCTCTTGATATCAATCATGGTTTGTGGCGTATTACCAAACAACAAGTCCATGGGAATGTCTACAGGTTTGTTATCAAATAACGCATCATTTAAAACCAATGTTTCACGCGCCGTAGCCTCACCCATAACAGCATAAGGGCACCGTTCTCTGGCACAAATTGATTCAAACTCTGCTAATTTTTCTGGTTTAATTGACAACACATAACGTTCTTGTGATTCGTTACACCAAATTTCCATTGGCGACATGGACACATGATCAATTTGTAATTTCCTTAACTCAATTTCACCACCTAAAGAAGCATCATCAAGTATTTCAGGAATGGCATTAGACAATCCACCAGCACCTACATCATGTATCGATCGAATTGGACTATTCAGTTCTTGGAACCAGCATCGATCTATCACCTCTTGGCAGCGACGTTGCATCTCTGGATTACCTCGTTGTACAGAGGCAAAATCCAAATCTTCTTGACCATCAGCACTGCTGATTGAACTGGCTGCACCACCACCCAAACCAATTAACATAGCAGGGCCACCTAACACAACGACGTAATCACCCGCTTGAGTGTCTTGTTTTATGGCGTGTATGTGATTGATGTGTCCCATACCACCTGCTAACATGATTGGTTTATGATAACCACGCCATTGTGATTCTGATATTTTATGTTCGAAATTTCTGAAATATCCACAGATATTTGGTCGCCCAAATTCATTATTAAAGGCAGCTGCACCTATGGGTCCTTTTTGCATAATGTCAAAAGAACTGGCCATTCTTGACGGTGTGCCTGGCGATTGTTTTTCCCATTTTTGAACATGATTAGGAATATGTAAGTGACTGACTGAAAAACCACACAATCCAGCTTTTGGTTTAGCACCTTGACCTGTTGCAGCCTCATCTCTTATTTCACCACCTGATCCAGTAGCAGCACCTGCAAATGGTTCAATACCTGTTGGGTGATTATGCGTTTCAACTTTTATTAAAACATCTATATCTTGCTCAACCTCTTGGTATTGGTTACTGGAGTCAGTGATTACACGTAAGCCTTTGCCACCTGAAAAAACAGCTGCATTGTCTTTATATGCCGACAAAGCTTGATGATTGGTTTGTGCCTCTGTGTTTTTAATCATTTTAAATAATGACTGTGCTTGTTCCACACCATCAATGTGCCATTGTGCATTAAATATTTTATGACGACAATGCTCAGAATTGGCTTGTGCAAACATCATCAATTCAACATCAGTGGGTAATTTATCAAGCTTTAAATACCTACTGTATAAATAATTAATTTCATCATTTGACAAAGCCAAACCCATGCTTTGATTCAATTGCATCAGCTCATCTATACCATTGGTTTTTATATCCAGGTATTTAACAGGTGAAGGACTTTGGTGATCAAAAAGTTGTTTTAATTGCTTAACTTCGGAATAACTGGATTCTGTCATCCTATCCATTAATACATCAGTTTCAAACACACCATCATTTAATAAAGTAACCAACCGACCTGATTCCACTCGATTGATATTTTTTAATCCACAATGATGAAAAATATCCGTTGCTTTAGAGGACCATGGCGAAATCGTTCCCGCCCTCGGTAAGATTAACAATTCATTATCAGCAACGTCTTTATCAACATGATTAGCAGACAGTAGTTTTTCAATAAGATTGATATGCTGGTCTGTTAATTTAGCTGATGACTCAATAACGTAATAATTTACTGCCTTTAAAAGTTGTTGGTTGTCTGATGCTACTTTTAGCTGTTGATTGATTTTCTCAATTCTGAATGAAGAATATGCATCAGCACCGATGAATGTATGTATGTGATAACTCATGACTTAAGGCTGTAAAAAAGAACGCTATTTTACATGAAGTTATCACCAATCGTTAAGCCCAGCCATAAAAACAAGCACCATAAAAACAAAAAGCCGACTCTATCAGTCGGCTTTGCATAATAATTATGGTTCTGGATTACTTTGAGAGCTGCTCTAAACGTTGAATCAGTTGTTCTGGTGGTAAGTACCCAGGCATTAAAGTGCCATTATCCAGTACCAAAGCAGGTGTTCCAGATACACCAGCTGACAGGCCCGCTTTGTATTGTTCTGTTATTGGGTTATCACATTTTTTAGGATCAACAGATTCGCCAGCTTTAGCTGATGTCATGGCTTGCTGTTGGTCAGCTGCACACCAAACATTGACCGCTTTATCATATGACGCTGATTGCAAGCCGGCTCTGGGGAAGAACAAATAAGAAATGCCAATACCCAATTTATTGTATCCCGCCATTTCTGAATGAAGTTTACGACAGTAACCACAATCAATGTCCGTAAATACAGTCACATGATGCTTCATCTCTTCTGGAAAAAAATCAATCCTTTGTGATGCGCCAAACTGAGTTAGCATTTCTTTCCTGATAACTGATTTCTTTTGATCTGTTAAATCAACTCTGTTTTCAATATCAAATAAAGAACCATTAATGATGTATTTTCCGTCATCACTGATGTAAATAATTTCACTACCTCGACCACCATCGACCATAACTTCTTTGATTCCATTGATAGGCGTATCATTAACTTCGATTATTTTCACACTTGAAGAAGTGATTTTCTTTATGGCTTGCTCAAATAACTCATTATTTTCAGCTGCATTTGCAGCTTGTGTAATAAAAGCAATCGTCAGGGTAATTAATAGTTTCATGGGTTTTCCTTCATTTTAATACGAATAAGACAACAGAAATTGTATTTTGTTCTGTAATTGTTGACATTCTAACTAACAATTTAAAATATTCCATTCAAATTTATAAAAAATTATTTGATAGAAAAAAATAATGATTCATTCATTCTGGCTTATTTTGTGTAATGCTACAGATCAACATCAGTCATTTTAATAAACTAAGGATAAAAGCAAATAAGGAAAGAATGACTGGAAAATCCTTTTCCCAGTTTAAGTAGTTTAATAGTTATTTACTAAAAACCAATATNAATTATTTTGTGCATTTTCAGCAGCTTGTCTTTCAAGATTAGTCAAATGAGANAACCACTGTTGTGCATTTCCACGGGTTTTCTCATACTTCAATGCATTGTTAAAAGCAGTACGTGCTTTGGCATATTTTTTCAAACTTACTTGACTCATACCAAGCATATACCAAGCATTACCAGTTTTGACATCATCCAACCCACCTTTTTGTAAAGCAGATGTAATTGAAGAAACAGCATTTGAATACTCTTCCAAATCAAGATACAAGTATGAACGGGTTAAGTCAATGTCACCATCAGAGGCAAATTCACTGGCATTACTGTAAGCATTTAGAGCTTTTCTTAACTCTTTGGCTTCATACCAAACTTGACCTACCTGTTTCCAATTTTTGAAATTAGACTCAACTTGTTTCTCAACGATGGCTTTTTCCAAAACTTGAGCGGCTTTATAAGGGATTGAATTGTAAGAATACAATTTAAATAATTGCAAATAATCACTTTCTTTTTCAAATAATCCTTTACGATAAGCCATTTCCCAAACTGCCAAAGATTGCTTGTCTTGTTTAAGAGTGAACAACACTGAATGCAATTGCATCCAATACAGTTTTTTATTCGGGTCAATTGAAATCAGTATGCGTAAAACATCTGCCATTTCCGTATATTCAGAAAGTTCTGAATGCAAAGACAACAACAATTGATACCAAACTTCTTTGGGTTTATCAGCAAGCTGAATCGCCTGTTTAATGGCTGCTTTAGCTTCTCTATATTGTTCTAACTGAACATGTGCATTGGCTTTAATTGCAAAAGCTGAATCTGGAATTTCATCAACAACCTTCATGTATTCATCCAATGCTTTCAGCCCTTCTTTAAACTGATCATTTAGCATTAACAACTGAGCATACTGCAACATCATTTGAAAATGAGGCGAGTTTTGCATGGCATCAAAATCAATGGCTTTTTTATAGTTTTTAGCTGAAGCTTCATAATTACCTTGAAGCGACTCAATGTGACCCAAAAGTTGATATATAACAGCTTTTACATAAGCATCGCCTGAACCTAACTTAGCAATCAATGCTTGCAAACCAGATTTGGCTTCAGCATATTTTTCATCAGCCAACATCTCACTGTATTTAGTGATTCTTTTCTGTTGTAACTCAGTCATTAAACCAACTGAGCCAGAAGGTTTCCTAACAGGGTTGTCAGTTTTTAACGAACCAGCTTGAACGCCAAACCCAACCAAACAAAAACCCAGAATACATAATCTTTTCATCATAATCATTCCTCTGTTATTCTTCTGGTAGTTCAAATGCAATGGTTTGCGTAGCAATCTGCTCAACACCTACACCATCAACAACTTTGGGTTTAAACTTAAACTTCAATATGGCACGAATCGCTTCTCTGTCAAAAATACGTCTGGGCTTGGCATCAACCACTTCAGGATTGGAAACCGTACCAGATGGAGTAATGGTAAATTTTACCTTAACCCAACCTTCGATTTTTGCCATTAACGCCTTACGAGGATACTGAGGTGCAATCCTAACTATAGGAATAACACCGCCTTCCTCTGACATATTAACTTGACCCACTGCACCCAGATATGGACCGTCTCCACCAATACCTAAATCTAAATTAGGAATATTTGGAGTAGGCATGTTATTTACCACCTGTTGGTTCTGCTGAACATTCATTTTAGGTGGTGGTGGTGGTTCTTTAGGTGGTGGTGGCTTTTTGGGAATACGACGAGAACGTTCTCTCACTTCATCTTCTAACTTTACTTTCGTAAAGTCAATTGATGCCAATTCATCGTCACTCCTGAGGTTTTTAGCAGCCTGACTGACTAAGGCATGCATCAACAGATACAATACCACAGTAATCACCGCAGCTAATAAACCAACAATTAAATATCGTGGTAAACTCATGAATTAAGACCCCTGGCCTTTTTCAGCCGCAATCGAAATACTGGATACTCCAGCTGATTTAATTTGATCCATTACCTCAACCAAGTCACCAGTTCTTGAACCTTGGTCTGCGATGATAACCGCACTGGCTTCTGGGTTTTCAGCATGCATTTTTTCAACCCTAGACCTAACAGCCCTTAAGTCGACTTCTTGCTTATTAATCCAAATAACCCCGTCTTCCTTGATTGCAACCAAGATATTACCTTTTTTCACTTGCTTGGCTTGTGAACTGGATGGTCTGGATATCTCAACACCCGTCTCTTTAACAAACGAAGTAGTCACGATAAAGAAAATCAACATAATGAATACCACGTCTAGCATGGGTGTGATGTTAATTTCTGCTTCGTCTTCATGAAAATGTCTTTTTTTCATATCATTATTCTCTCTTAGTATAAATTTATGACCTATGTAAAGCTATTTAGGTTCAAATTTATTTAATGTGATTGCATGCGATCTTCTAACTTATCTGTTTCAACCATGGCTTTATGTTTGAAATAAGTAGTGAAAAACACTCCAGATAATGCGGCGACCATTCCTGCCATTGTTGGTATGGTGGCTTTTGATACACCACCTGCCATGGCTCTGGCATTACTGGTTCCTGCAATGGCCATGATGTCAAAAACTTGCAACATACCATAAACTGTTCCAAACAGGCCAAACAAAGGACTGATAGCGACCAATGATTCTAAAAAGCCTAAGCCAGAACGCAGTTCAATGGAAGCTTCAGATACCCGTGCTTCTTTGATTCTTTTGGCATACCATGTTGTTGTGTCTTCTCGCTCCTCCCATTCTGCAATTATTTTATTTCTTAATTTAGGATAAGTAACAAAATAAAACCATGAACGTTCTAAGATCATAAGCCACATAACAAACAAAAGTAACATGATGGCCCACAATACGGGGCCACCCATGTCAACAAATGATAATATGTCGTACCAAAGCTCTCTGAGCCAAAACATATTTATTTCTCCGCCATCTTGGCAACAATACCAGCACTCTGCTCTTCAAGAACTTGAGTCTGTTTTCTTGCCATAGATTGCAACACAGAATGTAAGACAGTTAGTGGAATTGCAACAACAAGACCCAATACAGTTGTTACCAAGGCCATTGAAATACCACCAGCCATAGATTTAGGATCGCCTGTACCCATCAAAGTAATCATTTGGAACGTTTGAATCATACCAACAACCGTACCCAACAGACCCAACAAAGGTGCAATCACATAAAGTACTTTAATGAATGACAAACCTGACTCTAAAGGTCCTGTTTCTCTTAATATCGCCTCATCCAACTTAAGTTCCATGGTTTCAATGTCCGAATCTGGATTTTCAGTATATACAGACATGATTCTGCCCAAGGCATTGTTTTGGTTGGGTTGTTTTTTCTTGAGCTGGGATTTGACCTTGCTGCCAGAGACAAACAACATGAAGAACTTAATCAAAGCAATAATGAGACCAAACGCTCCCAATGCCAAAATAACATAACCAACAGGTCCACCCTGTTTAATTTTGTCCGAGATACTGGGAGTTTGCACAACTAATTGCAAAATGGTACCACGTGTATAATCTACTGGGGCTACAGCCAACTCACCTGGTGAAGCATTAACAAAACTTTTCGATTGACTCATGTATTGAGCAGAAGGTTGTTTTTGCAANCGTTGTAACTCACCATTACCNGTACCTGTGCCAGCATCAATGGCTGATTTCCATACCAAGAAATTACCATCTGAATCAAATGCATTGAATGTACCAACACGAGTGACAGTGACATTGTTTTCAATTTCACCACGCTCATCACGGATATTGGTGGTAAATCGAGAAATTTTACCTTCCTCAATGATTTCACGCTGGACTTCAACCCACAATTGTCTTAACTCTTGAATATTAGGCAATTTAGATTGTGAAGCTAATTGAGTCAAAAACTCAATTCGTCCATCAATTTCAGCTGAAGTCATTGACTCTTCAATAGCACTCCTCAAGTCACCAGCCAATACTTTAACAGTACCTGCCATCTCACCTAAGTTACCAGACCTTTCAGCCAAAGTTGTTTCCAATTCAGCCAAAATGGCTTCATTTTCATCAAAAGCTGCTTTCAGCTCTTCAGTTCTTCTTTCCAGCGCTGCCAATTGGTTTCTGGCATTGGCCAACAAATTACGTTGTTGGTCCCTTTGCTGTTTAAATTCAGCTTCACGTTTTTGATTCTCTTTAGAGCTCTGTGTAGCTGCTTCTTGAACCACTTTTAACAATTGGTCCAAAGACATGTCTTGTGCTTGTGAATTTACAGTCATCAAGCCAAGAGCGAACAAAGTTATGATTTTCTTTTTCATTGATTATTCTCCTGAAACTTGAAATAGGATGGGCAAGCCAATTAAGTCAGGTGCTGCTTGTTTAGCTGCAATTCTGATACCTTCTTTGATAGCTGAGTTGTACTGTTCTGGCAACTCCTCAAATCTTTTGGTTTGTGTATTCCACCAACCTGATTTCTTTTCATCCAATGTTTGATATAACAATGCTGTGCGACCGATTTGTAAAAAGTTAACCTTAATACCACCGTCAATATCAGCTTGATATGTTGAAACTGAACGACCATGATCCAATTCTATTTGATAAGCTTCAGTCACTTTTCTGTATTTCTCAGAAGTAGTTACATTTGAGACATCTAACATGTTTTCTAGCTGAGTAACTCTTTGTAGTCTTGTATTAATTCTGAAAGGAATATCAGCCTCGATAATTTTTCTTAACATATCAACCATCTCAATGACCATTGGGACAACTGCTCTGTTAGTAGATTCTAATTCGGCCATTTGCTCATTGTAAGAAACAATTGCAGCATTTTGGTCATTGACAACCGCTTCTAACTGTTGGTTGTAAACAGTTAAACTTTCTATTTCTGAGAGCACAGTTCTGTATTGAACCAATAACTCTTCAGTTTGATCATTCAACCGATCAATATTCTTTTGTGAACTTTCTGCTGCGGTGTTGGATTTTGTTACCACTTGTACAGCAGTTTGTAACTGAGCAAAACTTGCAATTGAAGTTACCAATAAAGCCAATGTAGCCAAACCTTTGGTTATACGAGCTTTAGAAATTTGAGATATCAACATACCTTCCCTTCCATAATTAATTATTAAGAAAACGTGAGGACGATTCATTTATTTAGCTTGTAACAACTGATAAAAACATCATAAATAAGTCCGCACTCGACTTAGTGGTGAACAAGAATAACTGCCTTTTTTAAAAAATTAAAGTAATAATTACATAAATTTAAGTTTTTTTTTGTTACCAATTGTTAACTAATATATTTAAAATCCATGCACCTCAACACTTTAGAGTTCAAATGACAAATTTCAACAAAAGCAATCTATGGAAGCACATTGCCGCACTTACCTACGATATATTTCCTATTTTGGGTATTTTTCTCATTACGTCACTATTTTCAGTTTTAATCCGTGGCGGAAATGAGGTTGAACCCGAAACATTGTGGTTCCAATTAATATTGTTCTTAGAGGTCTATTTTTATTTTATATATTCGTGGAAAAAAGGGGGGCAAACATTAGGTATGAGGGCATGGAAAATAGCCATATACAATCACAACTCCATGTCATGGCTGGATGTGTCAAAACGTTTTTTTGTCGGTCTGCTGTCAACCTGTCTGCTTGGACTTGGCTTATGGCATCGCATGTGGAGCAAGAAGAAACTAAGCTGGATGGACATAGCTTGTGGTCAACCAACCATCGATGTAAGCAAAACCAAATAGCGACCCTGAGATCTTGACCAGAGAACTAAATCTTAAACCTATCCGAAAGCAACACCAGCAAAACAGACATCAATGCCAAGGACGGCAGTAGCGTCACCCAAAACGGATGTACATGGTAAACCTCACCCACATTAAGCAATGTCTTATTAATAAGGTATACCACAATACCTATAACAATGCCTATAACCAATCTTTGTGCAAAACCACCTGACCTGACCTGACCAAATAAAACCACCACACCACACAAAGCAGTTGCCAGAACCAATATTGGAAAGGCCATTTTTGACCACCATGCTATTCGATACGCAGACTGCAACTCTCCCGTTTGTGAACTAAAATCTTGAAACTTAGCAATGTCTCTGAGACTTAAATATTTAGGCCGGGTGGTACTGATGTTTAAAATTTCAGGTTGTATTCTTGACTGCCATTGCTGACGAGCTTTGTATTGTGTGTGAACGCCTTGATCGCTGAAAACAGAAACCTTCAAATCATTTAAAGTCCATTGTTGATTCTCAAATACAGCACGTTGTGCTTCAGAAACTTGTACCAATCGCTTCTCTTTTAATTCAAACACAGTCACACCTAACAATTCATAACTGTCTTCTTGTGACATCGACTTCATATGATTGGCTCTAAATATGACATCTCCATCACGAAGCCACATGGCATTCGAAGCTGAAGTGGCCTTGCCTTGAGACACCTGTTCATTACGAAACTGTTGAGCCATTTGATCACCCGCTGGTGCAACAAACTCCCCCAACCACACCACCACAATCAACCACATCGCCACACTGAATAACACCACGACTGCCAACTTTAACTTACTGACACCAGATGCCAACATCACCACCAATTCTGATCCGCTTGCCAATGCACCTAAACTGACCACCACAGCAACAACCACACTGACAGGAAACATTTCATATATTTTGCTTGGCACAGTCAGTAACACATAAAAAAACACATCAACCAAGGTGTATGCACTGGTAATGTCATCTAATTCTTTGATTAAATTAAATAAAACGTCGATTGATAACAGTAACAGCACTGAAATCAAAAGCCCCATCGAAAAGGTTTTGAAAATATATTTATTCAATAGCGTCACTGCTGCAGCCTCCTGCAATCAGACATTGACAGCTCAGGCCCATCCAGTTTTTTAATTCTGAAATAAGCATAAACAAAGAACAGCAAATACACCCACCACAAACCGAATGTCATATCAATTTTACCCTGTTCCAGTAAAGAGTGACCTATGGTTATGAGATTAACCATAAAACCATAAGCCAATAAACCAACAACTAAATTAACAAACTTAGCCTCCCTGTGAGAGGTCTTGGCCAATGCCATCGCCATAAAGAACAGCGCCAATACCGAAAACGCAGGAGACAACCGCCAATGCAACTGAGCTCTTTCAATGGTGTCCACTGAATACAACAAATCCACCGTCGACTTTGATTTCTCATCCAAAGCAGCAATTTGTTGGTCCAAATCAGGTAATTTAATGTCATTACGGTCAAACTTCATCATTTGGTAAGCTTTCCCACCTGGCTTTCCTTCATTCCTGTATCCATTAAACAATGCGATGTATTTTTGCTTATTCTCTTCAAATTGATACCCGTATTCAGCGGTTACTGTATCAATTCGATCTGGATGATAAATATTGGCAAAGACATTTTCCACCCGTTGTGCTTCTGCATCAATCTTCTCAACAAATATCACACCTTCGTCTGAAAAGAACTTTTGAAATTTACCTTCNGTCAAACCCATCAATGAAATNTTTTCATTGGCTTGAGTGGTCAACTCCTTAGAAAGTTTCGCTGCTTGTGGCGAGATAAACAAAGAAATCACCAACATCAAAACAAACACAAACACAACCAAAGGCAACAAAGCCTTAACCATGTCTTTAATTGACCAGCCAATAGTATGCATAATAACCGCTTCTTGATTTCGATAAGCCTGACTTAAGGAGGTTAAAACACCCAAATAGAATGACAAAGGTATCAGAATTGCCAACACATCTATAGAGCGCAAACTCAATTCAACAAACAACAACTCAGGCGGNAAAACACCACGCGCTATGGCCCTCAGTGTTGAGGTGAACAAAGTACCCACCATCAACAAAAACAACAACATGAGCACCACCAAAGTGGTCTTGATTGCCTGTTTTCTAAGATAGTTAGCTAATATGTTCATAAAGACCGCAGTCAAAAAGGGGCTATATTTTAACAGATGTGCGAACAACATATGTTCAGTTAATTTAACCTAAGCATCACCAAAACAGGCGACCACATACTGTTNTATTAAGCATAATTGAACAAGCATTTCAATTAGCACTGGTTAAAGAAGGTCAGGTTGATTAAAATGCCCAGTTCGTTAAATTTTGGAGTTCGCCCATGAAAATCAAGTCAACACAAGAGACAGTGAATCAATCACAAGCTGATCAAATTATCATTGGACATTTTAAAGACCAACAGAACAACCCACTTGTTAATCAACTGAGCCCCGAATTACAAAGTCAATTCAACGCCAGATTGAAACACAATGATTTCAATGGCAAAGCAGGCCAAACACAAAATCTGTATGCAGAAAACGGACAGGTAATTACCGTGGTGGGTCTTGGATCACCAGATAAATTAACAGCCACTGCGCTTTATGAAGCCAATCACAGCACCATTCAAACTGTGGCTAAGTCCAGAGCTGAATCAGTAGCTAACTACCTGACTTCAATAAGCAATGACAACTTAGATGACAACTTGGTAATGAAATTGGTTGTGCTTTCATCAGCACATGCAGAATATCGTTACGAGGACACCAAAAGCTTTAAGAAGGACAACAAACATAAAATCAAGACATTGCATGTTGCCAGCAATGACAACCANGAGGCCGCTTTTCAACAAGCCAAAGCCATGTCAGCGGGTGTCAATGCCGCCCGCCACTTAGGGAACAACCCACCCAACATTTGTAACCCAGCCTACATAGCTGATTATGCCGCTAAAATTGCTGAAAATAACAACAACTGCGAACTCACCGTATTGAACCACAAACAAATGAAAAAAATGGGCATGGGTGCCTTATTGGCTGTCGGCCAAGGCAGTCACAACAAACCCAAAATGGTGGTACTTAAATACAACGGCGCAGACAAAGAACAAGCCCCCATTGCATTGGTTGGCAAAGGCATTACCTTTGATACCGGCGGAATTTCATTAAAACCAGGTCCTAACATGGATGAAATGAAATATGACATGTGTGGCGCAGCGACAGTCATTGGCGCCTTTGTTGCGGCGGCTGAATTGGCATTGCCAATCAATTTGATTACTTTTGTTCCTGCCGTTGAAAACATGCCTGATGGCAAAGCATACCGACCTGGTGACGTAATCACTTCATATTCAGGTAAAACCATTGAAGTTCTCAATACAGATGCCGAAGGTCGAATGATTCTGTGTGACACATTGACCTATGCTCAAGAGTTCAACCCTTCTGTGGTACTTGATTTTGCCACATTAACAGGTGCATGCGTAGTTGCTCTGGGACATCAAGCCTCAGCAGTTATGACCAAAACAGAAGGACTGGCCGAAGACCTCAAACAAGCAGGCTTGGCCGTACATGATCGCGTCTGGGAACTGCCTTTATGGGATGAATACCAAAAACAATTAGATACCAGCTTTGCTGACATGCAAAATATTGGAGGCTTCCCAGCAGGTACCATTACAGCCGGCTGTTTCTTGTCTCGATTTACAGAAGGTCAAAAATGGGCTCATGTGGACATCGCAGGCACCGCATGGAATAACAAGAAAGATGGCGCCACCGGCAGACCCGTAGCCATGTTGGTACAGTATTTGATTAATGAAAGCCAGAAATAAGCTCAAATACAACCAAACTAAATGGAATTAACGAATCACGTCATGACTGTTACGAGGTCATGACGTGAGCATTTAACCAACACCGATGTTCAAATAACAAACGCACAAATCCAAATAGAATAAACATGATTGAAAAATACGACCCAACTGAGATTGAAACCAAATGGTATAACATCTGGGAAAAAAACGGTTATTTTAAGCCCAATGAAACAGGCGAATCGTCTTATTGCATCATGATCCCACCACCCAATGTGACTGGGACATTACATATGGGACATGCTTTCCAAGACACCATCATGGATACCTTAATTAGGTACCACCGCATGCAAGGCAAAAAAACTTTGTGGCAACCGGGCACAGATCATGCAGGAATTGCCACACAAATGGTGGTGGAACGACAATTAAATGCGCAAGGCACCTCTCGTGTTGAACTGGGTCGCGAAGCCTTTGTTGAAAAAGTGTGGGAGTGGAAAGAACAATCGGGCAACACCATCACTCAACAATTACGTCGCATGGGTGCATCACCTGACTGGTCAAGACAACGATTCACTATGGATGAAGGAATGTCTGCTGCTGTTTTGAAAGTTTTTGTTGAATTGTATGATGAGGGGCTCATATACCGCGGACAACGACTGGTTAATTGGGACCCAACACTGAATACAGCGCTGAGTGATTTAGAGGTCGAATCCACTGAAGAAAACGGTTTTATGTGGCATTTCAATTACCCTGTTGCCGACCAAGATGGTCAAGCTACAGATCAGTATTTGACCATCGCCACCACCCGACCAGAAACTTTATTGGGTGATACTGCAGTTGCCGTTAATCCAGAGGATGAACGCTTTCAACATCTAATTGGCCAACATGTTTTGTTGCCCATTTGTAACCGACTGATACCAATAGTTGGTGATGAACATGCTGATCCAGAGAAGGGCACTGGCTGCGTCAAAATCACACCGGCGCATGACTTCAATGACTATGAAGTAGGTAAGCGTCATGACTTACCAATGATAAATATTTTAAATAAAGACGCCACCATCAACCAAAACGCACCTGAAGTATACCAAGGCATGCCAAGATATGAAGCCAGAAAAGCCATCGTTGCGACCATGGACAAGTTGGGCTTACTGGTAGAAATCAAACCCCATGTTCTGATGGTGCCCAGAGGCGATCGTTCAGGTGATGTCATTGAACCTTTATTAACTAATCAATGGTATGTAGATGCCAAAACCTTGGCCAAGCCAGCCATTGAAGCGGTTGATAATGGCGACATTAAATTTGTTCCTGACAATTGGAAAAACACCTATTACGCTTGGATGAATGACATTCAAGACTGGTGTATTTCACGTCAATTGTGGTGGGGACACCGCATTCCTGCCTGGTATGACGAACAAGACAACTTTTATGTTGGCATGACGGAACAAGCCGTTCGTGAAAAACATGGACTGTCCTCTGAAGTCAAATTAACTCAAGACAGCGATGTACTGGACACCTGGTTTTCATCTGCATTGTGGCCATTTGCCACTTTGGACTGGCCACAGGATTCCAAAGAACTACAAACCTTTTACCCAACCAATGTGTTGGTCACCGGTTTTGACATCATATTCTTTTGGGTAGCCAGAATGATCATGATGGGTATTAAATTCATGGGCCAAATTCCTTTTAAAGAAGTATACATCCACGGCTTGGTGCGTGATTCACATGGCCAGAAAATGTCAAAATCCAAAGGCAATGTCTTGGATCCAATTGATTTGATAGATGGCATCAGTCTAGAAGACTTGTTAAGTAAACGCACCCAAGGCTTGATGCAGGACCAGCCAGAAAGAATAGAAAAAATCAAAGCAGCCACCATCGAAGAGTTTCCAGAAGGTATCAAACCTTATGGTTGTGATGCCATGCGCTTCACTTTTGCTTCTTTAGCAAGCACAGGACGCGACATTAATTTTGATATGGGACGTGTTGAAGGCTACCGTAATTTTTGCAACAAAATATTTAATGCCTCGCGTTTTGTGTTTATGAACACCGAAGGCCATGAAGCCACGCGTTTTTCATTGGATGATGCCTCAACTGTTGAAAAATGGATTGTCTCACGCTTGCAAAACTGTATCAGTGAATACCGCAGACACATGGACAGCTACCGATTGGATTTAGCCAGTCAATGCATATATGACTTTTTCTGGAACGAATATTGTGATTGGTTCTTAGAGCTCTCAAAACCATTGCTGAAATCCGAACACAAAAGTCATATACAAAACACCTTATTATATGTCTTGGATCAAGCGCTTCGACTGTTACACCCACTGATGCCATTCATTACAGAAGAAATTTGGCAAGAGGTCAGAAACCTTCGTCAACTTAAAGAAGAATCCATCATGACAGCAACCTTCCCAGTATTTGACCAAACATTGGTTAATGAACCGGCCGAAGAAACAATCAAATGGATCAAGGACTTCACTTTAAGCGTCAGACAAATACGTGGTGAAATGAACATCTCCCCAGGTAAGCCTTTGGATGTGTTGTTATTAAACTGCAACCCTGCCGACAGTGAAAACCTAGAAACACACAATGCCTTACTTAAAACAATGGCTAGACTCAATACCATTGAATTGCTTGAAGGCGAAGAACCACCTGCGGCAACTGCATTGATGGGCAACATGAAAATACTGATTCCATTGGCAGGCCTGATTGATGTGGCAGAAGAAACACAACGCATTACCAAGCAAATCGACAAGATTAACCAAGAAATCAAACGCGCTGCTGGTAAACTCGCCAATGAGAAGTTCACTGCCAAAGCGCCAGCCCATTTGGTAGAAGCAGAGAAAGAAAAGTTGGCACAAAACCAAGTGGCTTTGAAAGAGCTGGAAGAGCAGTTGGATAAGTTGAAGTCTCTTTAAATTTTGCTCATTGAGATAATCTGAATGAAGGAACCCTCCCCTCTTGAATAGGGAAAGAGGGGAGGGTTTCTGGAAGTAAAATTGCACTAAATATCAACTTTTTCCCATCATTCCAGCTCTCTCCCCGGTTTAGCGTTTGCATCACCTATTTCTTCCAAGCAAAACTCGCAGATCATTCTGGGCCTGTATAATTGTTTCCATTAGAGTAAATTTTTCGTCATCGGAAATTTCAATGCTTTCATACACCTCTATAAATTCATTAATTCTGGAATAATCATCAACTTCCCAATCCTGCATTTGTTTGGTGTATCTAAACTCAAATCGTTTGGCCAAAGACTCAATGGTATCTAATTTTTTGCTCTTTCATTATGCCAGCAAAATTAAAATGGATGACCCGGACATGCCGGGTAATGACGTTAGTGTGGATTGGGGTAGATTGATGCAATACATATTTAATAACTCTAACTAACCGTCATCCTCGGACTTAACCCGGGGGTCCATTGTAAAACCGAAGCTATTGAACGATTTCATTGTATAAATCTTTCCAACCGGGATTACTTTTTTTCAATCAATTCCAACGTCCAAATCCGATTCCACTTTTTAAGCTGTTGTTCTCTTTTAATGGCTTCAAACATGTCATCAAATTGTTCAAAATAAACCAGACGGTGGTTTTTGTATTGTCTTGAAAAACCATCAACAGAATCAGTACGGTGTTGATGTAC
>JGI24723J26617_10000301_pt1 | contig 49726 bp, 41 predicted proteins | sample Cruoilmetagenom6_FD_26617 | JGI IMG/M metagenome (IMG submission 26617) | reverse complement strand
TAAACGAACTGTTCCACGAATTTGTGATTGCTTGAGCGNANGTATCACCTNCTTTAGTACCTCAAACGCCGCCCATACTTCAGGTGCCGTTTCTTTCAAATAATCGATGTACAAAAATCACTTCCTTAAAATCACCTACTTCCCTGCTTTTCCCGCTCGCAAATCCCTCATTTCGATAAAAATATGTACTTTTAACTCCTTAAAATTATATTCAACCAAATCCATGAAAAAAATACTACTCTTCCTCAGTCTAAGCTTTGCTTTTAATTATGCTGATGCACAATCACTTGTAAAAAATATTTCTTTTTCTAATATCGGCCCTTCAATTATGAGCGGACGTGTAGTAGATCTTGATGTAAATCCCGATAGACCCTCTGAATTTTATGTGGCTTATGCTTCTGGTGGACTCTGGTATACCGCTAACAATGGGATTACCTTTACCGCAGTTACCAACAATGCCCCTACACAAAACATGGGAGATATTGCCGTTGATTGGAGCTCAGGAACCATCTATATTGGGACCGGGGAGAGCAATTCTTCTAGGTCTTCCTATTCAGGAATTGGGATCTTAAAAAGTACAGATAAAGGCGAAACATGGACAAATGTTGGCCTACCGAAGTCTCAACATATTGGCCGAATGGTGATTAACGCAAACAAACCTAATCAAGTGGTGGTAGGGGTTATTGGAAATCTATATACACCAAACAAAGAACGTGGAATTTACATGACTAAAGATGGGGGGAAAACATGGACACAAACCTTATACATAAATGAAAACACCGGTGTTATTGACATTAGTGCATCACCTACTAATCCAGATATTCTCTTTGCTGCAGCTTGGGAGCGCGATCGAAAAGCGTGGCATTTTACTGGTAACGGGCCTAATTCTGGCATATACAAGAGCACCGATGGCGGGGCAACTTGGAAAAAATTAAAGACCAAAGGCTTCCCTACCACTAGTGGGGTTGGACGAATTGGTCTTTCTGCTTATAACGATAATATTGTGTATGCCTTCTTAGACAATCAAGATCGCAGACCCTCTGAAAAAAAGAAAAAAAATGAAGGCCTAAAAAAGGATGATTTTAAAACCATGACGCCAAAAGAGTTTTTCAAACTCGATAAAAAAGACCTGACCAATTACTTAAGATCAAATGGATTTGACCGAAAATACACCCCAAAATCATTAGAAGTAGGCATTTTAAATGGAAAAATTAAGGTGAGTGATCTAGCTACCTACCTTGAAGATGCCAATACAGAACTATTTGATAGTCCCGTAATTGGGGCCGAATTATATAAAACTACCGATGGGGGTGACTCATGGGAACGCACACATCAAGGGTATCTTGATGGCGTATACAGTTCTTATGGCTATTATTTTGGTATTGTAGCAGTAAACACAAGTAACGAAAACAAAGTGTTTATTGGCGGGGTTCCGTTATTGCGATCTGATGATGGTGGTAAAACCTTTGTCAATGTGGGTAAAGAAAATGTACATTCAGATCACCAAGCCTTATGGGTAAACCCAAAGTTACCCGGTCATGTAATTGACGGTAATGACGGAGGGGTAAACATTAGCTATGACGATGGTGAAAACTGGTCTAAAAACAACCAACCTGCCGTAGGTCAGTATTATTTTATTAATGTAGATGATAATAAACCATATAATGTATATGGTGGTCTTCAAGATAACGGTACGTGGTATGGACCAAATACCTATCGCGATTCAAAATCATGGGAAGGTTCAGGACAATATGCCTATAAACGTCTTGGAGGTGGTGACGGAATGCAAGTACAAATTGACAACCGCGATAACAGCACCATCTATTATGGATCCCAATTTGGCGCGTATAATCGCGTAAACTTAAAAACAGGAAAACGTATTGGAATTCGTCCGAAGCACGAATTAGGTGGTACTCCGTATCGTTTTAACTGGCAAACACCTATTTTACTTTCTCCACATAATCAAGATATTTTATATATGGGGGCAAATAAATTATTGCGCTCTATGGATCAAGGTGCTAACTTTACTGAAATTTCAGGTGATCTCACTAAAAATTCTAAGAAAGGAAATGTTCCTTTTGGAACCCTTACCGCAATTGCTGAAAGTCCATTACAATTTGGTTTAATTTACACCGGAAGTGATGATGGATATATTCATGTAACGAAAGATGGTGGTACGACCTGGACGCGCATTTCGGATAACTTACCACAGGACTTATGGGTTTCAAGAATTGTAGCTTCTTCTCATGAAAAATCAAGGGTTTATGCTACCTTAAACGGGTATAGAAATGACGATTTTAAAGCCTATGTGTACGAAAGTGAAAACATGGGAAAAACATGGACATCCATTGCCAGTGGTATTGCTGATAATCCTGTAAATGTTATCAAAGAAGATCCTGTAGATCCAAACATACTTTATGTTGGTACAGATCACGATCTATACGCTTCGTTAGATCGAGGTAATAGCTGGCACGTATTTGAAAATGGCCTTCCTAAAGTAGCTATTCACGACGTTGTTATTCAAACCACTGAAAATGATTTATTGGTAGGAACCCACGGTCGATCAATTTATAAAACAAATATCAGTGCCTTACACCAATATCAACAAATTAAAGACGCAGCGATTACCTTGTTAGACGTACCAGAAGTTAGAAGTTCTCCACGCTGGGGGAGTTCAAGAGGTCAATTCTCTAGTCCCTTTGAGCCGCGCACAGAAATAGCGTATTACGTTGCTAAAAACGGAACGTATACCATGACTGTAACTGCTGCCGATGGCACAAAACTGTTTAGTCAATCAGAAAAAGTAGATCGTGGATACAACTTTATGAACTACGATTTAAGTGTTGACCCTAATATGGCTAAGCGTTATTTTGACAAACAAGACATCAAAATTTCTAAAGCTGATAACGGCGTATACTATTTACCTAAAGGTAAATACACCATGACCATTGCGAATGGCAATCAAAAAAACAGTAAACCATTAACAATAAAATAATTCCATGAAAAAGCTACTCCTACTCTTTTTACTCTCTGCCTACACCTTTTCAGGGACGGCACAAGAGGTTGAAACAACCACCTATTACCTCATTCGACACGCTGAAAAAGATAGGACAGACAAGGCGAATAGAAATCCGCATTTAGCTGCACATGGCAAAGAAAGAGCATTGCGTTGGGCCGAAATTTTAAAGAATTTTAAGCTTGACGCAGTGTATTCTACAGAATACAATAGAACCATAGAAACGGGTACTCCCATAGCAGAGGCTAAAAACCTTAGCATTCAATTTTACCATCCATCTAAAATTGATATGCCTACTTTTTTAGCAGAGACCAAAGGCAAAAATGTACTCATTGTAGGGCATAGCAATACCACCGCCGAATTTGCCAACAAAATTATTGGAAAAGATACCTATGCAGGTATTGACGACAGCAATAATGGCAACCTCTATATTGTTACGGTAGCCGGTGATAAAATTGAGTCCGTTTTACTACATATGGAATAATTACACCTAGATTGTACATTCTATTGCCCATAGTCATCCATAGTTCAACCTAACACCTTGTATTTTTTAAAGCAGCTCTGTTAAGATAACTACCTGATAAACAAACTAGATTTTCCCTATACGGGTGAGTTTAGGTTAAGGGCGAAGGTACATTGGGGTAAAAATCTCGTATTTTAAATTTCTAATCTCCTAATTATTGCTATTTTTGACAAATCTTTTGAACAATGCAATTTAAGCACCCTGAAATTCTTTTCGCTTTATTTTTGCTAATTATTCCTATTATTGTTCACTTATTTCAATTAAGGAGATTCCAAAAAGTACCTTTTACCAATGTTCAATTTTTAAAGGAAGTTGAATTACAAACTCGAAAAAGTGCCAACCTCAAAAAATGGCTCATTCTCGCTACGCGTTTAGTGTTGTTTACTGCATTAATTCTTGCCTTTGCACAACCCTATTTATCGCAATCAACGCAACAAAAACCAACCCACACCTCTATTTATCTTGACAATTCGTTTAGCATGCAAGCACAAGGCGAAAGCGGAGAACTTTTCAAGCGTGCCGTACAAGACATCATTGCTGAAGGCGAACAATTTTCAAATTTCAACCTGTATACGAATGATGGAACCTACCTTGATCTCAATGGAAAGGACTTAAAAAATACCCTCCTCAATTTAACCTATAGCACCAATTCATTGGATCTCGCTTCTGTTTTACTGAAAATGAAAAATGACAAGGCACAAAAAGAAAATATTTTTATCATTTCCGATTTTCAAGGGCAAGATGACCAAGGTCCGCTACATATAGACAGTCTTGATAATTATTTTATAAGTCAACTTCGCCCAGCAAACGATGTTAACGTTTCATTAGACAGTGTGTATATCGCCAACCAAAATAACGAAACCATGTCAATGACAGTTGTTCTAAGTAACAAAAAGGCAACTGCCAAAGACCTCTCCGTATCCCTATTGAACAGCGAAAACATGCTCATGGGTAAATCGACCGTCACCTTTACCGAAGCGGTTCAGACAGCCACCTTTGACATCCCAAATAGCAACGAATTCATCGGTAAATTTCAAATTGAAGATGGTAGTTTACCCTTTGATAATCAATTGTATTTTGCGCTTCAAAAACCAAAAAAAGTAAATGTTACCGCTATTGGTGCAAACAATGCCTTTTTAGGTAAGATCTACAGCGATGATGAATTTAATTTTGTCAGTAGCCCCTTGGCAGGTCTAGACTACAGCACCCTGTCGGAACAACACCTCATTGTACTCAATGAAGTTGACCCCACAGCACCTTTAATTGCGGCCCTTAACGATTTTGTTACGAAAGGTGGAGACCTTGTAATTATCCCGCCACTTAATGCTGATCTTCCACTGTATAATGCACTGTTTAATAAACTTAATCTTGGACAGATTAATGCGCGCTATCCTTCGCCCCTGTCAATAACAACCATTCATTTTGGCCATCCCTTACTAAAAGGAGTCTTTGAAAAACAAGTGCGAAATTTTCAATATCCATCGGCCTCAACAATGTATCGAAGTCGCTTAAACAACGGCTCAGCAATTGTTAGTTTTGAAAACGGCTTTCCGTTTATNTCGCAGGTTGGACAGCATTTAGGAAAGGTGTATTGGATTGCCTCTTCGCTNTCCTCTGGGAATTCAAACTTTTTAAATTCACCATTAATCGTTCCCATCTTTTATAATTTTGGCATTTTTAGTCACCAACCTTCTGCCTTGTATTATACCATAGGAAATAGTAATACGATAGAAATTAATATAGAACTCAAAAAAGACCAGGTTATTCACCTTGTCAATGCGCAAGAAGATTACATTCCCCTACAACAAATTTATAAACGAAAAGTGAGTTTAAAAACAGATAATGAACCTAAACAAAGTGGCTTTACCGATGTAGTTGCAGATACTGAGAAAATTAAAACCTTGGCATTTAATTACAATCGAAACGAGAGTACTTTAAAGTATGTAGATGCCTCAACCTTATTTGGACAAGGCACTACTGTTTTTTATGATTCCTCAGTTAAAAATTCATTTACCGCCTTAAATGAAAAGTATGAAACTAGCAATTTATGGAAGGTATTTTTAGGGCTCGCCCTCTTGTTTTTACTGATCGAAATCCTATTGTTAAAGAGTAAAATATAGCATATGAATGTATTGATTAAAGCGGCTACGATTATTGATCAAGACAGTAAATTTCACCAAAAGCAATGCGATATCCGCATTGAAAATGGCAAAATTACCGAACTTGGTAAGCAGCTCAAAAATGAGGCAAATCTAAAGGAACTCAATTTACCTAATTTACATGTTTCAACAGGCTGGTTTGACACGGCCGTTTCTTTTGGCGAACCAGGCTACGAAGAACGAGAAACCTTAGACAACGGCCTAAAGGTGGCCGCAAAAAGTGGATTTACCACTATAGCGCTTAATCCCAATACCCATCCGGTAATCGACAACAAATCGGCTGTTAAATTCCTTAAAAATGCGGCCAACAACACCCTTGTTGACTTACATCCTATTGCCAATTTAACCCAAGGGGGCGTAGGTAAAGACCTCGCCGAATTATACGATATGACACAAGTAGGCGCCATTGCTTTTGGAGATTATAACCATCCTATTGACAATGCAAACCTGCTTAAAATTGCCCTTCAATACTGTCAGAATTTTAATGGACTCGCCTTGAGTTTTCCGCAAAATTCAAGTATAAGTAATCACGGACTTGCCAATGAAGGAGCACAAAGTACTGTGTTGGGACTCAAAGGTAATCCGGCGTTAGCTGAGGAACTTCAAGTGTGTCGTGATTTATTTCTCTTAGAATATACCCGTGGAAAATTACACATTCCAACCATCACCACGGCAAAAAGTGTTAAGCTAATTGCCGAAGCGAAGAAAAAAGGACTAGACGTCAGCTGTAGTGTATCGGCACATCATCTGTGCTTAACAGATCAAGAACTTGAAGGTTTTAATACCAACGTCAAGGTAAATCCTCCTCTTCGGGGAAAGTCAGACCTATTGGCCTTAAAAAAAGGAGTGGTCAACGGCACCATTGACATGGTTGTCTCTGATCATGTTCCAATTGATATTGAACATAAAAAAGTTGCCTTTGAACTGGCCATGGCCGGTACCTTAGGGTTGGAAAGCTTCTTTGGGGCTGTCAATCAAATCCTACCGCTGGATGTTTTAATTCCGGCAATCACGAGTCATCCGCGTAAGCGATTTGGCTTAAAGCCTTGTAAAATTGCCCTCGGAGAAGTGGCTAATCTGACCTTATTTAATCCGAGTGACACCTATATTTTTACAGAAAAACACCTCCATTCTACCTCAAAAAATGCGGCCTTTTTAGGAAAGCAATTGACGGGTAACGTGTATGGAGTAATCAACAATAATAAATTACATCTCAATTGAAACCACTTTCTTTAACCTACGTAATTCGCGAACCAAAACTAAACACGCCCAACCCTCCTGTACTTATTTTATTACACGGCTATGGAAGTAATGAAGAAGATCTCTTTTCTTTTGCCCCAGAACTCCCCGATGAGTTTTTAATCATTAGTGCCCGCGCACCGTTAGATGTAGGAATGGGTGGATATGCTTGGTATACCCTGCATTTTGACAATGTAAATGGGAAATTTTCAGACATTCCCGAAGCAATCAATGCAAGAGAAAAAGTAGCCACCTTTATTGATGAAGTCATTTCAGAATTTTCAGTTGATCCTAAAAAAGTATTTTTATTGGGCTTTAGTCAAGGTACAATCTTAAGCTATGCGGTGGCACTCAGCTATCCTGAAAAAGTACAAAAGATCATCGCCTTAAGTGGCTATATTGATACAGACCTTCTTAAAGAACCAAAAAACAAAGAAGATTATCAACAGCTCGACTTCTACATCTCGCACGGAACAGTTGATCAAGTACTGCCGATTCAACTGGCACGTCAAGCCCCACCCTATTTAAATCAATTACATATTAAACATGTATTTGAAGAATACAATGTAGGCCATGGGGTGGCCCCGCAAAATTTCTATGCCTTAAAAAAATGGATAGAAGCTCGGATGTAAGGTTCCCCAACAGGAGTACCCATACCATTCTCTTCCTTTGTACCCAGACCCAGAGCGGTGTCCTCGTCAAAACAAGTAGGTAGTAGTACTACTTAGCGAACACCACGTGGCTCATCTAGTTCAAAAGTCAACCCGTCATATGCTAAGTGCACATCCTCGGGAAGCTCCTCACTCACCTCTTGATGAAAACCTAATAAATGACTAATATGGGTGAGGTACGTCTTTTTGGGATTGATCCGCTTGATAAGCGCTAATGCCTCTTTTAAATTTAAATGCGTAGGATGCGGTTCAATTCGCAAGGTATTTAGAACAAGTACATCCAGTTGTTGTAATTTTTCTACCTCTTCGTCTTCAATGGTTTTTAAATCCGTTAGGTACGCGAAATTGTCTATGCGGTAACCAAAAATAGGCAGTTTTCCATGTAAATAGGAAATGGGTTGTACCGTTTTTCCTCCCAAGACAAAAGGAGTAGAAGTCAATGGAGTCATCGTAGCTTTAGGCGCTCCTGGATAACGATTAACCTGGGTGAATATATAATAAAATCGTTCATGTAAATTATCTACAATTCTAGCGGGTACATACAATGGTACCTCTCCCATACTGTGTGTAAAGGGTCTAATATCATCTAAGCCCGCCGTGTGATCAGCGTGTTCATGCGTAAAAATAATCCCGTGAATTGCCGCTATATTTTCTCTGAGCATCTGCTGCCTAAAATCAGGTCCACAATCAATTACATAGCGATAATCGCCCCAAGCGACCATCACCGAGCTTCTCAACCGTTTATCTCGAGGATCTTCAGACAGACAAACGGGATGTTTACTACCAATTATCGGAATTCCTTGTGAGGTTCCTGTTCCTAAAAAAGTGACCTTCATACTCAATGTTTTCACAAAAATAACGTTAAATAATTTAATAATTGTTCTTACCTTTGTAAGACATAAAAAGTTAGGAAATGTCAGTTACCCTCAAAGGGGATAAAGAGATTGAAAATATCCCCTCCCTTAAGCGCAAAGCGCTTCGTATTAACCTAAATGACAACATTTATGGCACCTTTGCAGAAATTGGTGCCGGTCAAGAAACGGTACGAAATTTTTTTAGAGCAGGTGGCGCTTCCGGGACCATCGTTAAGGCGATGTCAGCTTATGACAAAGACTTTTCAGATGCCATTTATGGGATAGAACCTGATAAGCGTTATGTAACTGAACCTCGCTTAAAGCGGATGTTAATGCATGAGATTGAATTAATCGAAGATCGATTAAGTAGACGCAAGCATCCCGATAAACTCTTTTTCTCGTATGCAAACACGGTGGCCACCATCGATTTTGCGAAAAAATTCAAAGGCCATGGTTGGGTTGGTATAAAATTTCAATTAGATCCCTTAGAAGATTATAATGAAATTGTTATGCATATCCGTTTTAAACAAACAGATGCGCGCTTACAACAAGAAACCTTAGGTATATTAGGTGTAAACTTAATTTATGGCGCATTTTATATGAATGACCGCCCCAAGGAATTACTGAAATCTTTTTACCACCATCTCGATAAAGATCAAATCGAGATTGACATGATTAACTTTTCCGGACCTCGATTTATGTATGTTGACAACCGATTAATGAGTTTAAACCTCGTTAAAAACGGAATGACCAATGCTGTAATGTTCGGACCAGATGGAAACAATCTCCTCCCTGCACAAGTCCTTTACAAACGAAACATCCTCGCATTACGCGGAAGTTTTAGACCCGTGACAAATGTAAATATGGACATGTATGAACGGGCAAGAGAGATGTTTTTTGAAGAAAAAACAGTAGATGAGGATACGGCTCAAATTATTTTTGAAATTACGTTGGCCAATTTACGCGCTGAAGGTGAGATCAATGAACGCGACTTTTTAGATCGTGCCGAATTACTTTGTTCCCTCGGACAAAATGTAATGATCACGAACTTCCAAGAGTATTATAAATTGGTAGAATACTTCTCTGAATTTACCAAAAAACGGATGGCACTTGCCATGGGAGTTTATAATTTAGTGCAAATATTTGATGAAAAATACTATAGAGAACTAAGTGGTGGAATCCTAGAAGCCTTTGGAAAACTATTCTTTAAAGATTTAAAAGTTTACCTCTATCCATTAAAAGACAAACAAACGGGTAATTTTATTACCAGCGAAACCTTAAAAGTTCACCCACGTATGAAAGAATTGTATAAATTCTTTAAATACAACGGTAAAATGCTTGATATCAAAAACTTCAACCCTAACATCTTAGATATTTTCTCTAGAAAAGTCCTACAAATGATTGCCGAAGGTGAAGAAGGATGGGAAGAAATGCTACCTGAAGGTATTGCAGAAACCATCAAAGATCAACGCCTGTTTGGTTATTCACGAAGACATTTTGCTAAAAGAAAATAGTTCAAATCCAATTTGAGGTCTTAGCTCTTAGACCTCATAAAGCAAACCATACAAGCTTTATACGCCCAAAATTTGTGCGGCATGTGCCTTGGTTTTCACTTTGCTTAAAATAGTTTCAATTTTCCCTTGCGCATCAATTACAAAAGTAGTGCGGTGAATTCCATCATATTCTCTGCCCATAAATTTTTTAGGTCCCCACACCCCATACGCATTAATCACTGTTTTGTCTTCATCAGCAAGTAAAGGATAGGGCAATTTGTACTTACCGGCAAAATTGGCTTGCCGTTTCATCGAATCTGCACTTACCCCTACTATTTTATATCCTTGTGCTAACAATTCAGCTTCGTGATCACGTAAATCACATGCCTCCGCAGTACATCCAGGGGTACTAGCTTTAGGGTAAAAAAACAAGATCAATTTTGACCCCTTATAGTCACTTAATTGACGGGTAATCCCCTCTTGATCTATACTCTTAAAATTTGGTGCTTGATCTCCTATCTTTAAATGCGTCATATTTCCTATTTTTGTTACAAAGCTATTCAAAAAAATGACAAAAAAAGAACGTGTTGACTTTATCATCCAAACCTTAGAAAAACTTTATCCTGAAACACCCATTCCCTTAGATCATAAAGACCCCTACACCCTACTCATTGCAGTTCTTTTATCTGCACAAAGTACCGATGCGCGTGTCAATACTATTACTCCACTCCTTTTCAAAAAGGCGGATAATCCGTATGACATGATTAAGTTAAGTGTAGAAGAAATTAGAGAAATTATCAAACCTGTAGGTCTATCCCCAATGAAGTCTAAAGGTATTTACGGACTCTCACATATTCTTATTAACGAACATAATGGACGGGTGCCTCAAAGTTTTGAAGCCTTAGAAGCCTTACCTGCCGTGGGTCACAAAACCGCCTCCGTTGTAATGAGTCAAGCGTTTAACATTCCAGCTTTTCCAGTAGACACGCACATTCATCGCTTGATGTATCGCTGGAATTTAACTACAGGGAAAAACGTGGTGCAAACCGAAAAAGACGCTAAGCGATTATTTCCTAAAGACTTATGGAATAAACTACACCTACAAATTATATATTACGGACGAGAATATTCGCCCGCACGTGGATGGAAGCTAGAAAACGATGTGATTACACGTACAGTCGGTAGAAAAGAATTCTTAAAGTAAACCGTGTGACCAGCAGACAAAAGCGCAACACTATTTACGCTTTATAAAAATATAAGTTGACACGGCTCAAAATCCGAACCACTAGCGTTCCCTTACTACCTTAATGTGAGTAAAAAAGTGCTAGCTGTTTGTTATAAGCATACAGATATACCTCCTAGCAGATACCCCATTCGCTACATTAGTACAAAAAAAAAAGACTGTCTTTTCAGACAGTCTTTTTTGTTAATTCAAATGTAACAAAATTTTTTCATCGTCCTCTTTCTGGACTGATTTAATTGACTTCGAGTAGTTTAACAAAAAATCAATGGTACTTTCTTTTGGTTTGAGTTGCTTATTCTGCAACTCTTCAGAGTAAATTTTCTTCATATACTAAATATTAATTAGGGTTCTTAGTATAACGAAGATAAATCTACTATATTGTTAATTGGTTAAAATTATTTTATTTTTTTCAATAATTTTTCTCAAATTAATCAACGCATATCGCATTCTACCCAGTGCAGTATTGATACTCACCCCTGTGGTTTCTGAGATTTCTTTAAAACTCATGTCTCTATAAATTCTCATTATAAGTACTTCCTTTTGATCTTCAGGTAGTTCTTCAATGATTCTTCGCACGTCAAAATGAATTTGATTTTTGATCAATTGTTTCTCAGCGTTTAAGGATGAATCACTTAATACTGAAAAGATATCAAACTCTTCGGTGTTTTTGAAAGAAGGCATTCTATTTCCTTTTCTAAAATGATCAATCACTAAATTGTGTGAAATTCTCATTACCCAAGGTAAAAATTTTCCTTCCTCATTGTAATTTCCAAGTTTTAAGGTATTAATTACCTTAATAAAAGCATCTTGAAAAATGTCTTCAGCAACATCTCTGTCAAGGACTTTTGAATAAATAAAACTGTAAATTTTTTGTTTGTGACGGCCTATTAAGATTTCTAATGACCTTTCGCTTCCGTTAATGTAGTTTTTAACTAAAACACTATCAGCTAATTTCTGTTTTTGCATAATTCCCTTTTTGTTAATGAAGCTATGAGACTTCGTTAATTAATGATAAAAGTAGAACTATACTATAAGCGTTATTTTTTTAAGTTAAAAGGGGAAACTAGTTCCGTTAATTAATTATTGATTGGTTAGATCAACGGGACAAATATAAATACAAACTTATCAATTAAACAAACTTTTTTTAAAAATATTTTATGAAGTAGTAAATTTTTATTGCAAAAAGAAGTCCTATATTTGCGCTTAATTCATATTTTAAAGGGCTTCCGTGAAGATAGAAAAATTAAATCCGAAAGAGTATATTATTATTAAAAAAGCTGCATTACACAATCTAAAAGAGATAGATGTAGCCATTCCGAGGAATAAATTGGTGGTGATCACCGGATTATCCGGCTCAGGAAAATCGAGTTTAGCCTTTGATACATTATATGCCGAAGGTCAACGCAGATATGTAGAGAGTCTTTCATCATATGCACGTCAATTTTTAGGTAAATTAAACAAGCCTAAAGTAGAATATATTAAAGGAATTGCTCCGGCAATTGCCATTGAGCAAAAAGTGAATAGTACAAATCCGCGATCTACCGTGGGTACTTCTACCGAAATTTACGACTATTTAAAGCTTCTATACGCGCGTATTGGTAAAACCTTTTCGCCAATCTCTGGACGGTTAGTGAAAAAAGATACGGTTGCCGATGTGATTGCACAATTAAAGCAACTACCCGAAGGAAGTAAATTACTCTTATTGGCACCTATTGTCATCCCTAAAGGTAAAACCCTCGAAAAAACCCTTAATGTTCTCGAGCAACAAGGATATGCTCGGGTAAAAATCAACAATGAAGTCCTTCGAATAAACGATGTTNAACAAAAAAAAGTAAAGCAGCTCGACTTGGTGGTTGATCGAATTGTACTTCAAGACGACGAAGATTTCTACAACCGTCTGGCGGATGCCATAGAAACTGCCTTTTATGAAGGGCATGGCGATTTACAGATTGAAAATACTAGCACAGGAGAACTACTTCCTTTTAATAATCGGTTTGAGTTAGACGGAATGACTTTTTTTGAACCTACCGTCCACTTTTTTAGTTTTAATAATCCTTATGGGGCCTGTCCAACCTGCGAAGGTTATGGAAATATTATTGGAATTGACCGCGACTTAGTCTTTCCTAACACTGCGCTTTCTATATATGACAATGCAATTGCTCCATGGAAAACTGAATCTTTTGCTGATTATAAAAACAGTCTTATTGATAATGCGTATAGGTTTGATTTCCCTATTCATAAACCTTATTATGAGTTAACTGAAGCTCAGAAAGACTTACTTTGGGAAGGCAATTCATATTTTACCGGCCTGAATGACTTCTTTAAACATATTGAAGAGAAGACCTATAAAATTCAATACAGGGTCATGCTATCAAGGTATCGCGGTAAAACAAAATGCCATACCTGCCATGGTAAACGTCTTAGACAGGAAACAGAATATGTGCGTGTTGCCGATACGGCCTTAACAAATCTCGTCAATTTACCTATTCACGAATTGCGGTCCTTTTTCAAAAACCTAAGCCTGTCTCCACATGATCAAGCCATCGCTAAACGTTTACTTGTAGAGATTAATAACCGCCTACAGTTTTTAAGTGATGTGGGGCTTGACTATCTAACGCTCAACCGAGCATCTAACACCCTTTCTGGAGGTGAAAGTCAACGTATTAATCTCGCCACCTCACTTGGAAGTAGCTTAGTGGGGTCTATGTATATCTTAGATGAACCGAGTATCGGACTCCATTCAAGAGATACAGCGCGCCTAATAACCGTGTTAAAAGGCTTAAGAGATTTAGGAAACACCGTCATTGTTGTGGAACACGACGAAGACATTATGAAAGCCGCTGATCATATTATTGATATTGGGCCAGAAGCCGGAACCTTTGGTGGGGAATTGGTAGCTGAAGGAACTTATGCTCAAATTCTAAAGGCAAATACGCTTACCGCTACGTATTTAAATGGAGCCGACCAAATTGAGATTCCTGCGAAACGCAAGATTGATGGTCCCTATATAGCAGTCCAAGGCGCACGAGAACACAACCTTAAAAATATCGATGTTAAATTCCCGTTGCATGCCTTAATCGTGGTCACCGGTGTCTCTGGGAGTGGAAAAAGCACCTTAGTTAAGGACATTTTATTCCCTGCCCTGCAAAAACACTTGTATAAATATGGGAATAAACCAGGGCAATTTACCTCTTTAGCGGGAGACCTTAATGAAATGAGTCAGGTAGAATTTATTGACCAAAACCCTATTGGGCGATCCAGTCGCTCAAACCCGGTTACTTATATTAAGGTATACGATGACATCAGAGCTTTGTTTACAGATCAGAAACTATCAAAGTTACGCGGGTATAAAGCCAAGCACTTTTCGTTTAATGTAGATGGTGGACGATGTGACAACTGCAAAGGTGATGGAGAAGTAACGATTGGTATGCAGTTTATGGCTGATGTGCATTTAACCTGTGAGGTCTGCAAAGGAAAACGATTTAAAAAAGAAATCTTGGAGGTTAAATTTGAGGATAAATCTATTGCAGACGTACTCGGGCTAACTATTGATCAGGCCATAGCCTTTTTTGACGAACACGAACAAAAGAAAATTGTTCAAAAGTTGCTCCCCTTACAAAAGGTTGGATTGGGCTATGTTCAATTAGGACAAGCTTCTTCTACCCTATCTGGGGGGGAAGCTCAACGAATTAAGTTAGCCTCCTTCCTTGTAAAAGGTAACAACAAAGAGAAGGTGCTGTTTATTTTTGATGAGCCAACCACTGGGCTGCATTTTCACGATATAAAAAAATTACTCAAATCATTTAATGCACTCATTGACCGTGGACATAGCATTATTGTGATTGAACATAATATGGACCTGATTAAATGTGCTGATTACATAATAGACTTAGGCAAAGAAGGAGGTCAAGCTGGAGGAGAACTTCTCTTTCAAGGCAGGCCAAGTGAGCTTATTAAGGTGAAATCTTCCTACACGGCTCCATATTTAAAAGAAAAACTAATCCAGGGTAAGTCTTGAGGCAATGCATACGCTTGTATGCATCGTCACACCTCCCTGTAAACTCTAGTAAAGTATGTCAAACGTAAAAACCCTCCTCTTAATAGCACTACCCTTTTTTTTGCTGCAGTGCAAAAAGCAAGACACAATCACCTTTTTGTATGAAACCGATCAGTTAACGATACGTCAAGTTAGTGAACACAGCTATGTGCATGTTTCTTACCTTCAGACAGACGACTTTGGAAAAGTGGCTTGTAACGGGATGATTGTACTTCACGAAGAAGAGGCACTAGTTGTTGATACGCCAACCGATAGTAGTGCTTCATCCCAATTAATTGCCTGGTTGGAAAATGAAAAAAAGGCGACCATTAAGGCCGTTGTGGTAACTCATTTTCACGAAGACTGTCTAGGCGGACTCAACGTATTCCATCAGCATGAAATTCCTTCATATGCCAACGAACTCACAGCTCAATTAGCCCAAAAAGAACAATTTCCCATACCACAAAACTTATTTAAAAAACGATTAGACCTACAAATTGGTTCCGCGGCTGTGATTAACCAGTATTTTGGCAAGGGACATACTACCGATAATATGGTAAGTTATTTTCCGACAGATCAGGTGCTTTTTGGCGGCTGTTTAGTAAAGGCTATAGGTGTAACTAAGGGGTTTATTGGTGATGCAAGTCTATCATCATGGTCACCTACCATTGCTAAAATTCAATCCGAATATCCAGCAGTAAAACATGTTATTCCTGGCCATGGCGCGGTAGGCGACCAAGCCTTACTTGATTACACACGTACGCTATTTGACCTAAATCAAACGGTGACACCTAAAAAATAAGGGGCAATTAAAAGGATGGGTTTCTGCCTATTCTTTTTTTACTTCTTTCCCTTCAATTACAGCCTCTAAATTTTCTTTGGCTAAGACAAAATCCGCTTGAATATCGACTGCCTGTTGAAAGCTTTTCTTTGCTTCATCTAATTTTTCTTGTTCAAATTGAATCAGCCCTTTCAGGTTTGCAATGGCTGCTAACAAGGCTACTTGCTGGGTGTAATTTTTATTGATATTATAGGTAACTTCAATTTTGCCCGTATCGTTTAAACTTTCTGCTTTTGCAATAGCCTTTTCTGCTTCTGGGTATTTTTTCATGACAAAATATAAGTTTGCTAACTTATAAGCGTGAAAGTTATTACTTGACTTTACCGTCAATTTTGCATACACTTGAGCCGCCTTATCATAGGCTCCTATATTCTCTAAGGAAACGGCTTGCATTTCCATGATGTCAAGTTTTTCTTTATTTTGACTCAAAATATCAGAACATACCAAAAAGCAGGATGAAAATTTTCTTCCTTGAAAATAGATGTAGGCTAGGCTATCTTTATACGTACTATTCGCACCTTCTTTAGCTATAATTGCATATATGCTACTAACGGCAGCACCTTCGTCACCATATTTTAAACTTTGAGCTAATATTTTTTTCTCGTTCGAGATATCACTTTGCCCTTGCGCAACGACAGACATTACACATAAAACAGCGATACAACTCAAGTAAAAATTTTTCATTTCTTATCGATTTTTGGGTTTACAAATTTAGACAAATTGTTCTTAATAAAAACTTAAAGTTTAGGTATTGTTCACTACAGTTGTGTTAATTCACNTCTTCAGGTTATTTTGCAAGATTATTTCCGTGCGCACAAGCAGATCATAAAGCTAAATTTCCACTATCTAGCATAGAAAACGATGAACAAAAAAAAACTTCTTGACTAGTCAAGAAGTTTTGGGGTGGAAGATGGGGCTCGAACCCACGACCCTCGGTACCACAAACCGATGCTCTAACCAACTGAGCTACAACCACCGTGTATTTTGATTCGCTTTAAGCGGATGCAAATATACTCTATTTAATAAATCTGTCAAATATTTAAGAATTTTTTTTACCCTTAAATTCGCTAAACTAGCAGCCGGCTAACCCATTGAAAATAACACAATTCCCTTAAAATTTACGACGTTTCACGCGGGGAAAAGCATTATTTTTTAAGCTGTACATTATAGTTATAGGCTGGAAAAGAGCGCGCTTTGCATCCATTCCACTAATATGACTACTGAGGGTTACCAAGTTACTCGGTTTTTACGTGTAGCATGCACCTAAATACGGAGGTGTTCCTTTAAATTAAATCCCCTAAGCGATCTACCGCTGCAAATCGTTCTACGGTAAATCCTTCGGCGTGCTCTACCCCTATTAACCGTCCGAGATCACGTGCGCGATAGGTAACACTATCAAAAAAGTTCTTGCTGGTTATAGGTGAAGTTGGCTCCTTGCTATTAGGATCATATACCTGTGAGGCATACGCTTGAACTGAAGCCACTTTTTTCTCAATAAACCCAGTGACATCCACCACAAAATCAGGTTCAATAGTTTTCCATTGGATATAATGGTACACTAATTTTGGCCTCCATTGTTCTTGTTTTACTCCATCAGATACCGTTTCAATTCGACGTAAACCCGACAAAAAACACGCATTACTTACCAAGTCACTTCCCTTGCCATGGTCAATATGGCGGTCATCAATGGCATTACAAAGCACTATTGTTGGTCGATACTTGCGAATCATCCTAATTACCTCTAGTTGATGCACTTGATCATTTGTAAAAAAACCATCCGCAAAGCCAAGGTTTTCACGGGCTACTACACCTAGAACCTCGGCTGCATCTTGCGCTTCTCGTTCTCTAATTTCGGCTGACCCTCGTGTACCAAGCTCTCCACGTGTTAAATCGACCACGGCAACCACTGCCCCATTACTAATCTCTTTTGCTAAGGTAGCCCCACATCCTAGTTCAACATCGTCTGGATGAGCACCAAAAGCTAATATATCTACATTCATTTTATTAATTTAAAGGTCAAAGATAGCAAGTATTTTCAACACGCACCAGTTCAACATCCCCTAGCCCATTTACCCTTAGTTAAGCGTTAAATTTTAACAAATTTTTAAGAAGTCCATGTCCTTAGCAATACATATCCAAGCTATTTTTGCAGCATGCCCATGCGTTTCAACCTTTCGTATTGTCAATCAGGTTCTTTGCTTTTAACCGGTTACATAATAAAGAGGTTCATGAAATTAAAAGGCTATTCAAAGTTCTTGGTTTAACCTAAGAACTTTCGCAGCATAGAACATTAATAATTGGGCATACCACTTTTTTAATTATTTCAGTGGCAATCCATAACCTTTTGCCTTTAAAAAGCAAATCAAGGCATTAAACATACCTATTCAACACATCTATATGAGAAAATACATTTTAATCATTCTAGGATTCTTACTCATTGCTGGCGCCACTTTTATCGCTTATTATTTCATCCAAAATAAAAACAAACCAAAGCCGACCTTTGAAAAAGTTATTAAATCCGTGTTTGTAGATACGGTGGCCAACAAAGAAATTCCAATCATTATTACCACCAGTGGGAACCTTCAAGCCAAAAATAAAATTGAATTATTTTCCGAAGTTCAAGGGCTCTTACAACAATCGTCAACAGAGTTTAAGGCAGGAACCAGCTACCGTGCAGGCCAGACCCTACTCAGCATTAATAGCGATGAGTTTTATGCTAGCCTACAAGCGCAAAAGAGTAATTTATACAATTTAATTACGGCAATCATGCCAGACATACGCTTAGATTTTCCAGATCAGTTTCAAAAGTGGGAAACCTACCTCAACAGTTTCGACCTAAGCAAAACTACTCCAAAACTACCCGAATCCTCGTCTGATAAAGAGAAATATTTTATCTCGGGACGTGGAATTAATACCAGTTATTACAATGTCAAAAATCTGGAAGTTAAATTAAGCAAATACAACATTCGCGCACCCTTTTCAGGAATTTTAACCGAGGCCTTAGTCACGCCAGGTTCGCTGGTCCGTGCAGGACAAAAATTAGGTGAATTTATTGATCCACGGGTGTATGAACTCGAAGTTGCCATTAACGCTACTTACGCCAATCTATTAAAGGTTGGAAATAAGGTTGCACTACATAATCTAGAACGAACGGCGTCGTATACCGGACAAGTAATCCGTGTAAATGGAAAGGTAGATCAAGCCTCACAAACTATTAAAGTGTTTATCCAAGTAGCAGATGAAGACTTAAAGGAAGGCATGTACCTCGAAGCTGATTTAGTTGCTAGAGCAGAACCACAAGCAATTGAGATTCCAAGAAAATTATTAGTAGATAACAAAGGTATCTATGTGGTACGCGACTCAATCCTTGAACTATTTCCGGTGACACCCGTATATTTCGGAGCAGAAACCGCTGTCATTGCTGGAATTCCAGATCAAACAGTAATTCTTTCTCAACCCGTACTTGGCGCATTTTCTGGAATGCAAATCACCATTAACAAAACAAACTAGGTTCTTATGAAAAAAATAATCACTTATTTCATTAAGTACCCAGTAGCCGTTAATGTAGTTATTATTGCCTTTATTGGTTTTGGTACAATTGGGGCAATCGCCATGAAATCCTCCTTTTTTCCATTGGTTGAATCCAATCTGATTAGTATTAACATGACTTATCCCGGTGCCTCTCCACAAGAAATGGAAGAAGGAATTGTGCTTAAAATAGAGGACAATTTAAAAGGCCTTGTCGGAATAGATCGAGTTACGTCGGTCTCGCGTGAAAATTCTGCCTCCATTAATATTGAGGTGATTGAAGGAAAGGATGTCGATGTTGTTTTGGCCGATGTAAAAAATGCGGTCGACAGGGTTCCAGCATTACCTAGTGGTTTAGAGCCTCCTGTGATTCAGAAGATTGAAAATATCCGATCTACTATTAACTTTACAGTTAGTGGTAAAAATATATCGCTCACTTCCTTAAAGCAATATGCCCGTCAAATTGAAAATGACATCCGCGGCATGGAGGGAATCTCTCAAGTCTCTCTTTCTGGTTTTCCAGAAGAGGAAATAGAAATTGCATTACGCGAAAACGATCTGCGCGCGTATAACCTATCGTTTACAGAAGTGGCCACTGCGGTGCGAAATTCTAACTTATTAATTACCGGAGGAAACATCAAAACGCTTGAAGAGGATTACCTCATCCGAGCTAGCAATCGCTCGTACTACGGTCACGAATTGTTAAACCTTATTGTACGCACCGAAAATAACGGTACTATTATTCGTTTAAAAGATATTGCGACAGTACAAGATAAATGGTCTGAAACTCCTAATCGTACATTTTATGACGAGAAAAATGCAATTGACATTTCAGTTAGTAATACCAACAATGAAGATCTATTAAGTTCTGCAGATAAGGTAAAAGCCTATATTGAACAATTTAATCAAGAACACGACAATGTTCAACTTAATATTACCAGTGACCGTTCAGTTACCCTTAACGGCCGTACTCGTTTATTGGTTGAAAATGCGGTTATAGGTATATTACTGGTCCTTTTCTTTTTAGCCCTTTTCCTTAACGTTCGTTTGGCTTTTTGGGTAGCGGCCGGTTTACCGATTGCCTTTTTTGGCATGTTTATTTTTGCGGCTCAGGTGGGCGTAACCATTAACGTTTTGTCCCTTTTCGGAATGATTATCGTGATCGGAATATTGGTAGATGATGGTATTGTTATTGGTGAAAATATTTATCATCATTACGAAAAAGGAAAATCTCCTGTTCGAGCGGCTATAGATGGAACACTTGAGGTACTTCCTCCCATTGTATCGGCCATTCTTACCACCATTATTGCCTTTTCTACCTTTTTCTTTTTAGAAGGGCGAATTGGAAGCTTTTTTGGAGAAGTTTCAACCATTGTTATTATGACCCTAAGTGTTTCTCTTGTTGAAGCCTTAATAATTTTACCTGCGCATATAGCTCATTCAAAAGCCTTGCAAAGTAAGGGACATAAAAAAGATAATAAATTAGACCGCTTTTTTGATAAGGTAAATAGGTATGCAGATGGCTGGTTAGTACGCGTAAGAGATAAATTTTATATTCCAACCTTAACCTTTTTTCTGAAACAAAAGTTTTTGGGATTTTCCATCGCTCTTGCCCTTTTAATCTTTAGTGTAGGTGCCATTCAAGGTGGTATTGTTAAAACTTCTTTTTTTCCTTCTGTAGCGAGTGACCGTATTCAGGTAAGCCTAAATATGCCTCAAGGAACCAATGAGAAAATTACCGATTCTATCATAACGGTCATTGAGCAAAAAGCAAAAATTGTCAATGCAGTTTTTACCGAAAAACAAACCGGACAAATTGATGTAGTTCAAAATATGGTGAAACAAATCGGCCCAGGAACCTCAACGGCAAGACTCGTACTCAACTTGCTCCCGGGAGAAGCACGTGACTTTTCCTCAGATGAAGTAACCAATGCCTTACGCGATTCTGTTGGGAAAATTTTAGGGGTTGAAAGTCTTCTATTTGGGTCGGGACGTGGTTTTGGAGGGAGTCCAATTTCAGTATCCTTACTCGGAAACAATATTGCTGAATTAAAAGCCGCAAAACTTGAATTAAAAGAGGTTTTTGAAAATCATTCTTTGCTTAAAGATGTTAATGATAATGATCCATCTGGAATTAAAGAAATAAAAATTGAATTAAAGGATAATGCCTATGTGCTAGGATTAAACTTACAATCGGTCATGAATCAAGTACGTTACGGATTTTTTGGATTTCAAGCCCAGCGTTTTCAACGCGGTCAGGATGAAATTAAAGTCTGGGTTCGGTATGAACGCAAAGATCGATCATCCCTTAATGACTTAGATGAAATGCGGATCCTCACACCCACCGGCGAGCGAATTCCATTTGCAGAAATTGCGACCTATGAAATTGAGCGCGGAGAAATAGCCATCAATCACCTCGAGGGCAAACGAGAAATTCAAGTCAATGCAGACACCAAATCCCCAGACGACAGTCCGATTGAAATTTTAGACGAAATTAAAGCCAACGCCTTGGCTAAAATATTAGCTAAATACCCATCAGTTACTCCGTTATATGAAGGACAAAACAGAGAGTCTAAAAAAACGACTGATTCGGTAGCCCTTGTTGCACCTATCATTTTAGCCTTAATTTATATCGTCATTGCATTTACCTTTAGATCATACAGCCAACCGTTATTATTAATCCTTTTGGTTCCCTTTAGTTTAATTGGTGTTGTTTGGGGGCACTATTTCCATGATTTCTCTATCAATATGTTGTCCTGGTTAGGAATCATCGCCCTGATAGGAATTATGGTCAACGACGGACTCGTACTTATAGGAAAATTTAATGCCTACCTGCGCGAAGGAATGAAATTTGACGATGCACTGGTAGAGGCTGGTCGCTCGCGATTCAGAGCAATTTTTCTAACCTCCTTAACCACCATTGCAGGGCTCGCTCCCCTGATGTTAGAGGAAAGTAGACAGGCGCAATTTTTAATTCCAATGGCTATCTCAATCTCCTATGGAATTGGCATTGCTACCGTACTTACTTTACTCTTACTGCCCTTATTTCTCGGAACCTCCAATGCCATTAAAGTTTCTGCAAAATGGTTACGTACCGGTAATAAGGTTACCAAAGAAGAAGTAGAACAAGCCTTGGTAGAATTAGCACAAGAAGAACACGATAATGCACTTTCACATGAGTCATCAGAATCTATAAATACAGCACAATCATGAGAATAGTTTTTACCTTAACACTCGTATTGTTTTCCATTAATGGACTACTAGCTCAACAACAAATTCTGAGTAAAGAAGAGGCCATAAAGCAAGCCCTTGAGAATAATTACGGTATAAAAATAGCCGCAAACAACGTCAAAATTGCGAATAACAACAAGCATATCTTAAATTCTGGATTTTTGCCGACGATTTCGGCAAGTGGAGGAACAACATTTAATATAGACAATAGTTCCGCCGAATTCTCTAATGGAACTACCGCAAAAGTTACCGGTGCAGAAAGTAGTCGGTATAACGCCGGGCTCAACCTTAATTACACCCTGTATGATGGTCAAGGCCGAAAATATAATTATGAGCAGCTAAAAACCACCTATAACTTAGCTGAGTTGCAAGCAAGAGAAACTATAGAAAACACAATCTATCAATTATTTACGGTGTATTTTAATGTGGCACGATTAGCAGAAAATGTGGCACTTTTTGAAGAAAGTTTACAAATTTCTAAAGATTACAAATTTCTAAAGATCGTTTAACCCGCGTTAATTATATGTTTGACTATGGACAAAGCACTAAATTATCGGTGTTAAATGCGGAAGTAGACGTTAATAATGATAGTATACAGCTGCTTAATAGCCGTCAAGAACTTATTAATGCAAAACGCGACCTGAACGTAGTGATGGGGAACAGACAACACCCCAATTACGAAGTAGTCACGGAGGTTAACTTTCAACTTCACCCCGTAAAAGAGGAACTTTACCAACAAGTACTTCAAAACAATGTGGTCTTACAACAAATTGAACAACAAGTACGTATAAGCGATTTTCAATTAAAGGCAAACAAAGCAGGATATTTACCTACCCTAGGATTAACGGGAAGTTATGGCTGGAACAAGAGTAATAACAATGCCGCCTCTAACGTCTTATTTTCAAGTAATAGTGGATTTTCTGGGGGAATAAATTTAAGTTGGAATCTCTTTGATGGAGGTGGAACCAAAACGCGGGTTCACAACGCAAAAATTGAAATTGAAAACCAGCAACTAATTAAAGCTGAGGCAATTTTACAAATTGAAACCGACTTTAACAATGCTTGGGAAGATTATCAAAACAAACTTTTTATTCTGGCAACGCAAGAAAAAAATGTGCAAACCAATCAAAATAATTTCAATCGTACCGAAGAACAATTTAAATTGGGACAAATTAATTCGCTTGAATTTAGACAAGCACAAATTAATCTTATCAATGCAGAAAATGCTAAAAATGCCGCAAAATACGATGCAAAATTAGCTGAACTTCAACTGCTTCAGCTTAGTGGAACCTTGATGGATACGGAATTTTAATTCGCAGCATCAAGGTTTTAACAAGAATCGACTGGGACTACAGTTTTTTTTAAAATACGTACTTTTACCTATAAATTTACGCGCATGACAAAAAACACACTCGCTTTTCTTTTCTTTTTAATCTGGTTACCCTTTTGGGCACAGCAAGTAGACACCTTACGAATTCAGAGTAAATCCATGCAAAAAGAGATTTCCAATGTGATCATCTTACCTGAGCTCACGCAACAATCAACAAAGCAATTTGCAGTGGTTTATTTGCTTCACGGAGCTGGAGGAAGTTATAAAAGCTGGATCAATAGAGTGCCTGAACTTCAGGCCTACGCCGAACAGCACCACGTTATTATTGTTTGCCCTGATGGCGGAAAAACTAGTTGGTACCTGAACAGTCCCGTAGATTCTAGCATGCGCTATGAAACCTATATTATTGATGAGTTAATTAAGGAGGTTGACAGGACCTACCCCACCATAAAATCAAAACAAGGGCGAGCTATTACCGGTTTAAGTATGGGAGGTCACGGAGCCTTATACCTATCTTTTAAACATCAAGACGTCTTTGGTGCTGCAGGTAGCATGAGTGGTGGTGTAGACCTACGTCCTTTTAATGGCTGGGACCTACCGTTGCGTTTAGGTAGCTATGCTAAACATCCTGAACATTGGGAACAACATTCGGTCATCAATCTGGTTCATCTCTTGCGACCAAATAGCTTACAACTAACCATTGATTGTGGTCTTGATGATTTCTTTTTAGCTGTAAATGAAAAGCTTCATCAGAAATTACGTTACCAACGTATTCCACATACATTTACCCTTCGTCCTGGCGCACACAACTGGGCGTATTGGAAAAATAGCATTCAATATCAACTGTTGTTTTTTAGCACGTATTTTAATAACTAACATACGGTAGAGACGGCACATGTTACCTCGCTACAAGATATAGTCGGTGCTCATGAAGTTTGACTTACCCGACTTAAGTAAGTCCGCTAAAATAGCTTGATTTGCCTCATTGTCCTTCGCTGCTACAAAGGTCCGAATTGAAAATGATCGCAAGGCATCGTGAACACTTAAGGTTGCCACAGCAGAATCCTTTCTTCCTGTAAACGGAAATACATCAGGACCTCGTTGACACGAACTATTAAGATTCACTCTACAAACCAGGTTTACCAAGGTATCAATTAAGGGTGCCAAAGATTGAACATCCTTTCCAAATAAACTCACCTGCTGTCCATAGTTTGAATCAGCCATATCATTTAGAGGTTCTTGTATATCCTTAAAGGATAAAATTGGAACAACTGGACCAAACTGTTCTTCATCGTACACCCGCATGCTTTTATTTACCGGATACAAAACGGCAGGAAAAATATAATTGTCGGTAGTTTCACCTCCTTTTTTATTGATGATTTTGGCCCCTTTGGCAAGGGCATCGTCAATCAACTCTTGAATATAGGCCGGTTTTCCAGGTTCAGGCAAAGGCGTTAATTGAACCCCCTCTTCCCAAGGGTTTCCAAATTTTAAGGCATCTACCTTTGCGGCATAACGCTTATTAAATTCTTCGCGAATATCTTCGTGAATATAAAAAACCTTTAAGGCTGTACATCGTTGCCCGTTAAAGGACAAAGACCCTGCTATACATTCGTTAACGGCCAAGTCTAAATCAGCATCAGGCAAAACAATGGCTGGATTCTTAGCTTCAAGTCCCAAGACAAGGCGCAATCTGTTTTTGTTTGGATGTTCATCTTGAAGGGCAATAGCAGATTTACTATTGCCAATTAAGGCCAACACATCTATTCGTCCGCTCTGCATAATGGGTGTTGCTACCTTCCTTCCTCTTCCGTAGATTATATTCACAACCCCTTTAGGAAAACTTTCATGAAAGGCTTTTAATAAAGGAGATAATAATAACACCCCGTGTTTTGCAGGTTTAAAGATCACTGTATTTCCCATGATTAACGCGGGAATTAAGAGGGCAAAGGTTTCATTTAAGGGGTAGTTATACGGGCCTAAACACAATACAACACCTAAGGGTCCACGACGAATATGAGCATAAACTCCATCTTGCTTACTAAACTTTGCACTATCGCGATCAAGCCCTTTATAATCTTCTATCGTATCGTAGATATAATCAATGGTTCGATCAAATTCCTTTTGTGAATCGCCCAACGACTTGCCAATTTCCCACATCAGGTATTTGACAATGGGGTCACGTTGCTCCTTCATTGCTGTGACAAACTTTTCCATACACGCTATGCGCTGCTCTACCTTCATTGTAGGCCAAACTCCTTGCCCCTGGTCGTAGGCATCACTTGCTGAATCTAACGCCTCCATTGCCGTTTCCTTTTGCATGGCAGGAACAGCACCTAAAAGCGTGGGTGCATAATCAACCGTGGAAGAAATAGTAGAATAAACTGGGGTCATCTCACCTCTCCAGGTTTTCAACTCACCGCCAATTAAATAAGTGGTTTGATTTAATTGATCTGTTATTTTATACGGTGTTGGAATAGTTTGCATTTGCGTGTATTTAAAGTGTAAAATTACTGTTTTTCTTGGGATAAATTGCATCATGCGGTAAGATATGAGCTCAACTATAGACGATATTTTTTCACATCCAAACTAACCCTAAAAGAGTCAACACGTTGACGTTTATACCATTTTTGCACTTATCCCCTTACTTTTTAATTTAATCATTCCAACAGCAGCTTAACCTTTAACACGTCTTTATCATCACTACCAGAGTAGAGTCAATACCGTTCAACTAAGGCTTTTTTTTTTGATGACCATAGCCATATCAGCTACCTGCTCATATAACCCTTGAAACTTGACCCTTGTTATAATTAACACCCTTATTCCCCTGAAAACAGGGGTTGAATTTCACCAATTAGGGTGGATTAAAAAAATATGGATCAATAGATCTTTGTACCAACAATAAAACCTATTTAAATGAAAATTATGTTCACCCTCTGTATCCTCGTACTCAGCATCGCTTGTGAGGCACCCAAAAAAGAAAAAATAACCGAAACCAATCCGTTACGTTCCTCTGAAAAAGTATTGATAAAAGTTACGTTTTCCAATGCTATCCATCGGTATGGAGAACCTCAAGCAGAAGAAAAAATAAAGCTTAATGCCGCACCAAAACACATTCAAGAAGCCGCCGCTACCTATACCGCAAATGTGGACAGCACAAAGGTTTTACACGTATTGTGGAATAAGTTGGCCCAACACCCTATCAGTGTGTGGTATATTTTTAAAGAAAATCAGTGGAAACCACTACATGTCTCCATCTAAACATCCTCGCAATATGTTTGCCTTAGCTCTATTACATAGCATGCCGCACCGTACTACACTATTTATTCGGTCAGTATATCCAGCGTTTCGTTATTTTTATTTTTAGTCAAGGCCTGTAAAATAATGGCAATACACATCACTACTAAACAGCCAATTACGTTTAACCATAAAAAACTGAAATACGGTTGTTCATCTATACGCTCAAATTGATAAATTGCAAAATAATACAAAAGTAAAATAAACACTTGGGTTATAATCGCAGCTAAAAACACAGCGTTGCTTTTGACATACCGAACAAAGAAGGCTAGTAAAAATATGCCCAGTACATTTCCGTAAAATAGTGATCCAATAATATTGACCAGCTGAATTAAATTTTCAACTAAGCTTGCCACACTGGCTAATAAGATCGCTAATATTCCCCATCCTAAGGTAAAATACTTAGAGGCCATAACGAAATGCTTTTCTCCACGTTTACCTGTTATATTCCGTTTGTATAAATCCATAGTCGTTGTTGTTCCTAATGCATTTAACTCTGATGCAGTAGAGGACATGGCTGCCGATAAAATTACGGCCAACAAGAGGCCGATAAGGCCTCGCGGTAAATTCGTTAAAATAAAATGAATAAAGACATAATCTTTATCGTTTGACTCTAGTTTGATTTTCTCTTGCTTTGCGGTTAAATCTAATAATTTACCTGCCTCTTTGCGCAAGGTTGCTTCTTGTGCAGTTACCTCAGCTATTTCTTGCTGTAGTGCTGGAGTGGGATGCTGAGCAAAGGATTCGATAATTTCTTTTTTAACTTGAAAAAGATCGTGCTGTTCTTTTTCAATTGCCCTATAGGCGTCAGCTTGTTTAGACTTATAAACAATCTCGGTTGACCGCGGATTAAAATTAAGCGGGGTTTCATTAAATTGATAAAAGACAAATACCATGACTCCTACCAATAGAATAAAAAACTGCATTGGCACCTTTAGCAATCCATTAAAAAGTAGTCCCCATCGCATTTCTTTTACCGACTTCCCCGAAAGGTAGCGTTGTACTTGACTTTGATCGGTACCAAAATAGGACAAGGCTAAAAAACTACCTCCAATAATACCACTCCAAAACGTATAACGATTATTCCAATCAAAAGAAAAATCAAGAATCTCCATTTTTCCACTGGCATTGGCAATCGATAAGGCATTAGAAAAGGTGATGCCTTCAGGCAAGGAATAAACGATGATAAAAAACGCGACGAACATACCGAAAAATATCACCGCCATTTGCTGTTTTTGGGTAATGCTTACTGCTTTCGTTCCTCCAGAAACCGTATAAACAATCACCAAACCACCAATTCCCACAATGAGATATAGCAAGGGCCATCCTAAGACCACTGACAAAATAATTGCAGGCGCAAAAATGGTAATTCCGGCTGCTAGTCCACGTTGAATTAAAAATAAGATGGCTGTTAGACTTCTAGTTTTCAAGTCAAATCTACCTTCTAAAAATTCATAGGCTGTATAGACTTTTAAACGGTGATAAATGGGAATAAACACGAGGCAAATTACCACCATCGCAATAGGCAAACCAAAATAAAATTGAACAAAGCCCATGCCTGAGTGAAAGGCTTGACCTGGTGTAGACAAAAAGGTAATGGCACTTGCTTGGGTCGCCATAACAGACAAACCAATGGTCCACCATTTGCTTTCGTTTCCACCTTTGATGAAATCACTTTCACTTTTACTTTGCTTGGTTTTCCAAGATCCGTACCCAACAATAAATCCAAGGGTTCCTAATAAAATAATCCAATCGTATATATGCATCTTAAGCGTAGGCTAACATGAGTAAATAAAACAATACAATGTATAAGGCATTAACCACTAATACCACGGTATACATTTTTTTCCACTGATATTTCTTCTCTTCCATATTAATTTTTTAAATCCTCTGTTGAATTTTTCCCAATCGACACCATATTTGCAAAGAGTTTATAGGCACCGGGCACACCTGCGGGAAGTTCTCTAAAAAAACTAAGTCCCGTATAAATAAAATGCCCTTGACCAAACTTCGCTATGAGTAAACTACCTTTGGTTTGTTTTTCTCCGGAATCGTGCATACCTAAAATGGGGGTGTAATCACTAGACCATTCATTTGGGAAATACAAACCTCGTTCTTGTACCCAACCTTCAAAATCAGCCAATTCCATTTTATTTGGTTGGTTGAGCACTTCGTGTTTAGGACTTAAAAAAGTGACTTTGGCATCTTCTTCCACTACTCGATCTCTAGACAATTTTAAAGGTAGGGGCGCCACTTCTTTCACTTTTAATCCCCTATTGGTATTGTATTGCACGATTAAGGTTCCTCCTTGACTGACATAGGTATGCAATTCGTTTTGATAGTGTTGTGCATTATCATCTACGTTATATGCACGAATCCCTACTACTACGGCATCAAAGTTTTGCAAATTAGCCACGGTAATTTCATCGTCTTTTAATTCAATTACCGAATACCCTATTTGACGTAAGCTGGTAGGCACCTGATCTCCTGCCCCTTGAATATAAGCAATTCGCTGCCCTTTTTTTACTATGTTTAAACGTACCACCTCTGCTTCAGAAGGTACAATCATTGTTTGTTTTGGAATGTGATCGTATTTAATGTCTATGCGCCTTGCCCTATAATTCAATCCGTCACTGATTACGACTGGACGGATATACCCTTCACTCTGAAAACTGGGAGGCTGAACAGTAAATGTCATCACCCGTTCTGCATCCTTATGCAGTTCGCTAAATGGTATTTCTATGGGTGCTACCTGCCAACTATCCGGCACATTTAAGCGCAGAACTCCTTGTCCATTTTCAACGGAAGATCGCACGGTTACTGCAATTTTCTTGGCTTCCTTGGTGGCAAAAATAGTAACATCTTCGTTGACTGCAGCGGTAAAGGCCGGAACAACTTCAAACGGTTGGTAGACCTCCCCTTTTACGGGGTCATTATACTTATATACCACAGGACGTTCAAATTGAACCGCTACCCCATTGATAATCAGCTCAAAGCGAACTGACAATTCTTTCGGGGTCTCCGGACGGCCGATTAAGGCAGGGTTATTTACCTTGTACATCCCAATAGAACCTTTTTCATGTAACCAATACGGCGCGGTTAACTGCGCTGTTTTGGGAATGTTCAGTTGATGTTGTTGTTTAATCCCAATATTGTTTTCAAGGGGTAAATTGATCGGGGTGCGTGACTGCTCTGGGAACTCAATTCCTTGTAATTTCATTGGTACGCCACTGCGATTAATAGCTTCAATAGATAGGTTGACGCTGGTACCACGCGCAGCCGTTTGTTCAGCGGCAACAGCTTCAAGGTATAATCCAGCACAAGCCGAAATAATGTTTTTCAGCTCCGTTAACTTAATGGGTTTCCAATGATCATCGTCTAATTTTAACAATAAGTCATAGGCCTGAACTAGGGCAGGAATACTTGCTTCAGGGTGGTTAAAATCAAAATTCTGCGCTACGGCCCTTAGCATTTTTCCGATGGTTGCTCCACCTTTAATTCGACTCCACGAGGTATCAATCCCATCAAAAACAGAGTGCTCCACCTTTAATTCGACTCCACGAGGTATCAATCCCATCAAAAACAGAGGATGTCTCTTCGGGGAAATCCCCTTTTAAAAACTCTACATATTCGGTACGGGTCCCTCTACTTCCCGTACTTCCAAATCCCTGAGATTGATGCTGACTTCTACTCAAGGCTGCAATTTCATTATTAGACTTCCCAACTAAGGGATAGTAAACCCCAAGGTCAAAGGCCAATAAATTAGATTTATTTGCTTTTTCAAATTTTTCTTGACTGCCAAAAAACCGAGGAGAAGTATTAAAGAATAACCGTTTCGGCTTCCAGGTAGGATAAAGTCCATGGGCTTTAAAATTAGCATCATCAAGTTTATCAAAGGCATTTACGCTGAGCATTGCAGAACTTGTGTGATGTCCGTGTGTAGTTCCTGGGGTACGATGATCAAAGCGATTGATAATTACATCGGGTTTAAACTTACGCATGATACTTACCACATCCTTAAGCACTTCTTCTTTTTCCCAGAGCGCTAAGGTTTCATCAGGATGTTTAGAGTAGCCAAAATCGTTTGCCCGTGTAAAAAACTGTTCTCCCCCATCTACACGGCGAGCGGCTAAAAGTTCTTGCGTACGAATTAATCCAAGTTGCTCCCGAAGTTGAGGGCCAATTAAATTCTGNCCTCCATCACCCCGCGTAATGGATAGATAGGCCGTTCTAGCGTGAATTTGATTCGANAAATAGGAAATCATTTGTGTGTTTTCGTCGTCGGGATGGGCTGCAACATAGAGCACAGTGCCCAAAAAATTTAATTTTTGAATTGCTTCGTAAATTTCAGCAACATTTGGCTTATTGGGTTGTTGTGCCTGAATGTGAGGAACAAAAAACAATAAACAAATTCCGAGGTATAGATATTTCATTTTGTTGATTTTATAGCTTGAATCATGGCCTAATCATGGTATTAATTGCAAGAATTACATACTCCGTCGAAAAAAAACCGACGTAATTACGAGGCAATTACTCGGAAGAGCGATTTAATGATAGGTTGATTTCGAACAAATTTAGACATAAATCTGTTTAAAACTTGGGCTTTTAGAAAAACTTAACATTTTATCACAAAATGTGAATAAGTCACTGAAATTAAATTTTTGTCGCTGTACTATTATGTGATATATTTGTATTCCTTATAATAAATATATTTTTGATGAAATTTATCGTTTCTAGCGCGCAATTATTAAAACAACTCCAAGTACTAGGTGGGGTGATTAATAACAACAATACCTTACCCATTTTAGATAACTTTTTGTTTGAAATTGGTGAGAAGTCACTGCGGATTTCAGCTTCCGATTTAGAAACCACCATGAGCACCTCTGTGGATGCTGAGGCGGACGAATCAGGAACTATTGCGGTAAATGCAAGATTACTGCTAGATACCTTAAAAACCTTCCCTGAACAACCATTGACTTTTGTGGTAGAGGATAACAACACCATTGAAATTAGTTCTGACAGTGGTAAATATGCATTAGCTTATGCAGATGGAGAGGAATTTCCAAAAGCAGTAGAGCTTGAAGCTCCTAGTTCAACAAGTTTACGAGGCGATATTTTAGCCACAGCTATTTCTAAAACCATTTTTGCTTCTGGAAATGATGACCTACGCCCTGTTATGAGTGGTGTGTTTTTTCAATTCTCTACCGAAGGACTCACCTTTGTAGCAACAGATGCGCATAAATTAGTAAAATATACCCGTACAGATGTTGCCGCAAATGAAAGTGCGGAATTCATCATGCCTAAAAAACCATTGACTTTATTAAAAAATATCTTATCCGATAAGGAAGAGGAAGTACTTATTGAGTACAATGATTCTAATGCAAAATTTACATTTGGAACTAGCGTACTTATCTGTCGTTTAATCGATGGTAAATATCCTAATTACGAGGCCGTAATTCCGAAAGAAAATCCGAATAAACTTACGTTAGATCGCAGTTCGTTCTTAAACTCAGTTCGTAGGGTTTCTATTTTCTCAAGTAAAACCACCCATCAGATTCGTTTAAAAATGGCGGGGACTGAATTGAATATTTCTGCAGAGGATATTGATTTTTCAAATAAGGCAGACGAGCGTTTACAATGTAGCTACGAAGGAGATGACATGCAGATTGGCTTTAATTCAAAATTCTTATCTGAAATGCTAAACAACCTCAATGCGAATGAAATTTTGTTAGAGATGTCATTACCAAATCGCGCAGGAATTTTAACGCCAATTGACGGGGTTGATGAAGGAGAGCACATCACCATGTTAGTGATGCCTGTGATGCTAAATAGCTAAACCAGCTATTGTTTAGCGCAATACCAATGATTGGTTAAATCAAACCATTTATAGTTAATTTTCGTCAATTCGTCAGTTTAATGATGAATTTAAGATATTTTTCTTATATTTGGCATCTATTACACCCCTAACTACTACACACTATCAATACGCAAGATAAACAATAACTGATTATTATTGTTTAGAAACTAAAATGTTAAATTTAATGTTTAACTAAAAATTGCCTATGATAAAAAAATTACTCCCCATTACATTTTGTATATTCACATTTCATGTTGGTGCACAGTCGACCAATTATGATAAGGTTATATTTTCTAGTAAAATCTATGAATATAAAGAAGATACCCCAAGGACAGAAGAATTGGGTGTAAGTAGAGAACTATTGACTGAAATCATTGACCTTTTAGGCGATTCTTTATACAATACAAAAGAAAAAACTGAAATTGTCAATAAAGCCTGGCTCGCCTTTTCAAATCCGAAAATGTTTGATTTTGTCTACAAGGATTTTGCCGTAAACACCATAAAAAATTGGGGGCAACTCAATGAAAAAGGAGAACTCGTTTTAGAACCCAACCCGTATTTAACCGAGTGGACCATTAGCGATAAAGAATATCCTTACTTTCAACTCGCCCTTAGTAAGATTTTAGACCATTTTAAACTGATTACCTACGGAGATGATGCCGAAAGCGTTAAAGCCTCTTTTGATGAACTTTTAATTACTAAAAATATAGAATTTAACGATCCAAGTGATGATGATTGGGCCTATTCCTATCTAGAAAATGTAAACAAAGATTTATCGAGTAAAGGCTTGGTGGCCTTAGTTACAAAAGGACATTATAATATCATTGTATGTAAGATAGAAAAACAAGAAGAGATCACCGAATTATTCAAAAAAATTAACTGGGACTTTATCCAGCCATAAGACTAGGATATAATTTATTAGACAATTTATCGTTTTAACTAAGCGGAAGAATATCCATTAACCAAACCGCGAAGATTGATGATATGAAAAAGCTAATATTGCTTTTGATTACAACCCTATACGTTCAAGCAACAGTATATGCGCAAGAAGATTATGCCAAGGTTGTGTTTAAAAGTAAAATTTACGAGTATAAAGAGGTTGAACCCCGGACCGCCGAGTTGGGGGTTAATCGCGATATTATTGCCCAAATTGTCAACCTTTTGGGGGATGAATTCTACAATGATGTAGAAAAGAAAGAAATCGTAAACAAAGCGTGGTTAGCGTTGACAAATCCTAAAATGTTCGATTTTGTCTACAAGGATTTTGCAGTAAAAACTATTAAAAATTGGGGGTATAAGAATGAAAAAGGCGAGCTCGTTCTCGAACCAAACCCGTATTTAACCGAATGGACCATTAGTGATAAGGAATTCCCCTATTTTCAACTTGCCTTAAGTAAAATCTTAGAATATTTTGACCTAATTACCTATGGTGACGATGCTGATGGAGTAAAATCCTCATTTACCGAATTAAAAATTACAAAAAATATAAAATTTCAAGATCCAGCTGCAGACGATTGGGCCTATTCATACCTGACGAGAGTAAATGCTGAATTAAGTAAAAAAGGGCTGGTAGCCCTAGTGACCAAAGGATATTACAATATTATCGTGTGTAAGTTGGAACAAAAACAAATGCTCACCGATTTGTTTAAAAAATTAGATTGGGATTTTATTCAACCCTAATTGGCACTAATTTTGGTTAACTATCGTTAATCAACTAACGCATTCACAAAACAACCCATGAAACGATTAATTTTATTTATCATTTGTAGTCTCACCTTAACCCAACTTAGGGCACAAGATGAACCCGACTATTCAAAAATTCGTTTTAAAAGTTATTTAAAAGAATACAAAGCAGAGAAACCAGACGAATCTAAGTTGAAATTGACCAAAGACGAATTAGAGACCATCGTCACCTTATTAGGAGATACCTTTTATTCAGAAATAGAAATTGAAGATATTACCGAACAGATATGGTTAGCCCTACGCGATCCTGAAAAATTTGATTATGTGTTTAAAGATTTAGCCGTGCGCTCACTCCCTGATTGGAGTAAACCTAATTATAAAGGCGAATTAGTAATAGAACCATTTATTTATCGGAAATTTTGGACGAAAGCAGTAGAAGAAGTTCCTTATTACCAGCAAACCATCGGTAAATTACTAACCTATTACGGATTGATGGGATATTCAGAAGATGCTAAGAGTACAAAAGCCGATTTACGCAAAGTGAAATTTACTCAGAAAATGGCATTTCGCCCAGTACGAAGTAATGACTGGACCAGTGCGTATTTAAATTCAGCCAATGAACAAGTAAAACGGAAAAGCCTATCAATTCAGATCTTCGGATTTCACTACTTTGTCTGTAAATCGAACCGAAAAGATGACTTAGTTAGCCTATTTGCCAAACTAGAAATGATGTTTGAAACCCCCGTACCTTAAAAACCAACCTATTAATTATAACCCAATTTGACTCCTTCACTTTTTTTGAAGGAGTTTTTTGTATCTTCACGCGATGAATTTTTTAGCTCATATTTATTTGTCAGCAGAAATTGATCAAATAAAGATTGGTAATTTTATTGCAGATAGCGTTAAGGGAAAAGACTATGCTCATTTCCCAGAATTAGTACAGGTGGGCATCAAACTTCATCGGTCTATAGATAGCTATACCGATCAGCACCCCATTGTAAAAATTAGCAAAAGACGTCTACACCCTCGATACAAACATTACGACGGGGTAATTATCGATATTTTATACGATCATTTTTTAGCCGCAAATTGGGATGATTATTTAGCTATCCCTTTAGCGGATTACGTACAGCAATTCTATCAAATTTTAGAACGCCATTACACCATGTTACCTCAAAAAATTCAACACATGATGCCCTATATGATTTCGGATAATTGGTTGTATAATTATCGTAGCTTTGAGGGCATCGAAAACGTGTTAATTGGAATGAATAAAAGAACCAAACTCCAATCTAAAATGGATTTAGCCATTGAAGATCTCCATGTAAATTATGAAGACCTTAAACAAGATTTTACCACATTTTTTAACGATTTAATTATACATACTGGCAACGCCTTAACACAATTAAACCCATGAAGAAAATTTTACTTTGTACCGCCTTATGTCTCTTTATAAACTGTAAAGATCAAAAGACTTCTATTTCTGAAAATGAAAAAAACAAACTTAATCCAAGCATTCCTAGGGGCATGATTACAGACAACGCCATGGTTGTTTCCGCTCGAATTGAGGCGTCTAAAATAGGAACAGCCGTGATGCAACAAGGAGGTAATGCCTTTGATGCAATGGTGGCAACGCACCTGGCCTTAGCGGTAGCCTTTCCTGTGGCAGGCAATATTGCTGGGGGTGGATTTATGGTGTACCGTATGAATGACGGTAGTACTGGAGGTATCGACTTTCGTGAGAAAGCTCCATTAGCCGCTTCAAAAGACATGTATTTAGACAAAGATGGTAATGTTATTAAAAACTTGAGTACCTTAGGTTCCTTAGCTGTTGGGGTGCCAGGCTCTGTGGCTGGAATTTTTGAAGTACATAAAAAATTTGGCACTTTACCCATTGAACAATTAGTGCAACCCGCCATTGACCTTGCCACCAATGGGGTTATTGTTACCGAAAAACAAGCAAGGGGCTTAAATAATCTTCAAGAAACTTTTATCAAAGCCAACAAAGGTGACATCTATTTCAACAGAACATGGACAGCAGGTGACACCTTAAAACAACCTGCCTTAGCCGCGACCCTAACGCGTATTAGAGATCAGGGAAGTGATGGATTTTACAAAGGTAAAACAGCTGATTTATTAGTAAATTACCTAAAAAAATTAGGAGGAATTATCACCAAAGAAGATCTAGCCCTATATCAAGCCAAATGGCGAGATCCTTTAACATTTACCTATGATGGAAACAAAATTATTTCTATGTCTCCTCCGTCTAGTGGCGGAATTTGTTTAGCCCAAATTTTAAAAGCCATTGAACCCTACGACATTGAGCAATACGCGCATAACTCTCCGCAATACATTCAACTCATTACCGAGGCAGAACGGAGAGCCTATGCCGATAGAGCCTACTATTTAGGTGATCCTGATTTTGTAAAAATTCCGATTAGTGAATTGATGGATCCACAGTACCTAGACCATAGAATGGCCGATTTTAATTGGGACAAAGCAACACCTTCCACCAGTGTTGGTCACGGTGTAATTCCTGGTTATGAAAGTGATGAAACCACCCACTACTCAATCATTGATTCGTTTGGCAATGCCGTCTCAGTTACCACCACCTTAAATGGCGGATTTGGCTCAAAAGTGTATGTGGAAGAAGGAGGATTCTTTTTAAATAATGAAATGGACGATTTTAGTGCGAAGCCAGGAGAACCAAACATGTTTGGTCTCTTGGGGGCTGAAGCAAATGCTATCGCACCTCAAAAGCGAATGCTAAGTTCAATGACACCCACCATTGTTGAAAAAGACGGGAAATTAAAAATGGTCTTAGGCACCCCAGGAGGTTCGACCATTATCACCTCTGTGGCGCAAAATATTTTAAACGTACTTGAATACGATATGGGCATGCAAGAATCGGTAAACACGCCGCGTTTTCACCATCAATGGCTTCCAGATGAAGTAAAGTTTGAACTAAATTTTGACACGAGTGTCTTTGCTCCGCTTGAAAAACTAGGCTATAAAATTGATCAGAGTAATTCGCGTATTATTGGTAAGGTTGATGCCATCCTAGTCTTAAAAAATGGACAATTAGAAGCTGGGGCTGACCCTCGAGGCGACGATGCCGCAGCCGGATATTAAATGCGAATACTATGGATTTTGATGTAGTTATATTAACCGACAAACGGTATGTCAATCCAGAGGAAAAAACGCCGTATGTTTTAAATGTGCTTTTAGAAGACGAACTCGTACAAAAAGCCTTAGAGAAACAAGGGCTTCGATGTACGCGCCAGGCATGGGATAACCCTATCTTTGATTGGTCGTCTACACGTGTTGCGCTGTTTAGAACAACATGGGATTATTTTGATCGCTATAACGAATTTTCGCGCTGGCTTGATATGGTCAGTAGGCAAACACAGTTAATTAACTCAGGGAACCTGATTCGCTGGAATGTAGATAAACATTACCTGGCTGACTTACACAACGCTGGGATTAATATCGCTCCTACCCTATTTATTCCCATTGGATCTACCCAAAGTCTAGCCACCTTACATCACTCCCAAGACTGGAGCCATACCGTGTTAAAACCTGTGGTATCCGGTGGCGGAAGACATACCTATCAACTAAGGCAAGACGAGTTAGCCTCTTTCGAGGCTACCTTCCAATCACTAATTCTTAGTGAAAGTTATATGCTACAACCCTTTCAGAAAAACATAGTAACCCAAGGAGAACTTTCGCTGATTATTATAGATGGGCAATATACACATGCCGTAAAAAAAATAGCCAAAACTGGAGATTTCAGAGTGCAAGATGATTTTGGAGGTACCGTACATCCACATGCATCTAGTGATGCAGAAATAGCTTTTGCCGAAAAAGCAGTAGCTGCCTGCCTAGAAACTCCCGTGTATGCTCGCGTTGATATGTTTTACGACAATCAAGATCAGCTTGCCTTAGCCGAACTCGAATTAATAGAACCTGAATTGTGGTTTAGAGTATGCCCAAGCGCAGCAGACCGTTTAGCCTTGGCCATTAAAAAGTTGCTTCCCTAAGGCAAAGCAGCTCCCAGTCTAACCCACCCCAACTTGCGATGCGTGCTTGAAAAGAAGCGTGAGGTGGCTAGTGAATAACCCGCGTTAGTGGATAAGCGAACGGAGTACTTCAAGATGATTATCATCAATTTTCACCTTGGTATAAATGCCAATCACAGCGTGTGGTATAGACAAGTCACAACACCCCGAAGGAGCGGTCTCAAATTCGTTTATAATTTCTTCTTTTTGAGCAATAACTGCGGCGTCAGCAACTGCTTTGTGCTGTAAAACTAAGGCATCAGTACCGGGATTATAACGATAAGTAAACACATCTCCCTGTTCTTGATACACCGTAACATCAACAGTGCTATGTTCGTAGTACTCAATAAATTCTAAAACGCTGGAGGCAGTATACAGCGGAATCTCAGCTAAAAGCCTCGCTCTCACCCGATCCTTGAATCTTTTTTTGAGCATAATTTCTTCCACCGAATAATCAAATTCAGCGCAACAGGTATACAGTTTTTCAAGGTCCATTTGCTGCCACGTTTCAATATCTGTTTCATTTAGGGTAACCGGGTGCCGACAGTTGATACAGCTAATTGTAAGTACTATACCTAAATAGATCCTTTTCATCCCTTAGCGTGTTAAAATGAAATACGCACCGATAAGCACGGCAACAGACAAAAAAATTATCCCCACAATTCGATTACTTCTAGCGTACTTCGCGGATAAATACTTCCTTGAATTGCGTCTTTCCGGATCAATCAACAAAAGGAGTACTGACCCCAACATTTCCAAAAAACCATACCCCCTTTTAGACATAAATAAGTGCTTGTATGCTATAAATATTAACCCGACGAAAAGCTTCTCAACAAATGTAGTAAATTATGTACTGATTTTACTTTTAACACCTTGGCTTAATGCATTTGATATAGGCGTTTTAACGCAAGTGGTACGTTATTTGTCTTTATTAAAAGGCAGCGAGCTTAAAATTTGTTGACATGCAGAAAAAACCCTGATCATACGGGGTATGTGGTCTATTTTTTATACTTTCGCAACTGCAAAAACGCTATAGTACTATTGACGATTTGTCTGCCAATATTGACAAACCTTAAACTATTCATGTCAGCTTGACATCCACATTATGGAACAAAAAAAATTCGACACTAATTCGCTGATTGGCTTTTTATTATTAGGTGCTATTATGATATGGTATCTCTACACCAATCAACCAACTCCAGAAGAATTAGCCAAACAAAAAACCGAACAACGCCTAGATTCAATAAATAAAGCGAATGCTTTAGAACAACAAAAAAATACCGTTCAACTTGAAGATACCGTTGTAAAAGCAGTTAATCCTAGTGATTCTCTTGCTGTAGTACAAGCACAAAACCAGTTAGGAAATTTTGCGTATAGTGCAAGTCTTCCATCAGCCACCGACAACGAAACCGTCCTTGAAAATGATGTGCTTCGTATTAAGGTATCGAACTTAGGAGGGCAAATTACAGAGGTTCAATTGTTAAACTTTAAACGGTTTGACATGAGTCCGCTTTACCTCGTTAAGGATGGTAATGCAAACTTTAACCTTAGTTTTGCTACCAACGATAACCGTAATTTACAAACCAAAGATCTTTATTTTGAACCTACTTTAACTCAAAACGGTGAAAATCAAGTCCTCTCGATGAAATTAAAAGTTTCTGCAGAGCAGTATTTAGAATATCGTTATGAGCTTAAGCCAGCTGACTATATGATTGATTTTGCCATCAATAGTAAGGGAATGGATCAGGCTATTAATAGCAGTCAAAACCTAAATTTAGATTGGGATTTAAAAACCTTGCGTAACGAGAAGAGTATTTATGCAGAGAACAGAATGTACTCGTATTACTACTACAAAAGTGAGCAGGATGTTAGCTATTTAAGTCAAGACGATAGTGACGTCTTAAAAGAAGTAGAATGGGCTGCCTTTAAACAACACTTTTTCACCTCTATTTTAAAAACGGATACCCCGTTTGAGGAAGCAAAACTAGTCTCAAAAAACCTAGTTCTTGACGAAGAAATTGACACGGTACATTTAAAACAATACGCCATTAGCGCTCCGCTTTCCATGAAAAATGGAAATTTAAATTACAGTATGAATTGGTATTATGGCCCAACAGATTACGATGTATTTAAACAGTATAAAGGCACTGATATTAAAGATGTTGCCGATTTAGGTTGGGGGATTTTTGGTTGGATTAACCGTATTATTTTTATTCCTGTTTTCGGGTTTTTAAGCTCATTTATTGGCAACTACGGGTTGATCATTATCCTCATGACCATTGTGGTGAGAATTATTATGTCACCTGTAGTGTATAAATCGTATTTATCCTCGGCTAAAATGAAAGTTTTACGTCCGGAAATGCAAGAGATTAACGAGCGCCTCAAAGGAAAGGAAAATGCAATGAAACGTCAACAAGAGACCATGGCTTTGCAGCGAAAAGCTGGAGTAAGTATGTTGTCTGGATGTATACCGGCCTTATTACAAATGCCCGTATTCTTTGCCCTATTCCGGTTTTTCCCTTCAAACATCCATTTGAGACAAAAAAGTTTCTTATGGGCAGATGACTTATCTTCTTACGATACCATCGTTCATTTACCCTTTAGAATTCCATGGTATGGAGACCACGTGAGTTTATTTCCTATTCTCGCTTCTGTAGCTATTTTCTTTTACATGAGAATGTCTCAAGGCCAGCAAATGAGCATGCAGCAAGCGCCACAAGAAGGCATGCCTGATATGCGGAAAATGATGAAATACATGATGTATTTCTCTCCAATTATGATGTTGTTTTTCTTTAATAACTACGCGAGTAGTTTAAGTTTATATTACTTCATTTCTAACTTGTTGACCATTGCTATTATGTTAGTGATCAAGCACTTTATTATTGATGAAGATAAAATTCACGCACAAATTCAGGAAAACAAAGCGAAACCTGAGAAAAAGAAAAGTAAGTTTAGACAACGCATTGATGAAGCGATGAAACAAGCGCAAGAGCAACAAGCGCAGCAACGCAAACAACAAGGAAAAAAATAATTTATATAGCGAAGTTGAGTGTATATATCCTAAAAAAAACGGTCGTTTAAACGACCGTTTTTTTTTATTTTCACACCAACGCCAAGTACAAAACCCTTATCGATCGCTACGGGTATCACCAAAAAGGCCTTATTCACCTAAGGCTCGTTTCTACCCAGCATTAGGTAGCTCTACACTAGTTGCCCAAAAAATTAAGCTAATAACGCACGTATTACATCAAGGGTGTAATCAATATCTTCTTGCTGTGTATAATGTCCAAAAGAAAAACGGACCGATGTTTTTGCGCCTTCTACGTCATCCAAAATTTCACTCAACACATGCGACCCTTGGTCACTACCACTTTGACACGCTGACCCCCCAGAGCTTGCAATGCCTTTGAGGTCAAGTTGAAACAACATCATCGCAATAGCACGCGGAAAACGCACGTTCAATACCGTAAAGGTACTTTGGGTCAAATCGCCTGAGGTCCCATTAAAACAAATGGACGAATCAATCATCTTTAGTTGATCTATAAAATAGCCTTTTAATGCTGTTAAGCGTTCTTGTTCTTCTTCTAATCGTTGCATAGACATGGCTAAGGCTTTTCCCATACCAACAATATAAGGCACATTTTCAGTGCCTGCACGTGCTCCTCTTTCTTGCGCTCCTCCTAGCAATAAGGGGGATACACTCATGCCCTTTTTTACAATGGCAAATCCGACCCCTTTGGGTCCGTGAAACTTGTGGGCGCTTGCCGTTATAAAATCTATGGGTGTTTCGGATAGATCCAAGGCGTAATGCCCAATGGTTTGTACGGTATCCGAATGAAATAAGACCTCATATTTTTGACATAATTCCACCACGGTTTGCAGGTCTAAGATATTTCCTATCTCGTTGTTAATATGCATAAGGCTAAGCAAGGTTTTAGGGCCTTTTTTGAGCAGCCGTTCTAAGTCGGCAAGATCAACACTCCCGTTCGCATCTAAGGCTACTTGTTGGTAAGTCAAATCATGAACTTCCACTAAATGTTCAAGGCTGTGTAGTACCGCATGATGTTCAATCGGACTTGAAATTATCCGTTTAACTCCTAAATTAGTGACAGCATTATGAGCAATCAAATTATCGGCTTCACTTCCACCCGAAGTAAAGATAACTGCGGAAGGCGAAACCTTAAAATAGCTCGCTATTAATTTGCGTGTTGCTTCTAACTTGGCCTTCGCAGTACGACCAAATTGATGTATTGATGACGGGTTGCCAAAATTATGCTGTAACTCCTCCTGAATCACCGCAATTACTTCGGGGTGAATAGGGGTAGTTGCCGCATTGTCTAAATACACTTTTTTCAAGAGTTCTCTATGTTTTATTTACTGCCTATGGATCAAGCCCGTTGCTGCTTTTCTAGTATGATATGAAACCTTATATCTATTCGCTTTTACTAAGATGGATTAATCTTAAAATAACTGCGCTATGCAAAAGTAAGGAAAATTTAACGGGAGCAATCTACAGATTATGGCCTAATTGCGTTATTTTTGTACTCAACGAAAATGGGATTTATGAAAAAATTGATGTGGTTAGGATGTGTATGGCTTGCCTTGTCTTGTGATGACGGCGATCTTACGATTCCTGCGTTTAGTTTTAATTCAACGGTAAATAATTGTGGCGATTTAACACTTTTTAAAATTAATGAAAATGAATCCTTAGCGTTAGTTATAAATGCCGATAATACAGATAATGCTTTTCTAAATCAAGTGCGTGAGGATGAACTTGTATCCGTTTCGGTCATTAGCTATAGAACATTTGAAAGCGCCCCAAGTACCAGTTATTTTTGTCAATCGATCCCGCCTTCACAACCTATTTTGGTAAACGAATGGACGGGAACGGGCGATCTTTATATCAACACCGTACGTACACAAGATGATGATGACACCATTGATGAAACCGATTTAATTTTAGATAGTGACGGTGATGGGTATCCTGATTATATTGATTCAGATGATGATAATGATGGCATTTTAACAAAAAATGAATTTGCCGGAGATTCGGACGGAGATGGAATCTTAGACTATTTAGATGATGACGATGACAACGATGGAGTGCCAACCCTCAACGAATCAATAACCAGTGATATTGATGGCGATGGAATAACTGATTATCTAGACGCTGACACGGTAGTTATAAACCCGGCACGATCCCTTAGCAATTCATATACGCAGACCTTCGAAAGTAATTTCACCTTGGAATTATTAAAATTAGAAAATTCATCCGGCGGAACTATTCAATACGATACGTACGATTTTGGAACAAAAACAACTACAAAATCGGTCGTTGAAGACCTTTAAAAAACATCGAAACTCCATCCTCCTATTTGGTCTATGTTGCAGTGTAGTACTGCTATATACCCTTGTAGACCCTTCAAAGGTTGATTTTTTACTCCAGTGTCCCTTGTATAAAGTGAGTGGTGTATATTGCCCTGGTTGTGGAAGTCAACGCGCATTTCACCATCTTTTGCATGGAGAACTAGTTGAGGCCCTAGCAACAAATGTACTTTTTATCTTTGCCCTAGTTGGCGCCCTTTATCACTTTACTGTTAAGCGCTTACATACACTAGGTATGCTTAGGCATCAGTCTGTCTTTGAAAAAAAATGGGGAATACGCACCGTTGTCGTTCTCATTTTGGTGTTTTGGATCTTGAGGAACCTTCAACATCCGGCCGTAGCTTGGCTTGCACCCTAGGCTTACTTACCCGCGATATTACAGGGTATTGCTGATTACACCTTTAAATTTTTATCGTAAGGAATTGATTTTAAAATATGTTTAATCACCGTAATTCGCGCTTGTGTTTTCCGATTCCCTTTAATGATATTAAATGGAATTCCCCCATTACTCGCATTGGCGAACATCTTGTTTTTATAACTGGTATACATATCCCATAACTCTTGCGCTCTTTCATCTACCGCGGTCATTTTCCATTGTTTTAACGGATCGTTGCGCAGCTCTTCAAATCGCTCAGCTTGTTCTGTCTTTGAAATTGACATGTAGATTTTTACCAAGCGAATGCCTGATTCAGTAATCATTTGTTCAAACTCATTTACGTGATTCATAAATGATTCGTATTCTGCCTGAGTACAAAAGCCATTTACCGGTTCAACCACCGCTCTATTATACCAACTACGGTCAAATACCACCATTTCACCTGCCGTAGGGAAATGCTTAACATAACGTTGAAAATACCACTGCGATTTTTCTTCTTCAGTTGGTTTTGGTAAGGCTACAATGCGCACGTGCCGCGGGTTAATCCGCTCGGTTAGTCGGCGAATTGCTCCCCCTTTACCCGCAGCGTCACGACCTTCAAAAACAATTAATATCCGCTCCCCTTCATTGAGCGCCCAGGTCTGTAACTTAACAATCTCAATCTGTAATTTTTTTAAATTCCGCTCGTAGTCATAATAGCGTATTGCTCGAGATAAATTAAACGGTTTTTTAGACAACAATGCCACCAGACCTTTCGTGGTGTTTAGTTTAGCAACTTCACTCGCTTTTAATGATTTCTCTTCCATATTAATCAATTTGCTCTGCAGAACGATAATACCGCATAATAATATTAGGGTCAGGAACTAAGGCAGTATTTGTATTGTCTTTCCCGTCATAATCAAACTGAGATAAGACATAACGCATACTCTCTAGTCGTGCAATTTTCTTTTGATTTGCCTTTACAATAATCCAAGGACTATACGCGGTATGGGTTTTACTAAACATTTGAAGTTTATAGGTTGTGTATTTATCCCATAGCTCTTGGCCTTTTTGATCAACGGGACTAAACTTCCATCGCTTAAGTGGGGTTTTTAAGCGCGACTCAAAACGACGCTGTTGTTCATCTTTGGAAATAGAAAACCAGAATTTAATAATTTTAACGCCATCTTCGTACAGCATATGTTCAAATTCTGGTACTTGTAACATAAAGCGGCGGTATTGCTCATCCGTACAAAATCCCATAACGGGCTCTACTACCGCACGGTTATACCAGCTCCGGTCAAAGAATACAATTTCTCCTGGATTTGAAAGTTCTTTGATATACCTACGAAAATACCATTGCCCTTGTTCAATTTTTGTCGGTTTAGAAAGGGCTACTAAATTCAAAGCTCTGGGGTTTAAATGCTCAGAGAAACGACGAATATTGCCCCCTTTTCCGGCTGCATCTCGTCCCTCAAAAATAACAATTACCCGCTTGTTATTTTTGGCTATCCATTGTTGTAGTTTAACCAACTCTATTTGCAGGTTTCGCAGTTCCTCTTCGTATTTTAATTCCGCTAAAACCTTATCGATGTTTAAATTTTTCTTCTTTATCAGCGCATAAAGCTCTTCGTGCGTAGTACAGGAAAGGAACTCCTTGCCTGTGATCTTATTTTCTTTCGCCATTACTTACAATTATTACGACGTCTAGTATCAATTAAATAAATAATTTTCCATCCTTTCCCATCATTAAAAAATTGAAAGGAATTCACACCACAATGGCTAAAGTCATCATTAAAATAAAATTCATATGGGGTCCATACATGTGCCATAGCACCATCTATTTGATAGTGATAGGAAAGTAATTTCTCCTCGTATTTATCGGTTGGTTTTTTTGACGCAATCGCCGTAAGGAAATCAGTAACTTCTTGCGTAATCAAAACCGAATTACCCGCTCTATTGGTACCCGTAGTTTGAATTTTTAATTGCTCACTATCAATGGTTTGCTTCATTAACGTTGAATCTCCGGTATGCAAGGCTTCAAAAAACACATCAATTACTTTTCGTAAAGCGTGTTGTTCGGCAACCTTGGTGGTGTCTGAAACCCCAATTGCAGCTGATGTGCCTTGTGCATAGGTATTCCCTATACAAAGCCAAACGATTATTACCAAAGAAGACCACGACTTTTTCACGACTTAAAATTTATTGATTGTGTCAATTATTATTGCAATACATTCATTTAACTGCTCTTCATTCATCACTAAAGGCGGTGCAAAACGAATAATGTTACCATGGGTTGGTTTTGCTAATAAGCCATTGTCTCTTAGTTTTAGACAAATATTCCATGCGGTTTCACTCTCTTCATTGTCATTAATCACAATGGCATTAAGCAAGCCTTTTCCACGTACTAATTTAACTAAACTATTTTGTGCTGCAAAATCACTCAGTTTGTTTCTAAATATTTTCCCTAAACGTTCAGCATTCGCTGCCAATTCTTCCTCTTGTACTACTTCTAAGGCAGCAACAGCTACCGCTGCCGCAATTGGATTTCCGCCAAAGGTAGACCCGTGGTTACCAGGGCGAATCACTTCCATAATCGGATCATTTGCCAATACTGCTGAAACAGGGTAGACACCACCTGAAAGTGCTTTTCCTAAAATTAAAATATCAGGGGTAACCTCTTCATGATCTACAGCTAAAATTTTTCCCGTTCTGGCAATCCCGGTTTGCACTTCATCTGCTATAAACAATACATTATATTTTTCACATAAGGCTTTGGCCTTAGCTAAGTACCCATCACTTGGCACATATACTCCAGCTTCTCCTTGAATAGGTTCTACTAAAAAACCAGCTACATTTGAATTGTTTTTTAAAGACGCCTCTAGCGCAGTTAAATCATCATAGGCAATTTTAACAAACCCTTGTGTGTAGGGGCCAAAATTTTTACGCGCAACAGGATCATTTGAAAATGAAATGATGGTGGTTGTTCTGCCGTGAAAATTATTTTCACATACAATAATTTCAGCTTGATTTTCCGGAATTCCCTTTTTTTCATAAGCCCATTTACGGCAAATCTTTAAGGCAGTTTCAACAGCTTCTGCTCCTGTATTCATTGGAAGCACCTTGTCAAAACCAAAAAATTCTGACATGTATTTTTCATATTTCCCTAACTGATCATTGTAAAATGCACGCGACGTTAACGTAAGCGTTTCTGCCTGTTTTTTCAAAGCATTAATGATTCTAGGGTGGCAATGTCCTTGATTTACGGCAGAGTACGCCGATAGAAAATCGAAATAGCGTTTCCCTTCTACATCCCAAACATATACACCCTCCCCACGGTTTAAAACTACGGGAAGTGGATGGTAATTATGGGCTCCATATTTATTTTCTAATTCTATCGCTTTCGCGGATGTTAATTCGGTTGATATCATTCTATACTGCTTGTTTTATTGTTAATTTGTGGGCATTTTGACTGGCTTCCGTACCATAAAGTAAACTCCAATTAAAATAAGAGGAATACTCAATAATTGACCCGTATTTAAATTCACTTTGAAAAGGGTTTCAATTCCCCCTTGCCATTCTTTATAAAATTCGATGATAAAACGAATTGACCACAACATAACCATAAAAACACCAAATAAATAGCCTAAACGTTCTCTTTTATCTGTTTTCCAATAGAGATAGTACAATACAAAAAAAGTAATGAGGTATCCGCTCGCCTCAAAGAGTTGGGTGGGATATCGCGCGGGAACCTCAGCCAAAACCTCTTTAAATTTTGAACTATGGGCAATTAGATCGTACGCTTTTTCCGAATCTTGCACTTGGGTAATTCCCATCGCTTTATATTCATTAATATCGTGTCTTATAAACTTAAATCCAGACGATGAACCTGTTGCTTTTCCTACAATCTCGGAGTTGAACAAATTCCCAATCCTCACAAACATCGCACCTAAAGCAGTTGGAATAACCATTCGGTCTAAGGTCCATAAAAATGGTTTCTTCACCACTTTCTTGCTGTAAAAATACATGGCAATAATAATCCCAACAGCCGCTCCATGACTTGCTAGACCTTGAAAACCTGTAAATTCAAATGGATTTGTTTTAAAGGGTAAAAAGATTTCCGCAAGGGTATACTCTTCTTCGTAAAACAGATAATGTCCTAGACGAGCCCCTATGAGCATGGCTATTACGGTGTAAATAAAAATGGAATCTAGCTTTTCAAGAGACACCTTGTCTCGGATATAGATTCGTTTCATCAATTGCAAACCAATGACGAACGCTAACACGTACATTAAACTGTAATACTTGATAGGAAATGATCCTATTTTAAACAAATCGGGATTAAAATTCCAATTGATTGCTTGCTCTAACATGGATTAAATTTAGGGGTATAAAGATAATGGGAATTTTTTGAAAAAGGGTTTGTTGACTCATCTTTTACTAAAGACTCCCAAGGAGTACAAACTAATCAAAGATCGACTGTAGTCAGAAGACTAAATGCGGTACCCCAACCATTCTACATCACTTCTTCTTTTTCTTCTCTGGTACAGGATCATAGCCGCTTCCACCCCATGGATGGCATTTTGAGATTCGCTTTACAGCTAACCGTCCGCCTTTTAACAATCCATGCGTACGTAATGCCTCTACTGAATAACTCGAACAAGTAGGAGAAAAACGACAACTAGAAGGGGTGTATGGAGAAATAGCAATTTGATAAAAGCGTATCAGAAAAATAAAGGGAGCGATAAACACTTTTTTAAGCATAACTCTTAGATGATTACTCTATTAAACAACCGTATTTTAGGTCTATAAATCGCCCAGGGCACTGAACCTACACGTTGCACATTGCGTTAATATTTTATAGCTACAACCTAATTATTTTCCTAATTATATGTTGTACAAGGGCACTACTATAAACTAAACGTTG
>JGI24723J26617_10000292_pt1 | contig 50494 bp, 48 predicted proteins | sample Cruoilmetagenom6_FD_26617 | JGI IMG/M metagenome (IMG submission 26617) | reverse complement strand
AGGGGTACTGAGTGTGTATACTCACTCCCCGTCTATGACGGGATCCGCGGCCCAGGTGGCGGAATTGGTAGACGCGCCACCTTGAGGTGGTGGTTCTCGCAAGGGAGTGGAGGTTCGAGTCCTCTTCTGGGCATTGCAAGCAAGAAGCACCGGTTTTCCGGTGCTTCTTCTCATTTTTGGACGATCCATCCGCCTCGTATTAAGCCTACCCCTTATTAGTTCGATCCTACTGGTATTCAGATTCTTTGACCAGAGGAGTACGGTTGTGAAAGTATTGATTGTTGACGATTCCGCATTTATGCGCAAGGTTATCAAAGAGATGATCCAGTCTGATGACACGCTCGAAGTCGTCGGTACTGCTCGGGATGGGGTCGAGGCGGTCGAGAAAGCCATCGAACTCAAACCCGATCTCATCACGATGGACATCGAGATGCCTCGTAAGAATGGGATCGATGCGCTCAGAGAAATTCTGATCAAATGCAAAGGCGAAGAGCCTGCAATTTTAATGTGTTCCTCATTGACGATCGATGGCAGTACCGAAGCTCTCAAAGCTCTCAAAATCGGTGCAGCGGACTTCATTGCTAAGGACCCCCAGGTCGTTGGGCAGCATGACCCCGAGTTTCAGCGGCATCTGCTGGCCAAGCTCCGTGCGATCGGCGGGCACCGTCGTAGATTACGGAACCCAGCCACCTCGTCAGGTCGCAAACCGATGGCTATCGAACACCACGCCGCCAAGACGCCTGATGGTGTTTGCACTTCATTTGACGATTGGGAAATGCCGAGTAATATCGATGCGATCGTGATCGGCTCTTCAACTGGTGGGCCACCGGTGCTTGAGAAGATTTTCTCAAATCTCCCCGCGACCCTCCCTGTCCCGATCATTGTTGCTCAGCATATGCCCGAGCTCTTTACCCGGTCATTGGTCCAGCGTTTGGATAACCACTGTTCTTGCGGCGCGTCGATTGCCGAGCACGGGACATGCATGAGCTCCCCTCGGATCTATATTGCGGTTGGGGGGAAGCATTTGAAACCGACTTTGGTCGCAGGAAAAAAACTGATTGCTCGTTCACTCGATGAGCTCGAAGGGGCTTTGTATATGCCTTCTGTAGACCTCTTGTTTTCAACGGCGGCGGGGCTGTTTGGGGATCGGATACTGGCGATTCAGCTAACCGGGATGGGCGAGGACGGGGCTATTGGCGCCAAGAAAATCCGTGACAGAGGCGGGCATGTGATCGCGCAGAACGAGCAGTCTTGCGTGGTGTACGGGATGCCACGATCGGTGGTGGAGAATGGCGCTGCCAACGCTGTCTTTAGTCCCATAGACATCCAGAGAGTACTCCAGAAAGTGTGTGAAACCGCCCAATCTGGTGGTGCGGGTGACAACTCAACAGATCGGATCAGTGCGTAAATCCACAAATCTTGGTATCGAACTTACTTCCAATCCCACAGGCGACGATAGACCAGTGGCATCTGCATGCTACTAAGGAGACTTCAATGTCCATGAACCAGGCCGGCCACAAACCATCAAGCACCTCATTTGGTACGGATCAAGTCAGATTGGTGAGTTTCAATGTTGGTAAAGAGCTCTTTGCCGTTGACATTCTACGTGTGCAAGAAATTAACCGGATGATGTCCCTGACCCAGGTTCCTCAGAGCCCTCCTGGCGTGTGCGGGGTCATCAATCTTCGTGGTCGGATTGTTCCGGTGCTTGATCTTCGAACCCGATTTGGGCTTGAGGAATCTGAGCATTGCGATGAATCACGGATCATTGTTGTTGAAATTAAAGGGGCAACCATCGGCTTCATCGTCGATGCGGTCCATGAAGTTTTACAGATCAACCCATCGATTATCGAGGAGGCACCGGCGATTACGAGCAGCGCCGACGCTCGATTTATCAAGGGTGTTGCCAAAATGAAAGACACTCTGCTGATCCTGCTGGATCTTGATGAGCTCATGACGACCGAATCGCTCGAGTCTGTCGGGGCATTGAAAAAACTAGCGGCCTGATCTGCTGAACTGATTACTCAAACAAGGAATCCATCGTGACCATTGCATCAACAAAAATTCACATGTCCACTGAACAGTTCAACCGGATGTCCCAGATTATTTATGATCGCTCAGGCATCCACTTCCCCGAACCTAAGAAGTACATTCTTGAGTCTCGTCTATCAAACCGTTTACACGAGCTAGAAATGGAAGACTTTGATCAGTACATCATGTACTTGACCATGGGCCCTTACCAGATGGACGAGTTCCAGGAGATGTTTAACCGCATCACCATCAACGAGACAAGCTTCTTCAGGAATGATGCACAGCTCGATGTCTTCGAACGCCAGATTCTCCCCGAACTGCTCGAGGCACGCTCAAAAGACAAACGGATTCGGATCTGGTCAGCAGCATGCTCAACCGGAGAAGAACCGTTCACACTCGCGATGCTCCTCCACAGAACGCTTGGTGTCCGTCTCTCTGACTGGCATATCGAGATTCTGGGAACCGACATCTCAGAAAAAGCACTCAAGGTCGCACAGAGCGGCACATACAACAATTACGCGGTCCGGACTACACCGTCACTCATCAAAGATCGGTACTTCAAAGAAGACGGCCGAAACTTCCAGCTCTCCGAAGACATCCGATCAATGGTCAACTTTGAAAAGCACAATCTTAAAGATCGCCTCGCGGCCAAACGCCATGGCGTATGGGATGTGATCTTCTGCCGGAATGTATTGATTTATTTTGATGACGAGATGAAGAAAGGTGTGGTTTCGATGTTTGCCAATCAGCTGGCCGAAGACGGCACGCTGTTCATCGGTCACTCCGAACGCATTAAGGACCTGACCACAGATTTCCAGCAACTCTCAATCCCGCAAGGGTTCTGCTACCAAAAATCATCCCATGTGATGGCTGTATAAACGAGGATCTCACCATGTCGATCAATGACTTTGACCCAGAAATTCTACAAGATTTCATCACCGAATCCGGTGAACTGCTCGAGCAACTCGAGGGTGACCTGGTGGTTCTTGAAGCTACCCCGCAAGACCCCGAGATGCTCAATCAGATTTTCCGAGCGTTGCACACCATCAAAGGGAGTGCGTCGTTCCTTGCGTTGACGAATCTCGTGGCGATCGCGCATGTAGCCGAGAGCGCCCTGAATGCCGCCCGCAATGGCGATATCATTGTCGGCTCTTCGGAAATGGATCTGCTGCTCGCTGCGGTCGATGTGCTCAAGATTCAGTTTGATGAGATTATTTCTGGCAATATGGATCTCACCGCTGCAGACCCGAACTTGATCGAATCATTGAGCAAGTTGGGCGAGGGCAATGCGGTTGATGACGACGAGATTGAAAGCTTCGATAGCGACATGGATTCGGCTGAAAATGCGGCTCATCCCGATGGAAGAACTGTTCGGAAGCTCTCATTAGACTCTTCGAAGCTTGATTTAATCGATGCTCTGGCGAGTGATATTGAAGACACGATCAAAGAATCGGTGCTCAAGATCGAGCAACTCCGTGACGAATCGACTCGGATCGCCGCGGGGAATGCGTTGAGCGACCTGTTCGAAGAACTCCTGAAAACGATCGATTTCTTCGATATTCCTGAGATGATGGAACTCGCCAAGATTATCGAATCCGGCGTAGAAAGCTTGGACTGCTTGAACAGCGAAGCGCTTGGTCAAGTGATCCCTCGATTGCACGGGCTTTGCCTCCTGTTTGCTGAGCAAACAACGCAGCTCAGTAACCAGGTTTCGGTCTCATGGAATACTGACACACTCACTCAAAGGCTCCAGGGCTGGATCAACGGCGATGAGAACGTGAGCGAGATGCTCGCAGACACCGCAGATGGATTCGATGCCCTCCAAGCCGATGGGATCCCCTTTGGTGATCTCGCTGAAACACTGGACGCCGAAAGCCAATCAGATCTCGGTCTGGGCATCTCTTCGGCCGATGATATTGCTGCCGGTCCTCAATCTGCAGCCAAGCGGACAGCCATCGGTACGATCGAACAAACAATCCGTGTCGAGGTCGGCCGGCTTGAATCATTGATGAACCTTGTTGGCGAGCTCGTACTCCAGAAAAACCGGATCGGCGCTCTATCAGACGACATTGAGAAATCCAAGGTTGACAATGAGATCATCGAACAGATGGAATCGACAGCAGGGATGCTCGACCGGGTTACCGGTGACATCCAGCTCGCGGTCATGCGGACTCGGATGCAGCCGCTCGACAAGATCTTTGGAAAGTACCCACGCCTCGTCCGCGACCTGGCGGGTAAAACCGAGAAGAAAATTAACCTAGTCATCGAGGGTGGAGACACCGAAGTAGACAAGTCCGTTATCGAAGAACTCGGTGACCCGCTGGTCCACTTGCTCCGCAACTCAGGCGATCATGGCATCGAGCTCCCAGCGGACCGTATCGCTGCTGGCAAAGACGAAGTTGGCACGATCAAGCTTGTCGCGGGTCACGCGGGTTCGCATGTCTGTGTCCAGATCATCGACGATGGTAAAGGACTGGACCGGAATGTCATCGGAGCCAAAGCTGTTGAAAAAGGATTAGTTTCCGAAGAGCAACTTGGCACCATGTCTGACGAGGAGGTATTCCGCTTCATTCTTGAAGCTGGGTTCTCTACGGCCGAGCAGGTTTCCGACTTGTCGGGGCGTGGCGTTGGTATGGATGTGGTCCGCACCAATATCGAATCGAAGCTCAAAGGCGAGCTCACTATTGAATCCGAAACCGGCAAGGGCACAACCCTGACGATTACGATCCCATTGACCGTGGCGATTATGCCCGCGATGATGGTGGCTGTCGCTGATGAGGTCTTTGCGATCCCGCTGACCAATATCACCGAGATCGTTCGCCCATCGCCTGACCAGCTCTCCGGGCTGGGTAACGACCCAGTGATCCATCTGCGTGGCCAGGTGTACCCACTGATCAGTGCACAGGATGTATTTGATGTTCCCAAAAGTAAGTGTGGAGATGAAGACTTTGTGGTCGTCATCAGTTATAACCAGCGGGTGATAGGCCTGAACGTTTCCTCGGTCATTGGCCAGCAGGAAATCGTGATCAAGCCGCTCGATGGTGTGCAACGCGAGGGACCGATCTCCGGAGCAACGATCCGGAATGATGGATCGGTCAGCCTGATTATGGATATCGCCAAACTGGTGAGCTCTGCAAAGGCACAGTCAAACTCAAACCACTCACAAGAACCCGTCGCGATGAGCGGCCGCTGATTTCACAGCGTTATTTAACCAAGGAGTCAAGCATGGACGCCAATATGATTACCCCGTTCGTCAACGCGATTCAGAATGTGTTTTCGACAATGTTCCAACTCCCCGTGGAGATTGGTGAACCCCGGCTCAAGACCAACCGCAAGGCAACGCACGATGTTTCGGGCATCATCGGTGTCTCGGGTGTCATGACCGGAACCATCGTTCTTTCGATGCCTCTCGAAGCAGCGGGATCGATTATCACCCTGTTTACAGGTGAAGAGTTCGAGGCTGAATCAGATGACTTTGCTGATGCTGTCGGCGAACTGGTCAATATGATCTCAGGTAATGCCAAGGCAGAGTTCCAACGCAAGGGCGTATCGATCTCTTGCCCATCGGTAGTCATCGGTGCTGACCATACCATCGCGGTCCAGTCCGGAACGCCTTGCGTGTTGATCCCATGTTCAACCGATTGCGGCGAAGTAGTTCTTGAAGTGGCCCTGCGTGAAGCAGAAGCCGAAGTATCCACCTCTGCCGCGGCTTGATCCGGGCACTCACTAAGTACACAATTCTCTGACGACCAGGAGTATGTAATGAAGATTCTTTTGATTGACGACTCAAAGACTATGCGGAACATCCAAAAATCCGTACTCAAGCAGCTCGGGTACACCGAGATCGAAGAGGCATGTGATGGCCAGGACGCACTGTCAAAGATCGGCGCGTTCAACCCAGACCTGTGCCTTGTGGACTGGAATATGCCTGTGATGGACGGCCTGACCTTTGTCACGACCTTCCGCCAGACGAACAAGACCACGCCATTGATCATGGTGACCACAGAAGCTGAAAAAGCTCGGGTGATTGAGGCCATTAAAGCCGGTGTAAACAACTATGTTGTCAAGCCATTCACTCCTGATTTGCTTTCTGAACGGATCACCGAGACGTTGGCTAAATGTTCGGTCGGTTCGTAAGAATCCGACCGGCATGTGGGGTTGGCCTCTGAGCCTTCCTCCCAATGACGAGGGTGCTCCATGTCACAGGGCGAGTGCGATCTAGACCGTCAGCTTAAACTCCAGACCAATCCATCGAAGGTCGAGGGCACGCTGCATGTTGAACCGCTTGAATCGGTTAAGGGTATCAATGCAGATGCACTCCAAGCGTTCTTGGTCGGCCAAGAAGTCCTTGCGCAATACATAGACCGGGACGATCTCGACAAGCTCTGTGAAGAAATCATCGAGGCTCCGCTTGAACCTCATGAAATGATTGTCGCCAGAGGTGATGCGGCTATCAATGGAGACAGTGTGACATACACACTAACTCCAAAGATTGCAGAACAAGTTGAGATTGTCAAGAGCCGAAAGAACGCGCTCAAAGACGGGGTTATCGACCCTGACAATCCGCCTGACCCGGAGCCTGAAGTCTCTAAAGACAGCTCCGATGAATCTGTAAGTTATTATGATCAGATGGCCTTCGTTGTTGTCCACAAGGGCGACAAGATCGCAATAAAATCCGAGAAATCGGATGGTTTCGATGGGTGTGACATCTTCGGGAAGGTCATCCCCGCACACGAGGGAAAATCAAACGAGGGCGTCTTGGATGACTCGATCCTCGTTGCCAATGATGGCACATGCACCGCATTGATCTCTGGTGTGCTCACCGCAGAACCAGGTCATATATCGGTCAGCGGCGAACTCGAAATCAAGGATGATGTGGACTTCCAGACGGGTCGGATTGTCTTTCCGGGGATTGTTACCGTCGGCGGAGCGGTCCGTGATCAATTCAGCGTTCGCGCCCAAGGCGATGTCATAATCCGCGGTCTAGTTGAAGCGGCCAATCTCGAATCATCAACAAACATCACTCTGGCTCGGGGCATGGCGGGTAAAGAGTCCGGAACAATCCGGGTCGACCAGAATCTTGAAGCCGGATATCTTGAAGCGGTTATTGCCCATGTCGGCGGGAATGTGTCCGTCAAGGGGGAAATTACCAACTCAAACCTTACGATCAAAGGCGAGCTCCACGCGGAACACGCGGCAGTACGCGGCGGGCATGTGCAAGCATCAATGGGTGCCAAGATCGGTGCCATCGGTTCGGTTCAGGGGGTTGAGACTGAAGTTGAGATCGGCTCCCTCCCCGAGATAGAGGACAAAGTCCGTGCCGCAGATGGTTTCTTTGATCAGCTTGAATCGAAGATCGAATCTCAGAAATCGAAGATGGAAACCTATTTGTCCGCCATCGCAAAGCCCACGGCTTCGCAGATCGAAGAACAAATGGGGATGCAGTTTGAAATAGACGAGATGGTACTGAGACAGAAACAACTGACAAAAGCCAAAGCGGGTCTTCTTCATATCTTGGCTAAACACACGCATGCCAAACTTGATATTCACAAAGCGATCTACTCCAAGGTCGTCATTTTCATCCCTGGCTACCGGGTTGAGTTCCCAACTGAACTCATGGGCGAATCCACTATTGAGGTTGGTCCGACCGGACACCCGAGCATCACGTTCCGTGGGAAGACGGTCGCCCTGAGCGAGCACGCACGGGTGATGTCTGATGATCGGATCCTTCGGGTCATCCAAGATGAAGGGGCGTTAAGCACCGCCGCTTGATCCTGATCGTCCCCAGAGCACAAACTATTCAGAACCGCTGGTGCTCTTGAGGGGTATATGCTCCTGCAGACCCGATCAATGATGAGCCGGGTCGAGGACACCAATGCCCGCACGACGACCGAACAAACACATGCTCTCGTTCTTCCCTTCGCTTATCACACTGAGTGTGTGCGGGGTGGTACTGCTCGGCTTTACGGCCCCTGGACAGTCCAGCAAGACTGCTATTGACGGGAATGGTTCACAGAACGGAGAATCCATCAAAGAATCTGGTGTGAAAGAGTGCGTCGTCACTTTTTTAACCGGCCGGAAGCTTACCGGGATCATGATGGAATCCAATGAAGAGAATGTGGTACTCCGGATAAACGGGATTGATACGACTTATAGAAGAGCAAAGATTGATTCGATCGATTTTCTTGCACCCGTTTCTGAGCGATTCAAGGAGTTCCGTACAGCGATCCCGGATTCGGATATTGATGGCCGGTTGTTGCTTGTGGATTGGCTTCGGGATCGGCGGGCGTATGAGCTAGCGATCGAAGAGCTTGATTCCATTCTTGAACTCGAGCCCAATAATCCTCAGGCGAAGATCCTCAAAACCTGGCTTGAGCAGCATCTCAAGCTCGCTCGGAGCCGTGTTGAGCGGATCAAGTCCACCCAACAGATTCAGACTTCAAGAAAAAATCGGAGCAATATCCCCACGCTTTCTGAGGAACAGATCAACCTGATACGGGTATACGAGATCGACCTTGCCAATCCGCCACGATTCAAAGTAAGTTCCCAGACGATCAAAGAGCTGATGCACCGTTCTCCTGAGTTGTTCCCGGTCGATGAACGCCAGCGGAAGGCGATCGTCGATGGATCGGATCTGGACAAGCTCAAGCTGCTGTTCCGGCATAAAGCCCGCGACTTGTATCCACAGATCCAGATACTTGAAGATCCTGCGTCATTTCAGGAGTTCAAGAAGAATCTCGTTGGACAGAGCGGGTGGTTGTCCAATGGGTGCGCGACAGCGAGGTGTCACGGCGGCCCAGACGCGGGGCGATTCAAGCTCACCAGCCACAATCCGAACTCCGCGGAGTCCATGTACACGAATTTTATGGTACTCAATCAGTTTGAGCTCCGAGATGGAACGCCCTTGATCAACTATACAGACCCCCAGCGGTCCCCTCTGGTTCAGATGGGGATGGTTCGCTCTCGGTCGCTCTATCCTCATCCAACGGTCGATCCGATCAAATTTGGTCGTAAATGGAGGCCGGTGTTCAGATCCACGACAGCAACAAATTTCAAGCGCACGATCGAGTGGATCCGGTCGCTTTACACCCCCAGACCGGATTATGGGTTCGAATATCCTCCACAGGGTCGATCGGATCCTGATACCGAACCACCGACCCCCCAGCCATAACCAACCACACCCCCTACTCCCCAACCCCCACTCAGCGCGCTACGATTCGACCCTTATGCCCTTTATCCGACCGGTATCCGCCGGCTGATGAGTTTGAAGAGGATGCCATGCCGATGACACACCGATTGTTCCAGCCCCGTACCGCCACCCAAGGATTGATTCTTGCAATTGCNGCTTCGGCCGTTGTGTTGGGCGGATGCTCCAAGAACGATGAGGCTAAAGAGGCGGTCAACGANGCCAGCCTTGAGTTCCGGAACGTATCGATCGGCGACTCGACGCATTCTGATGGCTTTGCCAGCTCNGCGTACACCAAGGCGGGCGAGCTCACCTCGGAGTACGCAGGGAGTGANNCTCCNTNCGGCGAAGCCGCCGCGATCTCGGTTGCGCTCTCAAAGCTCGGTATGGCAACACTCGCCAACGGCGAAGCTTCTGAGAATGAAACAGCCGCGATGCACCAGTCCCGGATTATCCGTGGGCACCTGAGCGAATGGATCGCGATGAACGCGGTCGCCAAGGCATCGACAAACTTTGACATCACCGATGAGAAGAAACAACTCCAGGACCTCATCAAACTCCGGACTGTTGATGTGAGCGAATATTCGGAGTTGTTTGAATCACTCAACTCAGAAATCCAGAACTACCAATCCCAGATTCAGGATCTCGATGCCAAATCTGTTGCAGAGCGCAATGAGAGTGCCCGGTTCGAACTCCAGATGACCAGCGTGACCGCTACACAGGCGGCACAGCTCGCTGAGCGTGTGCGCGAGCATTCACTCCGTGCTGATGGGTACGAGCTTGAATCTGTCCGTATCCAGGGACAAGTCGGGCAGTTGCTGCCTGGGGCCCATGAGATCGAGCTTCAGGTCAAGAAGGCTATGGATCAGATCTCGCTGTTGAATCTTTCGATAGACGAACTCGATCAGCGTGTACGGGATTCAAAGACTGATTCTGCCCAAGCAAGAGCCAACGCAGAGGTTGCCAAGTCCAAGCTGATCGAACTGATCGATGCATTAGAGGACTACCGCCAGAATACTTCGATCCCTGCCAACGAGAAGGCTATTTCGCTCATCCGCCAATCTCTTTCGGCGTCGCGGGATGCTTCTAAGACCGCCAAGACCAGCGGCTCCATTGCCAAAGCCTCGGCCAATGAGTCGTTGGCTCGCGCGTTCTCTCGTCAATCACGAGGTGAAACTGAAATGGTGTCGATGTACCAATCAGTTCTCAGCGCCGGTATCCCGGGCAACTGGCAATCAAAGCTCGATTCACACACCGCGACCCGTGATGAACTGACCGAGAGTTCTAAGGAAGAGTTCCTCAACGCCGCCTCGGCACTCCGCGGTGCTCGCGCCCGTGGTGATGCTGGCGAGAGCATGGAAGCGGCCGCGATCAGGCTTGATCGTCTCGGGGGTGTTGAGCCTGAGCCTGAATACACTGAAGATTATGAATCAGATGACCCCGACTATGACGATACCGATTACGATGACGAGGATAACGATACAGAGGGTTGATACCTCGCAGAAGAATCGTTTCTCCTTTTTGCCATCATTTTGAGTTGTGCAAACATGAGCGAAACCGATCAACCAGCCGTTATAGAGGGAGTTCCAACACTCCCCGATGTCCAGCAGCATGTTGTACGTCCGACCGATCCGGTCGTTGGGACGGTTGTCGAGTCGCGTGTGTGCACCAAATCAAAGAAAGCCGCCGGGTTTGTCAGGCACATTGAGATTGATGTCTCGGGGACCGCTCTTGAGGGGGCATGGGTGTCCGGGCAGTCATTCGGGGTGGTTCCACCGGGACAGACAGAAGCAGGCAAACCTCACAAACTCCGGTTGTACTCGATCGCCGCTCCTACAGGAGGCGAAACCGGCGATGGCACGATTCTCTCCACAACGCTCAAGCGGGTTGTTGACGAAAGCTGGGAAGACCACACGCTCTTTCACGGGCTGTGCTCCAACTACCTCGCGGATCTGCAGATCGGGGACAAGGTAAACCTAACAGGACCGGCGGGCAAACGATTCTTACTCCCCGCTGATCCCGCGGCCCACAACTACCTCTTTATCGCGACCGGCACAGGAATCGCCCCGTTCCGATCAATGCTCGGCGACCTGGCCAAGCTGGGGATGCCCTCACGGGTGGACCTGATCATGGGGGCACCGTACGAATCCGACCTGCTCTACGACGAGGACTTTAAGGATCTCGCAGAGGATTACCCGGACCGCTTCCACTACCGGACCGCGATCTCTCGGCACACGACTCCCGACCAACCAAAGAAGCTCTATGTCCAGAGCCGGCTCCAAGAAGATGCTTCGGTGCTTATTGAGATCCTCAAGAGCGACCGGACGCTGATCTACATCTGCGGGATCGCGGGCATGGAACTGGGAATCCTCCAGACATTGGCCAGAATTCTCGATCCCAAATCGCTCAGTCAGTACATGACCATTGACCCTGAGATCGGGACCGATCCTGATGGCTGGGATCGTAAAATGATCCCCAGGACGCTCAAACCTACGAAACGGATGTTCCTTGAGGTCTATTGAGTCCTGACAGAAGAGGGGGCTATCTGACCGGATGGGGACCGGTCATGGGGCTTTGTGGCATAGACTTGGTGCAGTATTTTGCAATCGATGAAGATCGTATTTGATGGAGGATCCGATGAGGACCAAACCGACATACCTTTCAAACATGAACTCGAACTTGAGCGGCATCCTTACACTCGGGCTACTCAGTTTTGCCCTGGTCTCTCCCGCCAGCGGGCAGACAACCGCGCTACCCCCTTCAACTGTTGAAGCCGCCGCAGTGGGCGGATCCCAACAATCACAGATTGCGAGCTTCGTTGACCACTGGAGCCAGCGTGCAATCGGGACCGATGCACAGCAGGCGGCAAGAGCACAGACCAAACTCATCGAGCCGATGATCAACTCACGGGTATCCATCTCATTCCGGCGTGCGTATTCCGATGCGCTTGGATCTCTCTTTGATCAGCTCGAAGCCAATGGCGATATCGGATCGACCTTGTCGGCTCTGCGTCTGGCGGGGGAACTGGGATCGACCAGAGGCACCAAGATTATTCTTAGCGGGCTCGATAGCGATGACACCGGGGTACGGATCTTTGCTGCGGGTCGTGCGGGCCGGACATTCCGGACGACCGCCGCCAATGGGCCTGCGATGTCGGCCAACGACTTGAGCTCGTTGATTTCCAAACTTGAATCGATCACGACTTCGACCGATGACCAGTCGTTTCTTAGTGCCTGTGTACTGGCGCTTGGGCAAGGGTGCTCGCTTCCATCGGATGATTTCTTGGCCGCCCGCGCGGACTGCATCCGCATCATGTGCGATGCAGCCGGCAACCATCTCTCGACCGACTTGTCAGATTTAGATTCCCGGGTGCGTATGGCGATGCTGGCATCTGGGGCCGCGACCAACTCGCTGTTGCAGGTTGGGGAGGATTCGACGAATGAAGCGGTGAAATCGGCTGTTGGGCTCGGGGCTAACATGATCTCGATCGCTCTGACCGAAGTCATCGCGGGCACGATGCCTGGGGTCGATGATCGCGGGCTGCAAGTGACGCTTGTGCGATCGGGTGAATCGTTGCTGTATTTCGCTCTCCGCGAGCATGCTGAACTCAACGGCCGATCGGCATCCGGCGTTGAGCAGACCGCATTTGCCGACCTGCTCGAAGCGGGCGATGACCGGAACTTCCGAAATAAGGCGGCGTTGTTGCTTGGCCCTGGATCACCGATCGTGACCGATTTCGGATTTGCAGACGATGAGTTCGTGCACTGATCTTTCATCTGAGTAGCAACATTTGACACCATCAGCGGGTACAGTGGTTCTATGAGCCGAATGCTGATTCCTGTTGCTGTTCTTGTTGCGTTGGTTGCGTTGTCGGTCTTTGGTGATCGCCCGCTGCCTCGGGCGGATCTGACCTTTATCAACTCCTCTGAGGTCAACACCCTCGATCCCCAACGGATGAGCTGGATGCACGACCTGCGGACCGCCCGGCTGCTCTTTGAGGGGCTTGTCAAGAACGATGTGCTGAGTGACGACTTCGACATCGTCCCCGGCGTTGCAGAGTCCTGGGAACTCTCAGACGATGCCCACACCTACACCTTCCATCTCCGCGATGACGCCAAATGGACTAACGGGGCGGATATCACCGCTCAGGACTTTGTTTTTTCGTGGAGGCGAGCACTGCTGCCCGATCTGGTGTCGGACTATGTCGCGATGTTTCTCAACATCGAGGGTGCCCAAGCGTTCTACGACTGGCGGCAAGAACAACTCGATGGATTTACCGATCTTGAGTTTGCAAGCGATGATGCCCGACGGATCGCAGCCTATGACCTGTGGGAAGAGACCAAAGCACGCTTCGATTCGATGGTTGGGCTTCATGCGGTTGATGAGCACACACTGGTTGTGACTCTTGAACGACCGGTGCCCTATTTTCTTGAACTGGCCGCCTTTGCGGTGTTCTCACCGGTCTATGAGCCACTGGTGGCGCAGTACGAGCGTCCCGACCCTGTCACGGCCCGCTTAATCCGGCGTCCGGGCTGGACCAAGGGCGGGGTGCTGATCTCCAATGGAGCGTTCGAACTCACCGGCTGGCGGTTCAAACGCGACATGCGGATGACCAAGAGCCCCCACTACTGGGATCGCGACTCGATCGCGATCAATACAGTTTCCATACCCTCGATCACCGATCCCAATGCGGGTGTGCTGGCGTACCAGACAGGTTCAATCGATTGGATCGCTGATGTCACGAGCCCGTACCGCGGGGACATGGTTGCTCAGAAGCTCGCGTTCTTAGAAGAACACAAGGAACGGGTCGCGGAGCTGAAAGCTTTGGGCTACGACCAGTTCTCGATTACGCGGATGCTCCCAGAAGACCCACGCGCTCTGACACATGCAGTGTCGTCGTTCGGGACTTATTTTTACAATTTTAACTGCAAGCCCCGGCTTCCTGACGGGCGTGACAATCCGTTTGCTGATCCACGTGTGCGTAGGGCGTTTGCGATGTGCATTGACAAGCCAGGCATCGCGAGGGAGATCAGACGACTCGGAGAACCATCAGCAAGCACGCTGATCCCGCCGGGCTCGATCGGGGGGTATACCTCACCCAAAGGGCTGCCCAACATTGGTGATGCAGAAAGCGAAGAAGAGCGGCAAGCGATCATCGCGAATGCAAAGGCACTGCTCAAAGAAGCGAACTTCCCGGATAACTTCACCGTCGAGCTTGCGTTCAACAAGGACTCGGGTCATGATCTGATCGGGCAGGCGATCGCCAAGAGCTGGCAGAAATCGCTCGGTGTGCAGACCTCGTTGTCTCAGAAAGAGATCAAGATATTCCGCGAGGATCTTAAAAACAAGCAATACATGACCGCGCGGGCCGGGTGGTTTGGCGACTACGGAGACCCGACAACCTTTCTCGACATCAGCCATTCGAAAGATGGCAACAACGACCGGGCCTACAACAACCCAGTGTTTGATGATCTTCTGTTTCAAGCGAGCAACGAGCTTGATCCGGTCAAACGGATGGCATTACTCAGCGAGGCGGAGCGGATCATTATGGAAGAGGATTTGCCCTTGGTGCCGATCTTTCACTACGCGACGGTTTATATGTTCGATGCCAAAAAAATCACCGGTCTCTCGACACACCCACGCACTCAGCAGAACGCGTTCCTGATCGATGTACTGGATGATGGGATCGGCGACGATCAACCTCGCCCGATGAACCCGGACCAGATCCAAACTGTCACGACCACCGAGGCCATGCCATGATGACCATGATCCTCCGCCGGCTCGCGGCGCTGCCTGTTATCCTGCTGGTGATCTACACGATCACACTGACACTCGCGTGGGCGGTGCCTGGGAATCCTTTGGAGAACCCGGAGAAGCGGCCCAAACCTGAAGTCATCGAGCAGATGAAGAAGCAGTACAACCTCGATTCGTTCCCGAGGTTTTATGTGTCATATTTGAGCAGCGTGACGGGGTTTGAGTATGCAAAGGACTGGGCAAACGGTGACTTGGCGCGTGATCAAGAGGCTGCTCTTGAAGCGGGGTTCCCCGCGGCTCAGAGGCCGATCTTTGATCTTGGGCCTTCGCTTGAGTATGACGACTGGACGGTCAATGAGATTGTGGGATCGGCCCTGCCTGTGTCGATTACACTCGGGGCGGCGGCGATTCTGATTGCCCTTGTCGTAGGTGTTGGGGCTGGGGTGATCGGCGCGGTCAAACCAAACTCGGCGAGTGATCTCTTTACGCTAACAATCGCGATGATCGGGATTTCTTTGCCCAGCTTTGTGATCGGAACGGCGCTCTTACTGGTGTTTGCGGTACTGATACCAATGTTCCCCGTTGGGGGATGGGGCGGGCCAATGAAGGCGGTGCTCCCCGCGGTGACGCTCTCGCTCCCCTTCGCGGCGTACATCGCCCGGCTCACACGCATGGGCATGATCGAAGCCCTTGGGGCCGACTACATCCGCACGGCCCGTGCGAAAGGGGCCTCTGAGAACGCAGTGCTGTATAAGCACGCGCTCAAGAACGCGTTCCTGCCTGTGCTCTCATTCCTCGGACCTGCAGCAGCACTCGCGATGACAGGTTCGTTCGTCATCGAACAGGTCTTTACCATCCCAGGCATGGGTCAGCACTTCGTCAACGGCGTGCAGAACAAAGACCTCTTCCTCATCATGGGCGTGGTCCTAATCTTCGCAACGATGTTGATTCTGTTCAACTTGGTTGTTGATGTGCTCTACCGCTGGGTTGATCCGCGGATTGCGTGATCGATTCTGGGTGCCACTACTCGCATTCTTATGCGCAGAAGTGTCTTCCATTGATTGTGTTTTTTGATATACCAAGACACTACTGCGCCGAAGACGGCGAGTAGTGGCACCCGTGCTTAAGCAAGTTCTTTGAACTTAAACGATGCGCCTGGCAGGATGTCGCAGGTGATGAACTCGACCTCTGCGAAGTCTTTGGCGTGTTGATTCGGTGCGCTGACCTGGAGCCATACCGCCATGTCTGGGCCAACATTAACGACAAGACCGTTGGATCTGGTGTCGATGCCGACGATCTTGCCCATGATCCGACGAGGACGACCAGCGACTGGGTCAATACTCCGGCCGCCGGCTGTGGCGGCATCAATGCGGCGGGCGGTGGCGTGGATGGTGCCAAGAACGGTCTTGCCGACCATTGAGCGGAGTCCGTCCATATCGCTTGCGGGTTGGAGATTCAGTTTGTAGTTGGTATTGGCGAAGCTCAGAACCACGCAAGGGGATTCGCATTCGCAGATCTCTTCGATCGTGGTGCGGGTGAGGGTGGGGTCGATCTTGGTGGTTGGTGATGGGTGGAGCATGTGATAAGGATAGCCGGGAATGACAGCGGTTGCCCGTGCTTAGACGATCGCTTCGCCCATAGCTGGCATGGGGAGATCACGCCCGGCGCTCCCCATACGTAAAAAATTCCAGAGCATGATCGAGCCGCTGGGGGTCATGAAGGATTCGGGGTGGAACTGGACGCCTTCGAGCGGGGCCTTGGATTCATCTGCCCAGACCCGCCGCATGCCCATGACGACCTCAACGGGCTCCCCGTCGATCTCATCGGTGCAGGTCGCGGTGACCAGCCAGCCGTCTTCTCCGGGCGTGAGGGCCGGGATGGTTGCGGGTTCGACGATGAGCGAGTGGTACCGGGCGACGGTGGCCGGGGCGTCGATGCCCGCGAAGAGGCCTTGGGTGTCGTGGTTGATTTCGGAGGTCTTGCCGTGCATGAGAATTTGATGACGGGCGACGGTCATGCCGTTGCTGTCGGCCATGCATTGGTGACCGAGGCAGACACCCAGCACAGGAATCTTCCCTGCAAAGTGTTTGATGATTTCACTGGAAACCCCCGCTTCTTTTGGGGTGCACGGGCCCGGCGAGATGATGACATGGCTCGGGCCTTTGCCATTGTCAAGCTCGGACGCTTGCTGTGGGGTGATCTCATCGTGGCGTTTGACGATGAGATCGCGATCGGGCTCTAGGGTCCGGTCGATCTCTCCGAGACGCTGGACAAGGTTCCAGGTGAAGGAGTCGTAGTTGTCTATAAGTAGAATCACGGCAGACTGTAGGGGCAATGTCGCGAGCGGTTCTAGGCCGCGTCTTTGTGGTCATTGTGATCATCATGATCGCTTTGATCATTCTGGCCTTGCTGTTCATTGTGCATCCAAGTGGTGCCCGCGATGCCGTCCTGGGTCACCAGAAACAAGTCCTTGGTGATCGGGTATGGCAATCGCGTGAAATCTTCGCTCACGCGGTCACACAATCGCTGGACGAACGAATCTGGATCACAACTCAGCGCGATAAACATATCACGCGCGGGCGTGGCGACATAAAAATCTGGGCCAAGGTGATGTGCAAGCTTGGCGTGCAGATCACCCATTAATAGACGGGCCGCGTCGTAGCCATCCTGCTCGGCAACGATCACAGCTTTGCCGCCCTCGGCACTCTCGATGACCTGCATGTCGAGTTCTGGTGCGTAGAGGTCCAGGTTCTCGCGAGCCAGATCATCGAGGTCCTCGATGGTAATACCCCAACGGATGACCTGGTCCATTGTGATGCTCACGGTCATGTGAGGCATATCAAGTACGAACACGATGACCGTGTCGTTGACAAACGGAACATGAGCGACGAGCGATTCTGTGAGATGCTCGAAAATCGAGATTGGCTGGATGCGTGGCATGATCCGTGCTTTGGCTTGTTCGAGGGGGATGTCGTTGACTTCGACATGATCACCCATAAAGAGCTGGTCGAGGAAATGCTCGACGATGTCGGTGCCCCGTTCTGGTTCGTGAGCGACCATCCGGTAGAGATTCTCGAGATCAAGGCGTCGGCCATTGACATGGAGTTCGTTGGGAGTGACTCTGTTGATGCTGAACTCTGGCTGCATGCGTTTGATCAGTTTGACCACATGCTCTACAAATGCATCAGATTCCTTTGGCATAGTTCCCATGTCAACTCCTTTTGCAGCTAGAGCGGATACGTCGCGTGCTGCTGGAGAGAGTTTCGACGGGTTTCAAGACCCGGTGAACGCTGAATGTGAACGGAATTGGCTTTGGGACCTTGATTGTGGGGCTCGATGGGATGATTCCGTATGGGAGGGACGATAATCTGGACACACCGAACAAAGTTCGACTCTCGGGTTCGATATAATGGCGAGCAAACCCTACACTGACTGGATACAATCGTGGCCAAGATCGGGGACGAGATTCTCGGGCGTATGGAGCGTCCGGACCAANAAACCACGATCGAATGAGCGGAGACATACTGTGACCGAACAGGAAATTGAATCAAAGGTAATCGAAATTGTTGCTGAGCAAATGGGCGCCGATAAGGAGAAGATCTCCCGGACCACCAGCTTCATGGAAGACCTCAATGCTGATAGCCTTGACACCGTCGAGCTCGTTATGGAGTTCGAGGACGAGTTTGAAACATCAATCCCAGACGACCAGGCCGAAAAAATCCTGACCGTCGGCAATGCGATTGATTTCATCATGCAGGCCAACGGTACGGAATAACTCCCGTCCCGTATCGAATCCCCCAAGCCCCCCGCCCCGAGCCCTCATACGGCGAGCATCGGTGGGGCTTGTGCGTTTGTCTCTAAAGTCTACCTGGCACGAAGTAGACGCGAGCTGATGCAACTGGCCAAGCCCAGATCAGGACCACCTCTATGAGCTCTAAAAACCGTCCAATCCAGCGTCACCGTGTTGTGATCACCGGCTACGGTGCGGTGACCAATATCGGACATAACGCTGCTGACACTTGGGATGCAATGAAATCTGGCCGATCAGGCATCAGCCCGATCGAGTCCGATGAGTTTACCAAGTTTGATGGGTGGACTGTAACGATTGGCGGGCAGGTCCGCGATTGGTCGCCGGACTCTGTGCTCGAAAAGCGTGAGTCCAAACGGATGGATCGTGTTTCGCTGCTTGGGCTTTGCGCAGCACAAGAAGCCGTGAATCACTCAGGGTTTGATTTCAGCACCAGCAATCCAGAACGCCAAGGCATTGTCATGGGTTCAGGGATTGGCGGGATCTCGACGATCGAGGCTAGTGTCCAGACGATGGTCTCCAAAGGTCCATCGCGGGTTTCGCCGTTCACGGTTCCCAAGCTGATGGCTAATGCAGTGACCGGGAATATCTCGATCCGCTTTAATCTTCAGGGTCCTGCCTCGACCCACGCGACCGCTTGTGCCTCTTCTGGTCATGCGATCGGGGACGCGATGGAAGCCATCCGTTCTGGCAAGGCTGATGTCATGCTCGCTGGCGGCTCTGAAGCCGCTCTGACGCCTTTGTGCCTCGGTGCGTTCATGACCATGAAAGCTCTCTCAACCCGCAACGACGCCCCTGAGAAGGCCTCACGCCCGTTTGATAGCGGTCGCGATGGGTTTGTGCTCAGCGAGGGAGCAGCGGTGTATGTCCTTGAGTCTGAGGAGCACGCCAAAGCACGCGGCGCGACGATTTATGCAGAACTGAGCGGAGCAGCCAACTCATGCGACGCCGGTCATATCACTGCTCCACACCCCGAAGGGCGAGGAGCGGGACACGCCATGCGGTGGGCGCTTGACGATGCTGGGCTCGATCCCGAAGACATCAACTACATCAACGCACACGGCACATCGACGCCGCTGGGCGACAAAGCCGAGATCATCGCGGTTAAGACCGTTTTTGGCGAGCACGCCCTCAAAGGCGGGGTCAACGGCGGCTTGGTGATGAACTCCACCAAATCCATGCACGGGCACTGCCTTGGCGCATCGGGTGCGGTTGAACTCATCGCTTGCATCCACGCGGTCACCGATGGGATCGTGGCTCCGACAATCAATCTCGATGACATCGACCCCGAATGCGGTGGTGTTGACATCGTGGCCAATGTGGCCCGCGAGATGTCGGTCCAGACCGCGATGAACAACACTTTCGGGTTCGGCGGACACAATGTCAGCCTGATCGTCAGCCGATACGACGGCTAAGCGGCTCGGTGCCCAGCTGGCTGTAACTGGAACAGAATCTATTATCTGGACCTTGCTCACTGGCATTACAGTTGCGATTGTATGTATGCCCCCTTGGAATGTGCGCGTTATGTACATTGGGGCGCAGTTCGTGCCGATGAGGTCAGTATGGGATCCAATCTCAAGTCAATCATGCGCATCGAGGTTCCGGTGGTCGTCGTCTTAGGCGAGCGTCCTGTGGACATCGCAGGCGTACGCCAATGGGTGCCCGGCTCGATTATTGAACTCCAGATTAGTGCTGAGGAAGACCTCAAGATCCGGATCAATAATCGCCAAATCGCCATGGGCTCTGCGGTCAAGATCGGTGAAAACTTCGGTGTACGCCTGACAACGACCCTCGGCCAGACCGAGCGGATCGAAGCGATGGGGCCTGATTCTGACTCAGGCGCCGACTTGGGCGGAGAGGGTGAAATGTCACCCGACGACATCGCCGCGGCGCTGCTTGCCGGACAGATTTGAGCTTTGATTAACCTTTGAAAACTCGGAGCTAGCGGACAAGATCCCGGCCTTTGATCCCGTCGCGTGTTGCCCAGAAGTAAGCCGGGTAGACCCCGCCGCCGAATCCTGCGACATTTGAGCCGACTTCAAACCCATCTTCACTCATCCCATAGTTTATAAAGAGACTCGTCGGAGGGGCCCACCTGTCCGTAGGCGTGAACTCGCGAATGACTCGCTCATTATCACTCTCTGCAAGTTGTGCAATATCGGAAATCTTTACGGCTGTGACTGATCCATCGGCCGTAAGCACACCTGGATTCGCGCCGGGGTTATTCCATTGCGGATGCCCTTCCTCAACACCTAGATCGATCACCTGGGTACCGAACTGATTGGTCACGCGGCGCGATTTTTGGGACCAATCAAATCGCTCCCACATGATCGCCTTATTGGAAGGGAACGAAGTCTCAGAAACTTTGTTCCGCCTTGCAAGTGAATTCGGGCCATCATTTCTGCTGGGGTTCGGACGCGTGTCATCTTTGTATCGCTTTGGAGAAAACCACAAAGTCGGCGACATCACATACGAGCAGTCCCAGATACCGGTGTTGAGGTTAAACCCCGGATTATCAATCGCTAAATCTTGAAAGCGATCTAAAAGGAACTTGTCTGCTGGTGCGAACTGAACCTCTGAAGCATAATCACCGTCATGGAGCCATCCGCCCACTAGTGAATACCAGTGGAACGCGTACATTTCTGAATACCACTGGCCAGGTCCTGTAAACTCGTAATACCCGGCAAGTCCCGGCTTCCTTGCAGTGGCCCAGCCGCCGTTGGCAAACCCGCCGCCGGTCTTGGTTGTATTGAATGGGTTGATGTAGCTGTCTCTAAACTCACCGGCGTAGAGCATCTGGAGTTGGCCCATTGATCGCAAGTTGGCTTTGCTCTTGACTGTCTGGGCGGTCAAGCGAGCCCTGCCTAGAGCGGGCAACAGAAGCCCGAGTAGCACGGCGATAATTGCGATGACCACCAGCAGTTCAATTAGCGTAAATCCTTTACGCTTCAAAATTTGTAATCGCATCGCGACTCCATTGAATGGTTGCGAACTCAGAATATGGTCCGTAAAGCAATTGAACGCCTGCCTAAAGCACATTGGAGCAATGTGAAACTCTCGTACAAACGCCGCGGATAGCCCAAAAAATTCGGACAAGAATCCCGCGTGAACCCACCATACATCAAAAACTGGGTCCGTTCTCCAGATTTATACGGGCTATTCGTAAAATGGATGCAAAACATTCTAGAACTAGGCATTCTGATCGCAGAGGGCTTTCTGGAGTGTACTTTTATCTCACACTCAAAAAAACCCTATCTTGCTGACAAAACAGCCGATGAGAGCTACTGATTCTGTGTGACTATCCCAAACTCTCTCCTCCGGACACCACCCCCCTATGCCCCGTAATATACCAGTCGGCAATGGCTCAATCCTGTTCACCTTCGATGATCAATACCGGATGCGGGACATCTACTCACCCCGTGTTGGCCGCTACAACCACACCGATGGGCATGTTCAGCGGTTCGGGGTCTGGGCTGATGGGCAGATTTCGTGGATCGAAGAGGATTCGTGGGAAAGAGAACTCCGGTATAAACCGGACTCGATGACCACAGAAGTCCTGCTGACCAACCACGAGCTCGGGCTTGAGCTGACATGCAATGATTTGGTCGATTACCATAAGCCGGTATATTTCAAGAAGGTCACGGTGCGAGATCTGCGAGGAGCGGTCCGTGATGTTCGATTGTTCTTCCACTTCGATCTCTCCATTAACGGCTCACCGGTCGGGGACACCGCAAACTACGACCCCAATACCAACGCGGTCATCATGTACAAGGATGATTCCTACTTCCTGATCAATGCCACGAGCGATCCGTCCAAGTGCGGGATCGAGCATTGGTCGATCGGCACCAAGCGACTAGGGGATGCGGAGGGTACTTGGCGCGATGCAGAGGACGGACAGCTCGGGCGCAACGCGATCTCGCAGGGCTCGGTGGATGCAACTGTTGGGGTGTATGTGCAGGTTCCTGAGAACGGGGAGGCTGAGATGACGCTGTGGGTGATCTGCAGCGACAACTATGAAGCCGCCAAACATCTCAATGAGCGTGTCTGGGAGATCAGCCCGGAACGGCACATCTCCCGCACCGAGGCGTACTGGAAACTGTGGAGCCGGAAGGAACCGCTCGATACCGCCCCACTACCCGAGCCGATCCGAGATTTGTATTACCGATCGCAACTGATCCTGCGCACGCAGATCGACAACGGCGGCGCGATCATCGCGGCCAACGATACGGACATCACCCACTTTGCGGGAGACCACTACTCCTACTGCTGGATGCGAGACGGGGCGCTGGTTGCCCATTCGCTCATTCTCGCGGGGCAGAGTGAGCTGAGCCGAAACTTCTTCCGGTATGCGGCTGATTGCATCGGTGAGAAGCCGTACTTCCTGCATAAATATACGCCCGAGGGTGACCTTGCGAGCTCGTGGCATCCATGGATGATTGACGGGAAGCCTGTACTACCGATCCAGCAAGACGAGACGGCGCTCACGCTCTGGGCGTTGCGCCAGCACTTTAATGAGTTCCGGGATGTTGAGTTTATTAAACCGTTGTATGTCAAGTTGGTGCTCCGTCCAGCTATGTGGATGCTAGAGCACCGGGATCACAACGGACTGCCATTGCAGTCCTGGGATCTATGGGAAGAGCGGCGAGGTATTCATACCTTTACCGTTGCGGCAACGATTGGCGCGCTCAATGCGGCGGCCGATTTTGCGAGCGACTTTGGGGAAATGGACCGGGCCGCGGCGTTCCGCGAGGGCGCCGACCGGATGAAGGGTGCTCTGAAGCGACACTTCTGGCACGAGGAGCGAGGACACTTTGCACGCATGGCTGTGCCTTTAGAAGACGGTTCGTACCGCCTCGACATGACGCGCGACAGCGCCAACTACGCGCTGTTCGCTTTCGGGGCGTTTGAATCCACTGATCCGATGATCCAGTCTGAAATGGACACCATGCGGGATCGGCTTTGGGTCAAGACCGATGTTGGCGGGTGCGCCCGGTATGAGCGGGACTACTACCACCAGGTCGAGTGCGAGAAGACCGATGATGTGCCGGGGAATCCTTGGGTGATTTGTACGCTCTGGCAGGCGCAGTACCAGATCGCCAAGGCCGAGACTGTTGATGAACTCAAGGCGGCCATGATGCTTCTTGACTGGACGCACCAGCGGACGATGCCATCAGGGGTGCTTGCTGAGCAGTTTGATCCGTATTCGGGTGATCCGATCTCGGTATCGCCGTTGACTTGGTCGCATGCGACGTATGTGAGCACCTGCGTGCAGTACCTCAAGAAGCTTGAGCTGCTCAAGGCAGGGGCCACGAGCTCTGCATCTACGAAATCAGTGAACTGATTCCAGTCAAAGAGGCGATCGGCTGATACCCTTGCCGATGCACTCTGCTCAGATCGATTCCATCTTGAAAGACCGCTTCGGGCTCGAGGCCCTGAGACCGCTCCAGCAGGAGATCATTGATCGCGTGCTCGGTGGCGGCGATGCGCTGGTCGTCATGCCTACCGGTTCAGGAAAGTCGTTGTGCTTTCAGCTCCCTGCTCTGGTGAAGCATCAGGAATCGGGTGGGGTGGGATTGGTATTCTCCCCATTGATCGCGCTCATGGAGGACCAGGTCGCGGCTCTGCAGAAACGGGGGATCAGCGCGGCGTTTGTCAACTCGACGGTCCCTCCACAAGAGCGTCGCAAGCGGTACAAAAAACTCGCGGCCGGGGAGTATGAGCTTTTTTATGCGACCCCTGAGCGGATGACCAAGCCAGATTTTCGCGAAGCCTTGGATCAGGTCCCGGGCGGGGTTACTTTGCTGGCAATCGACGAGTGCCACTGTGTTACCAAATGGGGGCACGACCTGCGCCCCGCATACCAACGGATTGGTGAGTTCCGCAAAGAGCTCGGCAATCCTGTCACGATCGCGTTGACCGCGACGGCGACCAAGCCGGTTCGCGAGGATGTCCGAACGGTCATCGGGGCGACGCTCGAATCCATGCCTTTGTTCGCAGCTCCGGTTGATCGACCGAACCTCAAACTCCGGTGCGACATTGCATGGGACGATGACGACAAGATTGAGAAACTCCAATCAACACTCAAGGGCATACAGGGCACCTCGATCGTCTACTTCACGCTCATCAAAGATTTAGAACGCATGGCGCCAAATATCATGCGGAAGATGGACCGGCCTGTTGAGGTTTATCACGGGCGGCTCCCTCCCAACGAACGACGGCGGGTCTACAACCAGTTCATCAACGCGACGCCCAAAGAGAATCTTTTGCTCTGCGCAACCAACGCGTTTGGGATGGGTGTAGACAAATCGGATCTCCGATCGGTCATCCACGCGCAGCTTCCCGGCTCGGTCGAGGCGTACCACCAAGAGGTCGGACGCGCGGGGCGTGACGGTCTGCCATCGATCTGCAAGATTCTCTACGCACAATCCGACCTGACCATCCAGCAGGAGTTCATCCGCTGGCAGAACCCGACGCCTGATCTGATCATGCAGACCATGAGCGCGATCGAAGCGCGGTTCAACCACGACGACTTCGACAGCGACGATCTCCGCATCCATGTCATCGGCAAGGGTCACGCCCATGGGCTCGGGGGCGGGGTCATGGACTATGTCCTGATCCGGCTGGCGGAGTTCGGGGCGATCGAGCTGACCCCCATTCCGGGCAACGAACGGGGACAGGGGCGGTACCGATATGTCCGCACGATCGACGATGACGAAATTGATGCCGACACGCTGTCAGAGAAGCTCAAACGCGATCTCATGCGGCTGCTCGATGTCGTGAATCTGACCAAAGCCGATGATATTCCGGCGTATATCAGCGACTATTTCGACCTCTGAGCGACCTACTATTGAAACCAAACGAATCCAAAGATAAAGGAATCCACTATGAGCCAGATCACCGAAATCATCATCGAAGACTCCGTCGTAGGCGACGGGATGGAATGCCCAAAGAACGCCACCGTTGAGGTCCACTACAAGGGCACACTCATGGACGGCACCGTCTTTGACTCCTCATACGATCGCGGGGAATCGATCAACTTCCCACTCAACAACCTCATCCAGGGCTGGCAAGAAGGTATCCCGGGCATGAAGGTCGGTGGCAAGCGCACACTCACCATCCCCTACGCCAAGGCGTACGGCGAGTTCGGTTCACCACCTGCCATCCCAGCCAAAGCCGACCTGATCTTCGAGATCGAACTCCTCGGCCTCAGCTAACTACCCACTCCCCAAAGTGAAGATTGTGCTGATTTGATGTCGCTGCCAACCGTTTCGATTGTCGTGCCCTCGTTCAACCAGTCGCGGTTTCTCGATGAAGCACTGATGTCGCTGATTGTCCAGCGTGACCAGATCCACGAGATCATCGTTATGGACGGCGGCTCCACCGATGGATCCAGAGAGATCATCGAGGGGTATCAATCCGAACTGACCCACTGGCAATCCGAGAAAGACGACGGACAGTCGGACGCGATCATTAAAGGCTTCAACCGAGCGACCGGTGACATTCTTGCGTGGGTCAACTCCGATGATGCGTTGCTCCCCGATGCTGTTGAGTCGATGCGTGAAGCCTTTGCTGCCAACCCAAAAACCGGGATGATCGAAGGCGACACTGTTATTGTTGATCAGGATTCGAGGGTGATCCGGTGTGATCGAAGGGCCGGGCCTTCGCATCGGTGGGCGAGGTTTGGATACATGCGTGCCCACCAGCCGAGCACTTTCTTTCGAAGATCGCTGTACGAAAGCGTCGGTGGCGTTGACCAGTCCATGCACTGCACGATGGATACCGACCTCTGGTATAAGATGCTCCCAAATGCCAATGCGATCCGTCTGGAAGAGTTTATTGGTGTTCACCGCATCCACACCGACGCCAAGGGAGAGAACGAGGGTTGGAAGAAGCAGTACGCCAACGAGCGTGCCATTCTTGATCATCGTTATCCCCACTACCGCAATAATCCCCTCCGGTATCAGATCGGTCGGGTGGCTTTTTATGCATCGCAGTTCATAAGTGGGCGGTCCAAACGAGCAAAGAAGGAATCCTCTTTACTACACGGCCAAGAACTCACGGGACTGTTCGAATAAAGGCCTCATCTCGATCAGTCGTCGGTCTTGAGCACGAAGAGCATGTGGTCATGGGCAGGCAACCATCCGGGGGGGCTTGTGTTTTTATGTATTCCAAGCCGCATACCCAAACCCCAGATGAAGCCTCGGACTCGATCGCGGATGATGCGTGATTTTTTGAATCGTGCATGGCTGATGCGTTCGTAATGCACGATATCCATTGCATGAACATTGGCGAGATGCTCGATCGTTGGGCGTGTGTAGAAGACTTGATGCTCTGGGAGCGAGCAGTACCAGTATCGGGAGCCGTGCCATTTCCATGCGGGTGATCCGGCGTCTCCGGTGAGGCCGACGAAGATCCCGCCTGGGTTCAGGAGTGCACGCATGTCTTTGATGAAGGCGTTTGGATCGAGCAGGTGTTCGAGGACGTCTATTGCGAGTATGACATCAAATCGCTGGTCGGTTGTGCACTGATCGAGCATCGGTGCGATGATCTTGACGCCCCGCTCCTCGGCTTGATCGGCCGCTTGCTGTCCGGGCTCGATCCCGAACCGCTCCCACGACTGGCCCATGTACCCGAGCAACGCACCGTTGGAGCAACCGATATCGAGTATCGACGGGCCTGATGCGTGGGCATAGATGACGCGCTCGATGTCATCAAACCGCCGTTTGGATGGGTCTGGGGTTTCCTCCCAGTGATCTCCCGAGGCTTGCTCGTAGCAAGCAACGAGATCTTGCTCCGGGATAAACGGATTCTTAAACTCGATAGCACATCTTGGACATCGATGCATTTGAAACTGCATGCCATTGAGATCTATTTCGATTCCAGCGACTTTGGCGGGTTGATTGTGCACAACGCGTCCGCACTTGCTGGAAGGCACGAGACAGATCGGGCAGTTGGCCTTTGATTCGTTGCTCAATCCTGTACTCACGGTGTGCTCACTGCATGCTTGGCTTGGTCGTTATAGCTTTTCTGCTGCCCGATGTCTTTTAGCATACGCAGCTTATTCTCAACTCCAACAGTGAAGTTTGCATGCATCATCAACATCTTATTGAGATGTTCCCCTGATAAGTTGATTGGCGTCTTCCCGTCCCACAGGGGGTCATTGGTGCCTAAATGCATGTAGTTAAAGTATTGAATCCTCGGAAACATCCCGAAACGGATCCGCCCGGCTCTCGTATGACGCCGGGTCCGTTGATTCTGGATCACTGAAGGCATCCACCGATTGAGTTTCGTAGCCCTCTCATGCTCTTTGATAAATGCGTTCCCGGTGGGTTGGTCACACTGATACTTTTCAATATTCTCCGCCACCCATTCCCACATGAACGCGGCACGATCATCCGCACGGATTGCCATAAATCCATGACAATAGATTCCGTCATCCATCGCGATATAGTCGTAGTTGGACATCATTGAAGTGATATTTTCGCTGAGATCCGAAAAGAATCGGATGTCACAATCAGAGTAGACAAAGAAATCCGGCCCGTCTGACTGACGCACTAAATCAATCGCCCCACGGATAATCTCCACCTTTTTTGCCATCGCCTTGACCCATCCGCAGGACAGATATTCACCTGAAGAGCATCTTTGATCAAATCGATTCACAACCACTTCGAATGATTCTGGAACACTCGGTAAAAAATACTCATCAAGCATTTCGCGATGAGTCTCTGAAAAATAAGTGTACATCTTAATTTTATTCATGCCCCGCCTCAACTCGACATGCTTTGCATTCCACCAAACTTATTGCTTGGATGTCTCGTTGATCATAGCGTCAAAGAGTTGCACGCTCTGATTCACGGTGTCTTGCGGCCCCCACATCTTGATGACGATACGAGAGTCGCCCAGATCAAAGATCGCGGCGTGGATGGCGTAGAAGATTTGCTCTTTGGTGCCGCCTTTGGCACCGGGGTCGAGATAGGTGCCATCAAGATCAATGATCTGCACATCGTGCTCGTCAACTGCCTTGTTCGTTATTCTGGCTCGTGATCGGCCGCCGGTTGCGCTGATGATCTGCCCCTGCATGCGGCGGACGATGTCGCGTGTGCTCTCGGATTCTTTGGTGAACGACACCGACGCATTCCCCAGCACATTCTTGATGTACATCTCTGCGAATCTGCCGCGCGGGGGAACGGCCATACGCCAGCTTTCGGGCATCTCCCAGCGGAGTCCTGAGCTGGCGGCATATTCTTCTTCGCTCAACGTGTAGGCGAGACCGTCGCCGGGAGCGGTGCTGCCTTGGATCTGGTCACGCAGATCCAAGCCTTTATCGCGGGATCGGCCTAGCAGGGACTTAGAATCTCTTTCGCGTTCCCACTCGCGCTGTTCCTCTTCGGTCGTTTCGGAATCACCCGCGTCAGGGGTTCCTGCATCTAGAGCAACTGCATCGTCCATTTGAGGGTCGATATCGGCAGCCTGTTCGCCGGTGCCTTCATCATCGAGCTCGATGCCTTGCTTAGCGGCGAGTTCGTCGAGGTAGCTCGTATCTGCGGAGGGCTCGCTGGCAGCGGCCCCCGCTGTGTTTGTATCTGTTGAATCTGAACAACCAGCTAGGGTGAGGGACAAGAGAATCGCGGCTGCGGAGATCGTGTGCATGGTCTTCATACCACTAGTGTAGGGACGAGCTGGCCTTCAGTTTCATTCGTGAATCACGCTTCAAGCCTCGGCTGGGGGCTCTCTGAGCCAGATATCGGCGGTGATCAGTTCGACCGAGTTCCCAAATGAATCGCGGCAGTAGATCGAACGGCCTGGGGAAAATCGTCCCTCCGGTGTCCATTCGATTTCTTGTTCGATCTCGATGCCAAAGGAGGTGAGCCGGTCTTTCCAGTCGTCGTATTGAGACTCGTCTATCCGGAATGCAATGTGCCCCTGCCCTGAGGTACCGTGGCTCGGGACAGTCCGCCCGGATTTGCTGGTTTCATTGGGATCAAAAATAATGAGCACATGTGATCCATCAACTCGGCATGCGAACCCGAGCTCGGTCATGTCCCGCACAACCGGAAGCCCCATAGCCTCTGAATAGAACCACAGGGCGGATTCGATGTCGTCGTTGTAGAGAATCGTTTCGAGGATCGACTTTGGTTTCATATCAAAGTATAGTCGATGGCTACGATCACTAAATTCGAACGAGGGGTTCAAGGAAGGACACGCATGAAAGTCGTTGACAAGAGCAAATGGGCACCCAAATCATTTTTTTCAATCCAAGAACTCAGTGCGGAACTCGACACGATCGAGGCCGCTCATCAGGCCGGGACGCTGACGACCGATGGCGGCTGGACCGTCGGCCAGAACCTCGAGCACTGCGGCAAGTTCATCGGATTCTCGCTCGATGGGTTCGGCCCGGATATGAAGCTCCCGCTGCTCTTTCGGATCCTCGGGAAGCTGGTTTTCAAACGGATGGCCAAGAATCCGAAGGGGCAGATGAAGCCCGGCATCAAGCTCCCTGACTCGGAGAACCCTTTACTGCCGGCCAATAAAGTGAGTTTCGAAGATGGGATGGCACTTATACGGAGTCAGGTCACGCGGATCGAGAATGGCGAACAGATGCTCCATGACAGCCCGCTCCTTGGCTCGATGACCAACGAGCTCTGGACGCTGGTGCATCTCAATCACTGCAGGATGCACTTTGGATACTTTGGCTACGAATAAATTGAAATCGACTAATGAATGAGAGCGAATGATGTCACAATTAATCTACAAACCGCTTGGCGACGAACAAAACTTAATAGAAGCTTGGGCGCGATCCGGATCGATTTCATTTGGTGAAGATTACGACAAAATCCTCATCTACCTTGATCGCCTTGACCGTCCCAAATGGTGCCGGGTTCTACTTGATGATAACACAGACCTTGTTGGCACTTTGATGCGTGCCTCTCTTGGTATGTTCGTCATGGGGGGGCGGGTAAGGACGGAGAGTGTTGGATTTGTGACCATCCCTCCGCATCACCGTGGCAAGCGTGCCGGGGTCGAGATTATGCAACATCATCTCCGTGAAGCCCACGAAGATGGAGCTGCCATCTCCGTGCTCTATTCAGCGCGGGCGAGGCTCTATCGCGGGGTTGGATATGAAACCGCTGGACGCCACAGCAAAATGTCGATCCCGCTGAGAACTTTCAAGCCTAGAACTACACAAGGCATCGACGAAGTAAGTTCGCGAGAACTCACAGAGCAAGACCTGCCTGTGATTTACATGCTTCATTCGCAGTTCGCCCGATCAATCAACGGCTACCTCGATCGCGATGAATGGATGTGGAACTACACCCGTGGGGTATACGCCAAGCGGCTCCGACAAGGTTATATATTTGAACACATGGGCAAAGTAACCGGCTATCTCTTCGTACATCCCGGCGGCCCGCAAGGTCCGAAGCTCGGGAATGAAACAATTGTTGACGATTTATGTTTCAGTAATGCGCCAACAGCACGCGCCATGATCAAGTTCCTCGCGAGCTTCAACTCCGCGTCGAGTACGGCCAAGATGGGTATTGATATTGCCCACCCACTTTTCGACCATGCCGACGAACTGTGGTACCAGGTTGAATCTTCATACCTCTGGATGATTCGAATCATTGATATTGAGCGTGCGGTCTCTCAGCGGGGCTACAGCCCGTGCCTGGCCGGAGATGTTGTTGTTGAGATCACGGATTCACTGCTTAGGCACAACAACACCCGATGGCACATCAGCGTTGCAGACGGAAAGGGCACCGCGACCCAGACCAACGCCCCAGCCCAAGCATCGATGGACATCTCTGCGTTTGCACCGATCTTTACCGGCTATTCGACCGCGACGCAGATGCATGACAGCGATCGCCTTGATGCGGACTCTGATGCGATCACGATTCTTGACGGTCTCTTTAATGCCCCGACGCCAGTAATGGCCGACGATTTCTGATTTTTAGCACATCGTCATGCCACCATCGACAGCAATGGTCTGTCCTGTGATAAACACAGCTTCGTCGCTGGTGACATACGCAACCGCGGCGGCGATGTCTTCGGGCTGACCAAGCTCACGGGTCGAGATCGCGGTCTTGATGTGATCGGTCACCGCGACCGGCAGGTCCTTGGTCATGTCGGTTTCGATAAACCCCGGCGCGACGCAGTTGGCGGTGATGTTCTTTTTGCCCAGCTCGCGAGCGACTGTCTTTGTGAACCCCGTCAATCCAGACTTGGCGGCTGCGTAGTTCGCTTGGCCAGCATTACCGACCAAACCTGAGGTTGAGGCGATGTTGCAGATGCGTCCAAACTTGCCACGCATCATCGGGCGGGCCGCGGCTCGGCAGGCGACAAACACGCTCTTGAGATTGGTATTGATCACATCGTCCCATTCCTCGTCGCTCATGCGGAGGATGAGGTTGTCCTTGGTGATCCCCGCGTTGTTGACGAGGATATCGAGGCGGCCGTGATCTTTGGCGATGCCTTCGATCATCGCGGCGACCGCGTCAAAGTCTGATATATCACATGCCACGGCCGACGCCGCACCGCCGTCCGCCTGAATCTCAGCGACGAGCTCGTCGAGCGGGCCCTGCGAACGCGATACACACACCACATGGCGGCCATCGGCGGCCAATCGCTTAGCGATCGCTCGCCCGATTCCGCGGGATGCTCCGGTGACTATGGCAACTCGTTGATCGGTCATGGTATTTCTCGTTTCTATGTGCTGGCCGTCTTTATGAAACGGCGATTGGTTCGTTATGGCCCTGGACTTTGGTGGGCTTGTGGATACGACGCATCATACCTCCGAGCGTTTTGCCCGGGGTGAGTTCGTGGAACTGGGTGCCCTCTTCATTATTCTGGACGAGATACTCGCAGCACGCCGCCCAGCGAACGGGTGAGGTGAGCTGGTCGACCAAACGCTGACGGATGGAATCCGGATCCGCTTCGTGCGGCTTGGCGGTGACATTGGACATCACGGTACAACTCATGGCATCGATCTTAGTGGCAGCCAGTGCCTCGGCGAGCTGGACAGCCGCGGGTTCCATGTAGGGCGAGTGGAACGCGCCGGCAACACTCAGGCGTGTGGCTCGGAGTTTCATCTCGCCTGCAATCACCTCTGCCCGGTCACACGCGGTTGCGGATCCAGAGATCACAACCTGACCCGGCGCATTGAAGTTGGCGGCGACAAGGATGTCGCTCTCACGGGCCTTATCACAAACCGCGTTTGCACTTTCTTCGTCTGCACCGATTAACGCAACCATCGAAGAGTCCGCGGCTTCGGCGGCCTCCTGCATCGCCTTGCCACGCAATGCGACAAGCTTGAGGCCATCGACAAAGCTGAATGCACCGGCTAGGTGCAGCGCGGTGTATTCGCCGAGCGAGAGCCCTGCGGTCGCGATCATGTTGAGTTCGTTCTTGGTCAGGTTCTCGCCGTCGAGCCACCCTGCGAAGCACGCGACCGACGCGGTGTAGATCGCGGGCTGGGAGACATCGGTCCGGTTGAGTGTGTCGGCGGGCCCTTGGAAACAGAGCGTCGAGAGCGGTGCACCGAGCGAATCACCGAGGGCGGCGTCGGCCTGCTCAAAGATTGCTCGCGATGCTTCGGATGCTTCGCACCAGAGCTTGCCCATCGAAACAGTTTGCGCCCCTTGGCCCGGGCAAAGGATGATATTGCTCATTGGAGTTTCCTTTTCAGAAATAACTTGCGTATCAGAGCTGCCAGAGCGACGAACCCCAGGTCAAACCCGCACCGAAAGCAAGGAACATGACCTTCTGTCCCGGTTTAATCTTTCCTTCAGCAACCAGTTCGTCCAGAACGATCGGGATCGAACCCGCGACGGTGTTGCCGTATTTGTGGATGTTGACAAGCAGCTTCTCTTCGGGGATCCCGAACCGGTCTCTGGCAGAATCAAGAATCCGTGAGTTGGCTTGGTGGCAGACATAATGATCCACTTCGTCTGCACTGATCCCGGCCTCTTCGAGTGTCTCCACGATCACTTCCTGAAACTTGGTCACCGCAAACTTAAAGACCGCCTGCCCGTTCATCTGGACCTTGTTAATCTTTCGGTCGTCAAACTCGGCCTCAGCCGGGAAATCGAGCTGGCACGATGGGATAAACAGGTGCTTGGCCCCGTTGCCGTCGGCGTGCATCTTGTGAGCGATCATGCCCTTGGAGGGATCTTCATGAGCACGGAGTACAACCGCCCCGGCACCATCACCAAAGAGAATCGCGGCTCCGCGTCCGTAGTCAGAATAGTCGATATGCCGCGTGATCGTGTCGGCACCGATCACGCCAATTGTCTTATAAGCCCCGGATTTAATCATCGCGTCGGCGATCGAGATGGTATAGAGAAAGCCCGAGCACGCCGCGTTGATATCCATCGCACCGATATCGTTGCAATCCAGTTCGCGGGCGACGACACACGCGACCGATGGGGTCGGCGAGTCACAGGTCATTGTTGCGACGAGCAAGAGATCCAGTTCTTTCGAGTCGATCTTGGCCTTGGCCAACGCCTTGCGCATTGCCTCGGTCGCCAGCACGCTGGTGGTCTCGCCGCTGGCAATGTCGGCCTGGCGTCGGGTGTTGATCCCGGTCCGCTTGACGATCCACTCATCCGATGTTGTCATCAGCTCTTCGAGTTTTTGGTTGGTCAGCTTTCCTTCGGGGAGATGCATCGCAGAGCCGATGATCTCAACACCGACCTGTCCATTCGAACCACACCCAGACTGATTACTCATACAGGTTCACCTTGCAACGCTTTTTCAGCGATAGCCAATCGTTCGATGATCGCGTCATTGATGCCGCTATTGACAAACTCGATGGTTGTCGTGATCGCGTTTTTGATTGTTCTTGGTTCTGACGAGCCGTGGGCGATGAGCATTACGCCGTTGACACCAAGGAGCGGTGCCCCGCCGTGCTCGTGGTAGTCGTTCTTTGCATAGATCCGCTTAGTGACAGGCTGGAACTTGACCGCCAGCTCTGGGTCGTAGTCATTGATCTCGTGAGCGATTGCTTGGAACAAACTCTTTGCGAGCCCTTCGGCCATCTTGAGTAGGGTGTTGCCAAGGAACCCATCAGTCACGACCACATCGGCGGCACCGGCGAAGAAATCGCGGCCTTCGATGTAACCAATAAAGTTGATATCAGGCGTATTCCTCAGCAGTTCCGCGGTTTCTTTGGCCAAGCCAGAACCCTTGGATTCTTCTGAGCCAATATTCATCACACCGATGCGGGGGGATTCGATCCCGTGGATCTTCCGGGCGTAGACCTCGGCCATCAAGCCATACTGCCACAAGTGGGTGGCGCGTGGTTCTGGGTTGGCACCGGCGTCACACAGAGTGACCGGGCCATGGAATGCGGGGATCGTCACGGCGATGCCCGGGCGGTGCACGCCGGGAAGTCTCCGCATGTTCATCTGACCAGCAGCGACGCACGCGCCGGTGTTACCAGCAGAGATCACCGCATCGCAACGGACCTCTGCTTTTTTGGATCCGAGTACCGACATCCGGACGAGTGTGGAATCCTTTTGATTCCGCACCGCTTCCATCGGTACCGCATCCATCGCGATCACATCCTCAGCGTGCTCAATCACAATCCGAGAATCGTTGACCCCGTGCTCTTTCAAGTAGGAACTGATGACCGGCTCAGGACCGATCAGCACGAGCGTATCGTCTTGCGCGATCACTGGGAGCGCATCGATACATCCGCGCAGAACCGCGTCCGGTGCATGATCCCCACCCATGACATCGATACCTAGTCGGACCGCCACGGCACACCTCAGTTTCAGTATTCAGTTAGGCGTTGACGCCGATACCAAGCTTGCGAACCTTGATGCGAAGACCAGGACGGACATAGCCCGACTCGGTGCATGCTTTGTGGTGCAGCTTTGGCATACCCGAGAGCGGGCAGATGGTTGGTTTGATGCCTGTGATGGCATCGTGGGAGCGGCGACGCTTGCTTCGGCCTCGGCTCTGTCTCTGTGATGGAAGCATGTCGCTCTCCTTGACTCGGGATCCCAAAAGACCCCGTCAAATCGTCTACAAATCCGCCCCAGGCACACGCCGGAGGTGGACGGGAACAATAGACCTGTTCTCATATCCCGTCAAACCAGATTGGCCGATCAGGGCAAACTAGAAAACTGGACAATCCCTCTATCTGGGGTTATCATCACACCGGCCATAAAGCCATTGCCTCCCTAGCTCAATCGGTAGAGCAGCTGACTCTTAATCAGCGGGTTTCAGGTTCAAGTCCTGAGGGGGGTACTTCCCATTGAAGCACCAAAATCGCCATAAAACACAAATATTCTACTTTGTGTTTGGGATTTGATCGCGCACCCACCCAAACACCGAGAGCAACCCATGGCCGGCGGAAGAGAATATTCAGGCTCCCAGCGGAAAATCATAAACCGCTACTACGACAACCACGACACCATCCTCGCGACCCGTCTTGGGGAGATTGTGACGGATATCGCTCTGGCAGAGGACAACCAGAAAAAGCTCGATCGACTCTGGACCCGGGCCGAGCAGGCACTTTCCAAAACTTCTATCAAGCCTGAAATCTGGGCTCCGGTTCTCAAGAAGCGTGATTCGCAGGCCCTTGCTCGCCTCATTTCCAAACTCGCTTGATTCACACTTGCCAAGTCGAAGATTCTTTGGTACAGTCCGAGCGTTGAAGGTGCCGGGACTGTTTACAAACCCCGGTGAATAGGGAAGTGTGGTGAGATTCCACCGCGGACGCGCCGCCGTAACGGGCAACGATGACCGCTCAGCTGCATCAGCAGCAGCCACTGACGAAATGATTCGTCGGGAAGGTGAGCGACTCAGAGCCCCGAGCCGGAAGACCTGCCTCAACAGATGTGTCGGACCTCGCGAAACGGGTCGGCGGATCGGTTGTGCGCACCTCCCCGCGTTCAGCCCCCGCTTATATCCCGCGAGCCGACTCGAATGTTCCGGGGAGTGTCCTGCGCGAAACAGGACAACACATCATGTGCCCGCGTCTATTTTTGCAGCGGGTAGAGAGTCGAGATTTGTTATGAGAGTTTCTTTAGGAATCAACACCGCGTTGATAGCCGCTATTTCTACGGCCGCACACGCATCGGTCTTTGCAACATCCGTCCTGTCATACGATGCGGGGACCAACGCCGTCGCGGGATACAGCGATTCATCCACCGCCCTGGGAAGCGCCGAGCGGTTCACCGGCGAGGGGATCTTCCCTTCCGGTGTAACCCCATTCAATCCCGCATGGGGCACCGAAGAACTGGTCTCGGTCGGTTCGGGCGGGCACCTCTCGCTTGGGTTCAACACCGCGATCACCAATAACGCGGCACATGCGTTTGGCGTGGACCTTATTGTATTTTCCAATGCGGGATTCTCAGACACCACCTGGACCGATGCCGACCCAAGTAACGACGGCACTGGGTTTACTGGGGCTAGCCCATTCATCTTCGGCGCTGGAGGAGCCGCAACAGTTCAGGTTTCTGCAGACGGCGTCCAATGGTTCACCGCCGCCACCACCACGCTCGACCTATTCCCAACCCTGGGCTACAGCGACTTCGTTGATGCGACCCCGTTCTCGCCGGGAAGCGTTGAATCTGACTTTACCAAAGCTCTCGATCCATCGCTGAACTCAGCGGACTTTGCCAACATGTCCTTCACCGATCTCCGCGAATTCTATAACGGATCAGGAGGAGGAGTCGGGATCGACATTGCTTCGACCGGATTGGCTTCAGCCAGCTTTGTTCGCTTCGTCAACAACTCCGGTGAAGCCTTTGAAATCGATGCGGTTGCGGCTGTACCCACCCCCAGTGCTCTGATGATCGCCTCAATATTTGGCCTCGGGGTGACCCGCCGCCGTCGATAACTGTTTGTCCTTCCGCCCCGTGATTTCACGGGGATTGGGAGGTGAGAGATAGCCGGCGTTATGTGGAAACGCGTGACGCCGGTTTACCCGATTTGTTTAGGAACTTCATTTGTCCAACTCCCATCCGATCCTCATGTGCGGCTATGCAGCAGTTGCAGCCTCGATTTCAATCGCCCAGCCGATCACAATCCCGATTTTTTCCGGAGACCAATCGCCCGGGCCGATCCCTCTGACCCCCGATTGGTGGTCACAACTCGGCGGATCAAGCTCGCACACAGGCTCGAGCCAAACGCCGCAGACCAGCGGGGTTCATCTGTCGAGCCCGAACTGGATCACCACAGGCGACGGCTCACTTACACTGAGCTTCACACCTCAATCGGGCGTTGTTGCCGACAACATGAGGGTCTACGCTGTCGGGTTCGACGAGCAGTTTGACCAGTACATCGCGGCCTTCGATCAAGATTCCGGCGAACTCGCTTGGGCGACCGAGAGCCCATTTTCGCTGCTGGATTCATGGTCTATGCCTTCGATTGATACCGGTAATAACACCATTATTCTGGGGACCGGGTTCTCGGTCATCGCGCTCGATCGTTTTTCAGGCGATCTCCAATGGACCACCTCGCTTAATACTCCAATCGTCAACGCATCGCCATGCGTCACCGAAGATCTGGGCGGTACCGATCGCGTGTTTATCACAGACTATTCGTTCAGCTCTGGCGCCAATGGGTCATTGATCTGCATCAATGTCGACCCCACCTCACCGGTGAACCAATATGTCCCAGGCGACATTGTTTGGACTGTTCAACTCCCCGGCGATTGCTCAGGAAACACCCCCGCCTACCACGACGGTGTTGTGTATGTCTCGACAGCAGACGACGGATTTGGCGGCCCCGGTCATCTCCTTGCCTTCGATGCCACCACGACGTCCGCCCCATCACCGATCTGGGACACACCCAACCCGCAGCCCCACGGCTTCTACAGCGCTGTCACCTACGACGATGACTTTATTTATGCGTCAAGCTACAACTTCGCAGGGCTCCAACGCAGTGCCAACACTGTTAAACTTGATGCCGATACAGGTCTGGTCGTATGGTCGGTACCAACCGTCCGCACCGATGCATCGCCGCTCGTGCTCCAAAACGGAAAGATTCTCGTCTCCGGCGGAGTCCCCACTTCCCCTTCGACTTTGTTCACAGGGTCGCTCCCGGCTATCGAACTCATTGAGGACCTTGGGAAATCGGCTGTTGTGCTCTGGGACTCCTTCGAAGACACCCACAATGACCTTGACCAATCGGGCACCTGGGATCAGGGCGAACCATTCCTCTCCATTGGCGGCTGGGGGCATCACCCGATCGCATTTATCAGCCAGCGGAAAGCCAAGCTATTGGTTGGCACCATGAGCCCGCCGTCGGGGTTCAATCCCTTTACCCACGCGAGCGGTCTACACACTATTGATCTATCCAAACACCCTACCGATCCGGGGTTTATCATTTCATCGCAGCCAAATGCCGGCAACACCCCCGCGTTGGTTGGAAACTCCATCTATACGACCTCCAGTACAGGGCTCAGCGCGATGACTCTTCACTCAACACCCCAGCCGCTCCCGCTCATCGAACGTATCCGCACGCTTATTGATGGGCCCATCCCAACCGGAGCATTCAAACCAACCCCATGAGAACTCTCCGATCCATCCACGCCTTTACGCTGATCGAACTCCTTGTGGTCATCGCGATCATCGCGCTCTTGATCGGGATCTTGCTCCCCGCCCTTGGTTCTGCTCGCGCCAGTGCAAGAGCGGTCATGTGCGAATCAAATCTCCGCCAGCTTGCGCTCGGATGGACTATGTACAGCGACGACAATCAGGGCGACCCAATGCCCCACCTCCAAATCGGATCCTCGGACCGCAAGTACTGGTATGGCACTGAACAAGCCCAATCACAAACCCTGGATCACGCGACAGGTTCGCTCTCTCCCTACCTGAGCGCCTCGCTCGGAGACAACTCAGTATTCGAATGCCCGGAACAGCCCGAGGGAACCTACAAAAACCAGGGCCAGTTCAACACCTTCACCTCGACATACGGCTACAACGCCTACGGCTTATCCCCCACCACCACTGGGTATCACACACTCCTCGGACAGCGTTCCATCAAACTCCACCAGGTCCAGCGTCCCTCGACGCTCATCGTCTTCGCCGATTCGTTGATCTCGATCTTCGGGGATCTCCCATCGAGCAGTGCGCTGCTCGATCCGCCAAATCTCTACGGCGGGCATAGATTCTGGTTTGAGAACTTCTCCCCCACCACCGCATTCCGGCATGGCAAAGACCGCTCGACCGGATTCGGCCAAGCGGTCAATGCTCGTGTGGACGGTTCGGTTCACAAGAACTCGCCAGAACTTCAATCCCGGAATATTCCGGATCACGCGATCGGTTCGATCACCAGCGAGAACAACCCGCACTACATTGAATCACCCGAACGGTGGAAATAACTCCGGTTACTCTTTCGTAATCAATAGTCACGCCCCGCGACGCCGTCTTTGGTGCCGTGGAGTTTGACGGTCTCACCAGTCATCGAGTTCATGACACCGTCGGATGCATCGCTGGGCACAAGTGCATCAGCGTGCCCATCGGCGAACATCATGGGCGTCTTGGCCTCTAGTAGCCCATCGATCCGCTCGGGCTCGTTCTTTCCGACCATGTAAGACAGATCGTCGTCCCAGAGCATGACCTTGCCCGATGCGTACTGGACATCGTGGGGCCGCGTTGATTTGAACATCGAGAGATCATTGCCGTGATTCTGCCCGTCCCAGTACGCTGGCCTGGTGACAAACGAGTTTGAATATTTGATCGAGATCACATCTTCGATGCTGTTTTCTGGGTCGAAACCAAACTCATGGAGCTCCGGGAGTTCCTCGCCCTTGCGGGGCGAAATCCATGTCTCCCAATAGGTCGGCCACTCGTCGATGTCAGCGACCATCGCGGGCCACATCCAGCTGTGTGAAAAATAGTCCGTCGTAGCAATAACCATACCGCCTGGATACCACTCGATGATCAACTCGTCGCCACGGGGCTCATACTCGCCTCCGGTAAATAATCCGTCAGGGACTTCACCGAGCCCTTGGTGTGGGTACTTGCCGTTCTCGTTTGCAAACTGCGTGAACTGTGTCCCTACAGACCTCACATTGCTGAGCGCAACGGTCTGCAAAGCCGATCCCCTCGCTCCTGCGAGCGCGGGGAGCATCAGACCGAGCAGCACGCCGATAATCCCGATGGAGACCAGCAACTCGATGAGCGTAAAGCCAGTTGGGTGTTGTCGATTGTGATTGGTCATGTTCATATCAACCGTCCTCCATGAGCATGTTCTGGATAATGCGGTAGGCCGCGGGTTGCCATTGCTTGGACGCCTTGTTCCATGTCAGGATCAGAGCGAAAGTTTTTTCGTTCTTCTCACCTGCTGGCTGGACCGGGATCTTGATCTCGATGGCTGTAGGATCGCTCTTTGGGGGTGCATCCGGGAATATTGATCCGGGCTGCATTTCCATCACTTGCGACTGCATCCCACCTTGTGGGCGCTCGCCGGGACGATCGCCCGGCGCGATTTCGACATCGTCGGTTTGTTGAACTTCCCGGCGCATCCCCATCCGCCGTTCCCCGGTCGATACAAAACGCTCAACGGTGATTCGTGACAGATCTACTTTGGCGTGCTCGAACACACCCGAAAGGTGCTTGAACATCGGATGATCGCCTTCGAGATCGCCGGGAACCTCGCCGCCCATCGCGGCGATTGCGTCAATGAATGAGCTGTGATCACCGCTAAGTAGTGGCAAAAAAGCATTCAAGGTTGCATCACTCACGCCATCGGGCAATCCCTTAGGTACTTCAATAGCACTCAGCGCCGCCTGTGCCTGCTCGCGGATCGCGGTCTCAATTTCAGTCCCAACCTTGTCAATCTGCTTCGTGTTGCTCGCTTTGGTGTAGCTGGTATCGACCGCATTGCCTTCGTCATCGAGCGCCGATGCGATCACGCGTGGGCCATCGCTCTTGGTCTTGTTTCCCCCAGACATCGCCGAATACCCGGCCCATGACAAACCGCCAACTGCGAATACAACCGCCAATATAGTCTTTACATCCGCGCCGCCGCGGGCGTCTTTGTAGTTCATCGTGATTCTCCTGCTTGATTCCCGTCAATCGCGGCTAGACCCGAGTGATCGCCGCCGATGACAATACAAGATGCGCCCGGATCTCGAACCCGTCAGAAGTTTTTGAACTATCCTCCACTATGACCGATCAATCTCAGAACCCCACAATCGATAAAATGCTCGCCCACCGCTCGATCCGCAAGTTCAAGCCCGGCAATATTCCCGAAGCCGACATCCAGGCCGCGATGACCGCCGGACAAGCCGCCGCAACATCCTCCGCCGTCCAGCCCTACTGCATCATCCACATCACAGATTCCGACAAACGCCAGCAGATCGCCGATCTCAGCGGCCCACAACAAAAAGTCCACGACTGCGGCGCGTTCTTTGTCATCTGCGCCGATCTCCGCAAGCACATGCTGATCTTCGAAGCCGCCGGGAAAGAGTACAACACCTCCCTCGAAGCCTTCCTCGTCGGCACCATCGACGCCTCGCTCTTCGCACAGAACTTCACCCTCGCCCTCGAAGCCCTCGACTACGGCACCTGCTACATCGGAGGCATCCGCAACGACCTCCCACAACTCAGCACCATCCTCAACCTCCCCGACGGCGTCCTCCCCCTCTACGGCCTCTGCGCCGGGGTCCCCGACGAATCGCCATCCCACCGCCCGCGCCTCGCAGCGGACGCGATGCTGTTCAAGGACACCTACCCAACCGACGACGAAACCAACGCACACATCGACCGGTACAACGAGGTGTACAAACAATACTTAATCGACCGCGGCGCCAAGACCTCGACATGGTCGGAGGCAATCAAAAAGAAGTTCGCCTACGCCAGCCGCGAAGGTCTCGCAGCCTTTTACGAGTCCAAAGGTGCCAAGCTAGATTGAATAAGCTCAGGGTGCCCGATTACGCCGCCCCAGCAAGTCCAGCTGCAAATGCAATGGCAAATGCAATCCCGAATACCAAACCAAAAAGTATCGCCGTCGCCACAGCCGCCACAGCCATAGCTTGCCCCATGGTGTACCCGATGATCATCTGGAAGGAGATGACATAGATCGCATAACTCACGACCATCGACAGGAGCAGCGGCAACCAAATCGCCTCAGGATCTAGAGCGAGCCCAAGAGCAAACTGAGCGAGTGTACCCGCGATCGCCGCGTAGAAACACGCTTTGAAGGCATCAACAAACTCGGGTGATTCTTTCAAAAGAATCCTGCTAGCAACCATTACGATCAAGCCAACAATCAACCCGTTAATAGCCGCACCAATTATCAGTCCAAAGATCATCATAACTCAATACCCCTCATCATTTGTATATACCCGAACGTTTGTCCGGGTTTTATGAATAGATGGCCGCCGAAAGCTCAACGGATCTATGGATATATTACACGAAAACGATCTTTTTATGGAGACTGGAATCAGAAAAATCACTCAGCAAACTCATCCGCACTACATCTCAGTATTGTTTGTGGGCGGCATCAACAACCAACTCGCAATCAATCCACTCAAGGCACTAAACAACCCAACTCCAACCACCATTAAAACCATCGCGATCGCGCGGCCGCCCTGAGTTACAGGTGTGAAATCGCCGTAGCCCACAGTCGTGATCGTCACCCACGCCCACCAGAACGCATCCTCAGCGGTTCGAATATTCGATTCGTCAACACCAAGCTCGAAATGCAGAATCCCCATACTTCCAAAGGTAATCGACAGAAACGCGATCAACGCCGTCACGGCCGCGGTGCTCCGGCGTCGATAGTGTCCGAGTATCTGGAATAAGTACCGCCCAGACCGCACTCCGCGCAGCATCTGTGCAACCCGAACCAGCCGCACAGCTCGCCCCCACCGGAACGCATCCACACTCGGAATGCTGGCAATCAGGTCCAGCCAACCCCAAGTGTAGAAATACCGCCATCTCGACTCCGCCCTATAGAGTTGACGAAGAAAATCACTCAAGAACACCACACACGCGATGACATCAATGAACTCCATCAACCGATAGGTCTCCGGCTCCATCGGCACCAACATCATCGCCGCGATGACCAGCAATGAGACGATGGATACGCACAAGATGAATAGACGGTAGCCGGTGGCTTTGGGATCGGTGAGTGGACGGACCATAGTAATGACTATATCAACTATTGTTTCTCATTGGAGGATTGCTTGAACCTCTTGCCTGTGTGGCCATTTCGAATTTGAGTAACATGCCGCTCAGAAATTTTATATTCTTTAAATATCTCTTCCCGAGTCAACTCTGAATTAATTATTTGATCAACTTCCGCAGCAGTAAGTTTGGGCAATCCACCTTGCTTGGACCATCGTTTTTTAGTCTTCTTGGCTATAGAAGCGGCATCAATCTTTGTCATCCATTCAAGATTCTTCACCTTGTTGTTAGACATGTTTTTGTCAAGATGAACAACATCAGTATGTGCATGAGTAGGCTGCGGAAGAAATGCCGTAGCAACGAGTCGATGGACCATATATCTGGCTTTTTCGCGTTTTGGGGATCGGAGTTCAACGATTTGGCGATCAAGTTTATCTACCCAAAACTTTAATTCATGTGATTTATCAATGAGCCCCTGTCGGCCCATCCCCCAATAACTCCTAATCCTACCGTCATTTGACACTTCATAACCTTCCAATACATGGCCATACTCGTCAAGTACAGATTTCCATTCTGCAGTTCTTGCCATTTCATTCCCCTGTATCAAGTACTGCCATAAACGCCTTCTGTGGGATATTCACAGACCCGATCGACTTCATCTTGCTCTTGCCCTTCCGCTGGGCCTCCAGCAACTTCCGCTTCCGGCTGATGTCGCCGCCGTAGCACTTGGCCGTCACATCCTTGCGGAAACCCTTAATAGTCTCTCGTGCGATGATCTTGCCGCCGATCGCGGCTTGCAGCGGGATCTCGAACTGGTGTCGGTCGATCTGCTTCTTGAGTTTGGTGAGCAGCAGTTTGCCGCGTGAAACCGAGCGATCACGGTGACAGATCAACGACAGCGCCTCGACCGGCTCGTTGTTGATCAGGATCGTCACCTTGCACAACTCGTTCTGGTCATAGCGGATGACCTCGTAATCCATCGTCGCGTAGCCCTGGCTGATGCCCTTGAGCTTGTCGTAGAAATCGAAGATGATTTCCGCGAGCGGAATCTCGAAGGTCAGCATGTCTCTGCCGTGGCTTACGAAGGTCTGGTTCTTGAAGATCCCACGGCGGTCCAGACAGAGCTTCATCGTCTCGCCGATGTATTTTTCGGGCGTCATGATCTCGACCTTGCAGATCGGTTCAGTAAACTCGGTAATCAAACCAGAGTCCGGGAGATCTGCGGGGTTGTGGATCTCCTTCTCGAAGATCTCATTGCCCTTGCCGCGCATTTTGATTTTGTAGGACACGGTCGGTGCGGTCTGCACGACCTCGACGCCGGCTTCGCGTTCTAAGCGTTCCTGGATGATGTCCATGTGCAGCAAGCCCAAGAACCCGCACCGGAACCCGAAACCCAACGCTTCGCTGTGGACCGCTTGGAACGAGAATGATGAGTCGTTGAGGGCCAGCTTCTCCATGCCCTCGCGGAGTTCTTCGAAGTCATTGCCCTTCTTCTCCGTGGTTGACGGATAGAAATCGCAGAACACCATCTGCATCGGAGGCTCGTACCCCTCGAGCGGTTCCTCGGCACGGTCATGGTCGATCGTGATCGTATCACCAACACGCACATCCCCGAGCGTTTTGATCGCCGCGACCAAGTAGCAAGTCTCCCCTGCGCCGATCTCCTTGTGCTTCTCAGGCTTCGGGTTGTACTTCCCGAGTTCAGTAATCGTGAAGGTCCGCTCCAGACCCATCATCAGGATCTTGTCGCCAACCGTCAGCTTCCCATCAAACACCCGGCAGTACACAATCACCCCGCGGTAATCGTCGTAGACCGCATCNAAGATGAGCGCCCGGGTTTGCGAAATCTTTGGTTTCTCAGGAGCAGGNAAGCGGTCACAGATCGCATCCAAGAGTTCTGGTATTCCCTCGCCCGTCTTGGCCGAAACCGGGATGCACTCGAGCGCATCAATCCCCAGCACCTGCTCGACTTCATCCGCGATCTCATCTGGACGCGCGCCGGGCAGATCGATCTTATTGAGAACCGGCACAATCTCAAGATCTTGTTCAACCGCGAGATAGGTGTTCACCACAGTCTGCGCCTCGACACCCTGCGATGCGTCAACAATCAAAAGCGCGCCTTCACACGCCTTAAGCGCGCGGGACACTTCGTACCCGAAGTCCACATGCCCGGGCGTATCAATGAAGTTGAGCATGAAGTCTTCGCCGTTGTGATGGTGATGCACCGTCACGGCCGACGCTTTGATCGTGATCCCCCGCTCGCGTTCTAGATCCATCGAGTCAAGAAGCTGGGCCTTGGCCTCGCGGTCTGAGACAGCGTTGGTCGCTTGGAGCAAGCGATCAGCAAGCGTGGACTTGCCATGGTCAATATGAGCGATGATAGAAAAATTGCGGATCTGCACGGATAAAGCCCTTCGGGTTAGCCGAGCATGATACGCAATGGTCTGTGTAAAGGTCTGCTCAGGGAGCTGTTAGAACCCGGAATCGAGCGAATCAGTCGCACCAATCTTCTTCCCACCAAGGACGTTCACAGCATCCGTGACCGGTATGGCGGTGCCCGCTGCGATGGGATCGCCCTGAGCGGTACTCATAGCCGTAGTCTCGATCACGTCGATTCCCGTACTCGCGATCGTGGCGATTGGCATCGCCGATGATCGCACCGCCAGCCGAGCCAATGATCAACCCGGTTAGGGCCCCCTCGCCTGCATTGCCATCGAGTGAACCAAGCGCCAGCCCGGTCAGTGTCCCAAGGACTGCGCCTGTAAAGAGCCCCTCACCAGCGGTTTCACAACCTCCCAGAGTGCTTGTGCCCAGCACAATCGCTGCGGTGAGTGTTGCTTTGGTGAACATCGCTTTAAAAGTCAGCCGGGATCGTTTGGTGTTCATTGTGTTCATCGTGAGCTCCTATAGGAGAGACTGGTGACAGGTCTCATGGTCATACCGCTCGTGGTGTGCCCGCCTGACACCTGATTCTGAACCAGATTCAAGAAATCTGCGGCGACCGCAAGTAAGCGTACACTTACTATAATGAAGAATCATCGTCCCGGTTGCAACACAATTCCCCTTATTGTGCGTATTTTTCTGTAATGAATCAATTTTCACGATATTTCCGGTCCTTCTTGGTCGCCCTGAGCACACTCACTGCTCCCGCTCTATCCCAATCGATCCGCCCGTTGACGGACCGGATTGACGCGATTGTCGCGCATCCATTGGTTCTCCCGGTCCATGTTGACGACCCGAAATCTATTGACACCGACCTTCGTGTCCGCCTCGACGACGGGCGGTCCGTTCAAGCCAACGCCTATTTTATCTGGGCATCCAATTCAGGATCCAACACCGGCTGGACACGCGGAACGCCGCTCTGGCACCTGCTGACCACCGACCAGTTCTCCAAATCTCCACCAGCAGCATCAGGTACATGGATCGTTATGATCGACTTACCGATCGATGCGGTTGGGCAAGGGATCTGGATCGACGAAACCCGTTACGCGCCCAACTGGCTCCCCTCCCCGATGCGTGTGATCCTCGAAACAAGCTCGCGTGCCCACGATGGATTCTGGAGCCCCGCACTTTCTGATGCTCATCAGGACTCTCCCTATATCCGTGACGCACTTTCCAATCTCAGCGCCGACCCCTTCAACCGTTGGCGTGCCCAGCTCCTGTCTAAGGGGTTCAGCCCGGATCTATCCACAGACACCAACCCAGTCACCACGGACCGCGACCTGACCGCGATTCATACCGAGCTGCTGCAATCCGACACCTCCCATGTGCTTGATGATATCGCAGAGCACTTTGCTGCTCGTTGGCAGATCATCCTCGGACGCATCTGGCTCATTGACCCAGCCGTGGCGCATCGACTCAAGCACCAGCTCACACGGACAGCATCCGCTGATGGCCATCTCATCCCGCTCTGGACTGATGACACCGCCCAGCTCAGTGCCCTCGCCCACGACCTGCTCTCGCCGTTTGTAAACGACGAGCTGCGTGTTGAGCGTGTGGTCGCGTGGCTCGATTCACAACCGAGCTCGATGAGCTGGATTATCGACGACTCGGGGCACCCCTCGCGGGACCCGTTCCACCTCACCCCAGAGATCGGGCTGTTTCAGATTTCGGATCAATCAGCCAATGAATCAGCGGGGCTCATACGGATCCAGAGCCAGGGAATCGCCCCGCATGTTCTGACGGTGCCTGCAAACATGCTCACCCACACCACGCTGATCACACCAACTGCCGCGGTTCCGAACTATGCACAGGCCAACGATCCAAGGCAGATCAATGTCCAGATCGGGCGCCAGCGTTCAACCCTCAACTCAAATGCCAACATCCCGCTGGCCTCCCCCCCCGGGGTTCTCGTTGGGCCGCTGCTTTCTGACTGGACCCTCAACGCCTTTGGATCACGCCAGTCCGGGCTCGGCGCACTCCCCCCGACAAATCGACGCGTCGCGGGGCTCCTCTACAGGATCGCGGATCTGAACGAGCCCGATCCACGCGTTGGCTGGCGTTTATATCTCGAGTGTGCGCTAGACCCCGATGCCAACTCAACCGACTCTGAGGTGCAGGTCTGGATCGGTCCGATGAAATCCACCCGCGTCTCGTGGACAATATCTCGTTTGATTGGCCTCGTCGAGATGAGTTCCGATCCGGATATCGATATCGACTCCGACTTCAAGGCCATCACGGTCAATGATCGCTGGATCATCGAACTGATGATCCCACCCAACGCCATCTCACCGGATGGTTTCCTCACACTCGGGCTCGAACGGTCCGACGGCGACGCTCATTCCAGCTGGCCAAGGCGCATGATGCCCTGGCAATCTGAGCCCGGACGATACACGATCGATGTCACCGGCTGGATCGGTTCTGATCAATCACCATGACCTGCAGGATGACCAACGAACTCGACTAAATGACCCGCCGGCGCAGTAAATCCAGTGTCCACTCAAGGGTCAGCACCACAAGCCCCGCCAGCACAAACCACCGCCAGAGCTCAACACGCCCCCCGCTGCTTGCGCCTGCGAATCCCATGGGAGTATCCACCCTTTGGTTGATCAGCGTTTGCCCCGCCCTAATGGTCTGATCCCGGTCAAGCAACGACACCCAGACCTCTTGGCCATCAACTGACGCCTGCCCTACATGATCGATCATTGACCCGCCCTCGCCGATCAGTTCCCCGGTGCGATGGATCACCGCGGTCCCGCTTGTGCCGGGCAATAGATACTGAATCGCATTGGCAAAGAACATCGGCATAGACACCTGGACGCCCCAGTTTGAATCTTGGAGTGCAAAGCCGACCGCAAGATGCCGAACACCGGATTCAGCGGATTCAACAATTAACGCCCCACTCTCACCCGATGCCAGCACAGTGCCCTCAATATTTTTCCCGCCAAAGTAGCTCAGCCCGCTCAGGTCAACATCACGCATCACCGGATGCGATCGATCCCAGGTCAGCACCCGCTGCAGATTCTGATCCACTCCATCCCCCCAAACACCGATCTCTATGGTTGGAAGCAAAGCACGCGGATCTCTCTGAACACGATCATAAATCAGCATCCCCGTCCCCGATGCAACCGCCTCTCCTGGCTCAACGACCGCGACAAGCCCGCCGGTCACCGCAGAAAGCACATCAATCAAGAGCGGGTCAGCCAATCCATCTAGAGCGACCACGGTTGTCACGATTGGCTCGGGATCGGGCATTGAGACCCAGACCCGGTTATCCGAATCCAGTACATCTTCTCGTGAGATCGAGACCTCGATCACACCTGCTGAATCTAGTCGGCAGGCGAGTGTCGTCGCGGCTTCTACCAAGCCGTCGTCATCCGGGATGAATTCGATTGACCTGCTTGCAAGCACAGCGCCATCGAGCTTCAGCTTGATCTGCACCCCAGTGGTTTGTCCCACTNCCCCCGCCACCGTCACAAACACACGGCAGCCGCTCGGGTCCGCTTGATCGCGCTGACCGCCAACAAGAACAATCCCTAGATTCCCGCGCGGGTCCTGACTTTCAAAGCCGACCGCAGGTCGTTGGATACTCACTGTACCATCACCGATCGTGGCATCAGAAAACACCACGGTCTTCACAGCGCCCGCCTGCTGACCATCTTCTGATAGTTCCTGAGATCCGGTTGAACTTGCAAGCTCGATCGCTGCGTTGAGATCACTCGGTGCATCGCTCGCTTTGATGGATTCAATTCCCGCCCGCGCCTGCCGCCAAGAACCCGAGACACCAGACGCCATCTGAGCCGTCGGGCCTGCGCGGATCACTCTGAACTTTGTGGTCGAAGATCGCCCACCGATCAAACGAACCATCTTGCTCGCATCGCGTTTGGCCAGTTCAAGCCGGGTGCGGCCATCAAGATCCGCGAGCGCATTCATCGATGCCCCCGCATCAATCACCACCACAATCTCACCCCCACCAAACCCTCCAATGTGAAGACCTGCATCACGGGTGGGTCGTGCGATAGCGATCGCCAGTAAGACCACAGCGATCAGTTGCATGAACAACAGTACAGAAGGTCGGACCATCTGCCAGGGGACATTGCCCTCTACATCTCGTACCGCACGCTTCCAGAGCAGCGTCGAAGACACCCGCACCGGGCGGCGCCTGAGCCGGAGCATCCAGTAAAGAAGCAC
>JGI24723J26617_10000291_pt1 | contig 50510 bp, 52 predicted proteins | sample Cruoilmetagenom6_FD_26617 | JGI IMG/M metagenome (IMG submission 26617) | reverse complement strand
CTTCGCAAGGACGTGTTCATCTCCCGCACGGGCGGGGAGGAATTCGCGGTGATCTTGCAGGGCACCAGCCTCGAGATCACAATGGAAATTGCCGAGCGGCTACGCACGGCGGTCGAATCAACCCCGTTGAGAAACCAGAAGACTGGGGTCAATTACGGCCCCATCACATTGTCTCTGGGCATCTGCATGGCAAGTGACGCCGAAAGTGCAGAAGAACTCTACAACAAAGCAGATGTAGCGCTCTATACAGCCAAGCACAGCGGCCGCAACAGATCTCAGCTCTACAAGCCGGAACTGAACCAGGAGTTCGAGAAGAACTGGGCCATCTACAAGACTTGAGAAAATGTCTTGCGCTGTTCGCAACCTGTCTGCTCAAGTTCAGCAATACTCCGGGCATTATCTGAAAACGTCCTGCTGCGAAACTGGACAGATTCTGTCGAAGCAGCTATCGATATTGAATGTGAGGAAGGCTTGAAGTCCTCCCTCGAACAACCGCCACACTTCGCCAGTTCCCAACGTCAGCCCCGGATCGTGATATGAAACGCCTTATTTCTTCCGCTTTTCTGGCCCTCTGCCTGATGATGCCTGCCGCCGTGCAGGCCCAGCCAGCCGGTCAATCTTCGGCAGAGTCCAAGACCCTGCTGCAAATTCTGTTTCCGCCTTCGAAGAACTACAACAAGTACCGCCGCTCTGATAAATCGCCGATCAAGCGCAAGGTGGTCTCGTTCAAGGAAAACCATCCGAACGGCACAATCATCATCGATACATCCGATCGCAGGCTTTATCATGTGACGGGCAAGGGAAAGGCCATGGCCTATGGCATTGGCGTGGGCCGCGAAGGTTTCACCTGGCAGGGCAAGAACCGCATCACCCGCAAGGCTGAATGGCCGGGCTGGACACCGCCAAAGGTGATGCGTGACCGGGTCAAGCGCCAGGAAGGTCGCGTGCTTCCCGCCTATATGCCGGGCGGCCCCGAAAACCCGCTTGGCGCCCGCGCCATGTATATCGGCTCGACCATTTACCGGATTCACGGCACCAACCAGCCCTGGACCATCGGCAAGGCAATGTCCTCCGGCTGCATCCGCATGGCCAATGACGACGTCGAGCATCTTTATGAAAAGGTGAAGGTCGGCACCAGAGTGATTGTCCGCAAGTAAGCGCTGATCATATCGGAATACAAAAACCGGCCGCAATGGCCGGTTTTTTTGTCACCACATGCTGGTTTTGGCCCGTTCGGGCCAGTCCCGGTCATAGCTCTTGCTGTCGAAATCCTGCTTGAGTTCGCGCATCAGGCTGCCGGCTGTGGGTAGTTCCGTCTGATCGGGCCATGTGGAACTGTCCCAGATCTTTGCCCGCATCAACGCCCTGGCACACTGAAAATAGATCTCGTCAATGGTGATGACGATGACCGTCCGCGGCTCCTTGCCTTCCATGGCGAGGCTCGCCAGCACTTCCGCATCCACCGAGATCTCAGCCCGGCCATTGATCCTAAGCGTGCTGTCGGAACCGGGGATCAGCAACAGCAGTGCAACCCGCCCATCCCTCACGATATTGCGCAGAGAATCGATCCGGTTGTTGCCGCGTCTGTCGGGCAACAGCAATGTCCGCTCATCCCTGATCGTGATCACCTGTGCCGGATCGCCGCGCGGCGAGCAGTCAAGCCCCTCCGGCCCGCAGGTTGCAAGCGCCATCAGTGGCGACGCTTCGAGCAATTTGCGGTAGCCGGGCGTCAGACGGTCGTTCACCTTGAGCCGTGAGGCTTCCCCGATCTCTCCGTAGATGGCTTCAAGTTCCGCCACGGTTTTGACTATTGTCACGCGAGCCTCCGGGGTCTCCTGCTTTGGGTGGCCGCAACATTATCGCCTTCGCGTTCGGATGGAAGAGGCAGATCGAGGATTTCAGCATCCCTCACCGCTTCACCAACAAACTCGACAACAGCCCGTGTCACCGGTTCCGCAGACACGATGCGTCGATGCCCGAAGCCGTTGGCCTTGACCAGCCTGACATGGGCTCCGGTCCGCGCGATCGCTTCGGCATTGGAGTAGGCCACTTCCTTGTCATCCTCGGCGTGGATCACCAAAGTTCGGATCTTGAGATCATGCATCAACCGATCCACGCGGAACTCGGACAATGGCCGGCCCGCAAACCGCAACACCTGCCGTTCAAACGCGTTCTGCGCAGCCGCGCCCAGCCCCATGAAGTTCCCCGCCCAGCGAAAAACATCGCTCATGTCGGACGGAGCGGCGATCGTGACGATGCGGTCCGGCCGCCGTTGCGGCACGTGCAGAATCGAGCCGGCGGCTGCGGCCATTACCGACGGGCCGCCAAAGGAATGGCCGACAAAGGCATCAAATGCCCCGTGCTGCCGCCAGGCTGCGTCAATGGCTTCCACCGCTTTGCCCAGATGCAGCGTCCGCCCGCTTGAGGCGCCATGGCCGGGCAGATCGAGACAGACAACGGTGTGTCCCGCAGCAACCAGCGCATCGGCCAGCGCGACCATGTGATCGCTGCGCGAGCGGTAACCGTGCACCATGAGAATTTTCTGTCCGGCCTTGCCAGCTGCCGCCGGCCGGAACACATGGGTGGCGACAACACTGCCGGGAATCACCAAATGCACGGTTTCGCTCTCGGACATTCGCGCCCGGGCCCGCTCCAGCGCCTTGCGCTCCTTGTCGCTCTGAGGCTTGGTCGAGCGGGTTCGCGTGAACAGCCAGAACGCCAGTTCACCGGCCTTTTGCGGCGATTGGGCGGCAACCAGACGAAGCACCGCACGGGTGACCTTTTCAACAAGAGATGCCATAGTGGGCTTTCCATATTGGTTCAACTATGAACAGATTTGTACAACCATGAACAAAAAGCAAGCCCTGCCCTGGGACAACCCGCGTTTTCACAACTGGATCGCTGTCGCCCGGGCCTGCCAGGTGATGGGATTGTCGCTGGCACGCGCGCTTCAGCCGCTCGACATCAAGCCGCCGCATCTTGACATTCTGGTCAACCTTTTCCGCACGCCGGGCATATCGCAGCAGGATCTGGCCGACAAGCTGCTGGTCGGCCGCTCGAACCTGTCCATGCTGCTGCCGCAGCTGGAAAAACGCGGACTTTTGCTCAGGAAAAGCGATCCGCAGGACCGTCGCGTGTTACGGCTTGAGCTGACCGAAGCGGGAACCAAGCTCACCGAGGAAGCCATTGTCATCCAGACCGGCATCATCGAACGCGCCATGAAGACCGCGGACACCGACGAGTGCAACCTGGTGGGCGAGGTTATGACCCGTATCATCCGCGAACTGACCACACCCGACATCGCCGAGCAGCAAGACACCGAGACCGACATTCGCAAGAAGGCCTGAACAGACGTCTCAAAAGATCCGCGACATGCCCTTTTCCGTCAGCTCGGCGATGTACTCGACCCAGCGCTCATCCTTGGCTTCACCCAGTTCGGACAAGAATGCCCAGGTGAAGATACCGGTGTCATGCGTGTCGTCGAACACCAGTCTGACCGCATAATTTCCGACCGGCAGAACCTTGGAAATGGTGACTTCCGACTTGCCACCCACAGTCACTCTCTGTCCAGGCGCGTGACCCTGCACTTCTGCAGACGGCGAACGCACCCGCAACAATTCCGCCTCAATTTCATAGGACCGGTCATCATTGAACCGGACCGTCAGCGTCCTGCGATCGGAGGATACCCGCAGTTCTTTTGGCCACGCAGTCTCATGATTGCTCATCGGTCCCGGTCCTATCGTAGATGCTTCTTGCTGCTGATCTAGAGCCGATCCGGCGGCATCACAAGCCACAGCGCACAAAACGCCCGCCTAAACATCCCGGAGCGGGGGGCCTATTGACGCGGGCCCTTGACGCAGCACCCGGTGATGACGACATTGAACACAAGACAATGAGGAACCGACCGCCATGCAAGACACAGCTGCGCCGATCATGATTGACCCGTTTGGTCGCTCGGTGGACTATCTGCGTGTATCGGTCACCGACCGGTGTGATTTCCGCTGCACCTATTGCATGGCGGAAAACATGACATTTCTGCCCAAGAAGGACCTTCTGACGCTGGAGGAACTCGATCGGGTGTGCACGGTATTTGTCGAGAAAGGCGTGCGCAAGATCCGCCTTACCGGCGGTGAGCCGCTGGTGCGCAAGAACATCATGGGGTTTGTTCGCCAGATTGGACGCCATATCGAGTCAGGCCGCATGGATGAGTTGACGCTGACCACCAACGGTTCGCAACTCACACGCTTTTCATCCGAGCTTTACGATTGCGGTGTGCGCCGCATCAATGTCTCCATCGACACGCTTGATCCCGACAAGTTCCGCAAGATCACCCGCTGGGGCGAGTTGAGCAAGGTGCTCGAGGGCATCCGGGCAGCACAGGCTGCAGGGCTGAAGATCAAGCTCAACGCCGTGGCGCTCAAGGGCTTCAACGACACCGAAATTCCTGAAATGCTGAAATGGGCCCACGGCCAGGGCATGGACATGACGGTGATCGAAACCATGCCGATGGGTGAAATCGACGAGGACCGCACCGACCAGTACATGCCGTTGTCTCTGCTCAGAAGCAACCTGGCGCGTCAGTTCACGCTTGAAGACATTCCTTACCAGACCGGCGGCCCGGCGCGTTATGTCCGCGTGGCAGAAACCGGCGGCAAGCTCGGTTTCATTACCCCGATGACCCACAATTTTTGCGAAAGCTGCAACCGTGTCCGGCTCACCTGCACCGGCACCCTCTACATGTGTCTCGGACAGAACGACGCGGCTGATCTGCGCCTGCCGCTCAGGGCATCGGAAGGCAACGAGTTGCTTTCATCCGCAATCGATGAAGCCATCACTCGCAAGCCCAAGGGACACGATTTCATAATCGACCGGACCACAAAGCAGCCCGCCGTCTCCCGTCACATGAGCGTCACCGGCGGCTGATCCCCCGCCAAGGCGGGTTTGGGCGGTTCGGCCGAGGCTCTCGACTGATCAATTTCCGTGATGGACCGGCAGTCTCACATGACTGTGTCGCCGCCTACATCAATGTTACGGTAAAACTCCGAGCCAGCGATTCCATGCCGGCCATTTCCGGATGCATCATGGCTATTTCCTCCAATATGCGCGGCGCATTGTTCATGTCCCTGTCGATGGCGGGGTTCACCTTCAACGATTCGATCGTCAAGCTTCTGACCGGTGACATTTCTGTCGCCCAGGTCATGTTTTTGCGTGGCGTGATCGCCACACTGCTGATTTTCCTTCTGGCCAGGCACCGCAAGGCCTTGCGTCCGCTTTCAGTCCTGCGCGATCGCTGGATTGCGCTCAGGGTTGTGGGAGAAGCAGGCGGCACATTGACGTTTCTGGTCGGCCTTTCCCATATCCCCCTCGCCAATGCATCGGCAATTCTTCAGGCTTTGCCATTGGCCGTGACCATGGGAGCGGCGTTGTTTCTGGCAGAACCTGTGGGCTGGCGACGCTGGGGCGCCATTCTGGCAGGTTTTGCGGGAGTTCTGATCATCGTTCGTCCGGGTCTCGAAGGATTTTCACCCTATTCGCTGATGATTGTCGGCACAGTCATCTTCGCCGCCACGCGTGATATCGCCACCCGCAAGGTCAACGCGGCCATTCCGTCACTGTATCTTTCGACAATCACCGCAGCGGCTGTCGCCATCGCCGGGCTGCTGCTGATCCCGCCGATGGGAGGCTGGAAACCGGTCTCTGCATCCGATCTGGCCCTGATCAGTCTGGCGGCATGCCTGCTGCTGGTGGGTTACCAGTTCATCATCATGGCTATGCGCGAGGGCGAGATCTCCTTCATTGCCCCCTTCCGCTACACCGGCTTCCTCTGGGCCCTGTTGCTGGGAATGGCGGTTTTTGGAGANTATCCCGACGCCTACATGATTACCGGCGGACTTGTTGTGATCGGNTCAGGCCTCTACACGCTTTACCGAGAACGGATCAAGAGCACGGCCAAGCCCGCCAGCCGTGCGCCAGCGCGCCATTCACCATGAGCAAAGGACAGGCTTGTTCGAATCAATTTTCCGGATCGCGCCGCCGCCGGAGGCAGGCTTTCCTGCAGGGATTGCGGAATCGTTGCCGATTTCAGTACAAGCGGGCGGTTCCGGCGTCATCCGGGCCGATGCTTCGCCTTCCAACCCAACGAGCAACTTGATATGCAAGCAGTTCCCCCACTTCGCATTGCAAAATGGACACTGGTCGACTTCGCTGTTGCCGGACATACGGCGCCACCCACCCCAAACAATAGACCCGATAAAAAGTCAGTCAATTCTACCGCGCTCAAGTTCTCAATTCAGAATCACAAAGTAATTTCTATTCCATTGCCATGCAACTACGGCGCCTCAACATCCAGTAGCTATATCGCACAGCGAACGGGATCACCGGTTCAGTCGGAATTCGTTTGCATCCCCGCCCCTGAAGCCACAAAACACACCCGATGAACAAAACAGTCTTTCTCAATCGCACGACCCCACCCCACATCGCCACGCTTGTGGTGATCGCCGGGTTGAGCGCCTTGAACATGAACCTCATTCTCCCCTCGTTGCCTGGCATCGCCACCTATTATCAGGCCGATTATGCTTTGGTTCAGTTGGCGGTATCCGGCTACCTGGCGGTCACGGCCTTGTTGCAATTGATCATCGGCCCGTTGTCGGACCGCTATGGCCGGCGCCCGGTGATGGTTGCGAGCCTCGCTGTATTCCTTATAGCCACCGCCCTCACGCCATTCGCACCGAACATCGAGGTATTTCTGGCCATCCGCATGCTGCAGGCCGCGGTGGTTTCAGGCATGGTGCTGTCGCGCGCGATCGTGCGCGACATCGTCGGCCCGGATCAGGCAGCCTCGATGATCGGATATGTCACCATGGGCATGACGCTGGCGCCGATGATCGGACCGGCCCTGGGCGGCATCATGGAGGAACTGTTCGGCTGGCAGTCGGTTTTCGCTCTTCTGTTCCTCTTTGGCCTTGTGGCCTTTTTCCTGTTGCTCACCGACCTGGGTGAAACCAACCGCAACCGCTCGCCCAGCATGCTCAAGCAGTTCGGCGCCTACCCGGAACTCATCCGCTCGCGCCGGTTCTGGGGATACTCGCTCACAGCCACCTTCGCTTCAGGATCCTTCTTTTCGTTTCTCGGCGGCGGCCCGTTCGTGGCCACGCGCATCCTTGGCATGGAGCCATCCGAACTGGGGCTTTATTTCGTGTTCCTGGCTTTGGGATACATGGCCGGAAACTTCCTGTCCGGTCGCTTTGCCAGCCGCCTGGGCATCAACCGCATGATGGTCACCGGCTGCATCATCGCCACGCTTGGCATGGCCCTGTCGCTGGCACTTTTCCTGGTGGGCCTCTGGCACCCGCTCTCCTTCTTCGCACCGATGCTTTTGGTCGGTCTTGGCAACGGCATCACCCTGCCAAGCGCCAATGCCGGCATCGTCAGCGTGCGGCCGCATCTGGCCGGGTCGGCCTCAGGCCTGGGCGGCGCGATGATGATCGGCGGCGGCGCCGGCCTTTCCGCCCTGTCCGGTGCTATTCTGTCTGCCGAGACCGGCCCCTACCCGTTGATCATCGTCATGCTGATTTCCAGCATATTCTCCGTTTTCGCCACGCTCTACGTCATCCGTGTCGAGGCCGGCCTGGCTGATGATGCAAGGATCGAAGGCGCCTGAGAGCCGCTATCGGCAGCCTGAGTTCCCGAGCCTTGCGTCACCGCTACCGGGCCACCTGCAAAACCTTACCCGAACTGGCTTTGGGTAAGCTCGCATTTCCTGTTGCAATCGCGCGCAAAACAGTGGGAATATCCGCCCCAGCGCGGTGAACATCACCTGCGATCACTGGAATGCGGCGGTCAACAAGCTGCAATCCTGCCAACAGAGAGGACACCTATGTTTATTTCCAAACGCATTACGCTCGCAGTCTCGGCTGCTGCACTCATCCTGTCGATGGGCGCTGCGGCCCAGGCAGCCAGCCATGGCGGCATCAAGAAAGTCGTCATCGGGACAGAAGGCGCCTACCCTCCCTTCAACAATCTCGAATCCGACGGCAGCCTTGTCGGCTTTGACATCGACGTCGCCAAGGCGCTTTGCGAGGAGATGAAGGTCGAGTGCGAATTTGTCACCCAGGATTGGGACGGCATCATTCCAGCCCTTCTTGCTGGCAAGTTCGATGCCATCATCGCCTCGATGTCGATCACCGAGGAGCGCAAGGAGAAGGTCGACTTCACCAACAAGTACTACAACACTCCGCCGGCAATCGCCGTACCGAAGGACAGCCCGATCACCGAGGCATCCGACGCAGGTCTGGCCGGCAAGGTGATTGGTGCACAGTCCTCGACCACGCACTCCAACTACGCCGAAGAGAAGCTGGGTTCTGCAGAGCTCAAGCTCTACCCGACACCGGACGAGTACAAGCTCGACATCGATTCGGGACGCGTTGATGCCGTGATCGACGATGTCATTGTGCTCTCCGAGTGGCTCAAGTCGGATGCAGGCACCTGCTGCAAGCTGCTTGGCACGCTCACACCCGACCCGGTGATCAACGGCGAAGGCGCCGGCATTGCCATCCGCAAGGGCGAGACCGAGCTGCGTGACATGTTCAACACAGCCATCGCCGCAATCCGTGAAAACGGAACCTACAAGACCATCAACGACAAGTATTTTGACGTTGATGTCTATGGCGACTAAGCCGGCCATTCACCGGTAGACACCACGAACAGGCGGCGGGCGAGACTTTCGTCCGCCGCCTTACTCCAAGACCGCACCAATGCGGCAAGGGTCAGGGGACAGCATGGAACCGACGGCAACGCTGGGAGGCCAGCTTTATGCGTTCGTATCGCTGTTCGATCCGTTTTGTGGCCCTTTCGGGCTGCTCAACCTGTTGCCCGAAGGTTCACTGTTGTCCTGCGGCGACACCGGATGGGGAGACGAGGTCGCACGCGGTTTCTTCGTTACCATCACGCTGGCGCTGTGCACGCTTCCCATAGGGCTGATCATCGGCCTGTTTCTGGCTCTGGCGAAACAGACTGAAATCCGCACGCTGCGCACCGCCGCCAACATCTACACCACGATCTTTCGCGGCCTGCCTGAGCTGCTGACCATCTTCATGATCTATTTCGGGCTGCAGATCGCGGTCCGCGAAGTCGCCATTGCGCTCGGCTTCGAGCGTGGCTTCGACATCAACTCCTTCATAGCAGGCACCATTGCGCTGTCACTGGTATTCTCCGCCTACGCCTCGGAAGTGCTGTCCTCGGCCTTCAAGGCCATCCCCAAGGGCCAGTACGAGGCGGGCCATGCACTCGGCCTCAGGCCGGGCAAGACCATGCGGCTCATCATCCTGCCGCAGCTTGTCCGCATCGCCCTGCCGGGTCTGGGCAATCTGTGGATGATCCTGATCAAGGATACCGCGCTGATTTCGGTGATCGGGCTCGGCGACACGCTGCGCCAGACCGGCATTGCCGCCAAGGTGACCAAGGAAGCCTTCTTCTTCTACGGCACCGCCTGCCTCCTGTTCCTGGCCCTGGCCATGGCCTCGTCGGTGGTGTTCTCAAAAATCGAGACCTGGGTGCGGCGTTCGGGGGTCAACCAATGAGCATCGCCGACGACCTGATTCCGCCACGTCCCGCCCCGCCGGTTAAAGCCTTCCGCTGGACCGGCCTGCGCATTCTCGGCGCAAGCCTGCTGGGCCTGTGGATCTTGGCCGGCATCGCCCTGGTGTTGTGGCTGATTGACGCCTGGGACATCGACAAGGTCACCACCTACGGTCCGAAATTCCTCTCCGGCCTTGCCACGACGCTCACTCTGGTTGCTATATCGGTGTCGCTTGGAGCGCTGCTCTCGGTCCCGATCGCTTTTGGCCGGATGTCGTCCAACCGATTCATCTCCTCGATCGCCTACGGCTATGTCTACTTCTTCCGTGGCACGCCGCTGATCGCGCAGCTGTTTTTGATCTATTACGGTTTCGGCAGCTTCCGGGACGAGTTCGAGGCGGTTGGCCTCTGGGTGTTCTTCCGCGACGCCTGGAACTGCGCCCTGTTCGCGTTCACGCTCAACACTGCCGCCTACCAGGCGGAAATCCTGCGCGGCGCCATCGAGAGCGTCACCCGCGGCCAGCATGAAGGTGCCGCAGCGCTGGGACTTACCAGGCTCCAGACCTTCCACCGCATCATCATGCCCCAGGCGATGATCGTGGCGCTGAGACCTTATGGCAACGAGATCATCCTGATGATCAAGGGCTCGGCGATTGTCGCCATCGTCACGGTGTTTGATCTGATGGGCGAGACCCGTCGCGCCTATTCCCGCACCTTTGATTTCCAGACCTATATCTGGGCTGCGGTGTTCTATCTCGTCATTGTCGAGGCCCTGCGCAACATCTGGGAAAAGCTGGAACAGCGCCTCACCCGCCACCTCAACAGGTAGCTCTTCCAATCGCTGCTTGCCGCGCTCGCGCCTTTGTATAAAAGGGGCGCGAACCGACATTTGGAGACGCCCCGTGGCCAAGACCGACGAAGATGCTCTGGCGGAAGCCTATAACCGTGCGCTTGCACTGGAAAAATCCGGCGATTTTGATCTCGCTGCTTCAGCCTACGCGGAAGTTCTGGCACTCGATCCCGACGATCACGGCGGGGCCGCCGTGCGACTGGCCTCGATGAAGCGCGGCGACGTGCCGATCCGCGCGTCCGAAGCCTACGTCACCACCCTGTTCGACCAGCACGCCGAAGTGTTTGACAAGGTGCTGGTCGAGGATCTGGGCTACCACGTGCCTTTGTTGTTGCGGCAACGTCTGATCGAGCTGGGGGAAACCAGCTTCGAACGCATGCTCGATCTCGGCTGCGGCACTGGCCTCACCGGCGGCGCGCTGGAAGACATGGTCGACGACGCCACTGGCCTCGATCTGGCCGAGAACATGGTCGAGATCGCCCACGAGAAAGGCCTCTACGACACGCTCTATGTCGCCGACGCTGTCGACTATCTCGAAGACAATGACGACGACCCCTTCGACCTGATCGCGGCCACCGACGTGTTGCCTTATCTCGGCGCACTCGAGCCGCTGTTCGAGGCGGCAGCGAAGAACGCCCTGCCCAAGGCGCTGTTCTGCTTTTCCAGCGAAACCCTGCCCGATGCCGATTTCGAAGGCCGCCCCTACACCGTCGGCCGCTTCCAGCGATTCGCCCACACCGAGGCCTATGTGCGTGACGCCCTCAACACGGTAGGCTTTGACACACTTGAAGCCGGCGAGATCATCGTCCGCCACGAACAGGGCCTGCCGATCGCCGGACATCTGTTTGTTGCGAGAAAGGCCTGAAACAAGCGCACGAAAGTGTGGCCTTGACCACAGGCCCGATGGGCCTTCCGGTTGTCCGGGCCGCGAACGCACCGTCAAAGCAGGAGAGATGCGCATCTTTCCGCTTGTCGGAAGGCACATGCAGGCATAGCATCGTTCCATGAGATCAGACGTTTCCCTCGGCGGCCGGGCCATCGGCTCGCCCTACGGCAAGACCCAGGGCTGGTGGCCACCACCCGGCCTTTGAGTGCTGTTGTGACCGGACGCGGGTAAACATACCTCGCCGGTCGACCTTGCCCATCTGAAACAATCTGGATTTCCCATGAACATGACTGACCTTTCGGTCCGTTCAGACACGCTTGTCGTGACCTGGACAGACGCCACTTCGACCCGGTACCCGACCATCTGGCTGCGCGACAATTGCCCGTCCGGCCTGCACCCGCAAACCCACGAACGGGTGCTCGATCTTCTCGCTCTTAACGATGCGCCGGTACTCACCGGTGCGCGGATAGACGGAGAGACCGCCGAACTCACCTATGCTGACGGACATATAAGCCGTATGCCGATATCGCTTCTGAACGTGCACCGACCCGGCCAATCGGCCGCGGATCCGGGCGCAATTACCGCTCAGGCATGGCGCGGCGATCTCGGCGCAGCCGGTATTCCCCGCCACAAGGCGGCCCAGATCGGGGTCGATGACGCGGCTCTGAATGCGTGGATGCGCGACACGGCGAAGCTCGGCCTCTCGATTGTCGAGCATCTGGAAGACCGGGTCGGTGCGGGCGTGGATGTCGCCGAACGCATCGGCTTTTTGCGCCAGACCAATTTCGGCACCACGTTCGAGGTGATCAACAAGCCCGAGCCGAACAATCTGGCCTACACATCTGTGGCCCTGCCGCTGCACACCGACCTGCCCAACCAGGAGGTGCCGCCGGGCTACCAGTTCCTGCACTGCCTCGCCAACGAGGCGACTGGCGGCGGATCGATATTCGCCGACGGCTTCGCCATGGCGGAAGATCTTCGCAACGAGGATCCGGAAGCTTTCCGCCTGCTGTGCGAAGTGCCGATCCCGTTCCGCTTTCACGACGGGGACGCGGACATAAGGGTGCACGAACCGGTTATCACGCTGGATGCGAAAGGAGAGGTCACCGAAATCCGCTACAACGCCCATCTGGCGGCGATCTTCGACATGAGCCCCGACATCATGCCGGCCTATTATCGCGCTTACCGCGCCTACATGGCCAAGACCCGCGATCCGAAATACCGGCTGACGCTGAAGCTGAAAGCCGGCGAAATGGTGGTGTTTGACAATCGCCGGGTGCTGCACGGCCGCGACGCCTTCGATCCGTCCACCGGCTACCGGCATCTGCACGGTTGCTATGTCGATCGCGGCGAATTCTCATCTCGTCTGCGCCTGCTGGCACGCCGGATGGACGCGGCAAACGCAGCCTGACCAGGCTTTCCGGAACCGGCAGAGAATTCAGAGGATGAAACAGAAGATGCGGACGAAGCGCTCGCCCGCATCTCATTAATTGCGCAGGACGGATAAAATCATTTGCTGCGCGTCAGCCGTCAGTTGATGGCCACCTTGGCCTACATCATCTTGAACACCGATGGATCGGGGCCGTTGCGAAAGCCCACGTCGAGGCCTTCGATGGCCTTCATCTCGTCATCGGTAAGCGTGAAATCGAACACATCAAGGTTCTCCGCCTGACGGCCCGGATTGACCGACCGTGCGATCGCCGCATGACCAAGCTGCAAATGCCAGCGCAGGATGACCTGGGCCGGGCTCTTGCCGGTCCGTGCCGCAGCCGCCTTGATCGGCTCGGCCTCGAAGGATTTACCATTGCCGAGCGGCGTCCAGGCCTGGGCCACGATCTTGTGCTCATTGCAGACTGCACGCAACTCCGGCTGCTGCAGTTGCGGGTTGATCTCGATCTGGTTGAGAACAGGGGCTTCACCTGTTTCCTTGACCAGCCGCGCCAGATGGTCGGCATTGAAATTCGACACGCCGATCGAGCGCATCAGCCCTTCATTGCGCATCTCGATCAGCGCCTTCCACGTCTCGACATATAGATCCAGACCCGGCACAGGCCAGTGGATCAACACCAGGTCGAGTTTGTCGACGTCGATGCTCTTGAGGCTGCGTTCGACCGAGGCACGTGCCTTGTCCCGGCCCTGGTCACGGTTCCAGACCTTGGTGGTGACGAAGATCTCGTCGCGCGGCACGCCGGAGCTTTTCAAGCCTTCTCCGAGGCCGGCCTCATTGCCATAGATGAAGGCACCGTCGATCAACCGGTACCCGGTCTTGATCGCGCTTGCGACAGCTTCTGCAGTGTCGTCCTGCGGGATCTGCCAGATTCCGAACCCGAGCTGCGGGATTGAGTGTCCGTCATGAAAAGGGATTGATTTCAGTTCAGTCATGTTCGTTCCTTGCCTAGCGTGAAAGGATGCAATTGCAACCTGCCGAGCCTTGCAGATAAGCCCTGATCACCAATCAACAACCCCCGGCTGCCTGACTTTTCAGCTCAGGCGATCCCTCCCCGTCAAGATCAGCCCGTCGAGCAGCCGAGTGACGGCGGAGACATCCTCAAGGCCGGTCACGACATCAACCTTAAGGGCTCAAAGTCCATACACCTTCCGGGTCCTCGACATCAGTTGCCGGGATCTCAATCGAATTCACATCGGCCCAGACCGGTGCGAAATCGCTGTAATGGCCCGAGAACACATTGCCCGACTGGCCGGTGGTCTGGATGTAGGTGGCACGATCAAGATCAGCCAGATCGAAAATCCCGCGATAGCTTGCAGCATTGGTGTTGGCGTAGGGATCCTCGTCGTCCTGAACCTGGGTGCGTCCGCGATCCAGCGTGAACGGTCCGCCGCCGCTTTCGACTTCGACATTGAAGAAACGCCTGAGCAACGCGACTTCGCCAAATGGACGGTGCGCGCCCTTGGCATAATGCGCCTCTCCCCAACGCCATTTGCCGGCGTCGTCGCCGTAGCGGTTCGAGAGATCAGCCACGGCGGCGTCGAACGCCTCGCCAACGATCTGCTCGCAGTTTTCCTCGTCTTCGGTGGATTTGACATCGCACCAGTTGCGCGCGGTTTCACCGTCCAGCAAACGCTCCACCACTTTGCCACGGATCTTGAACCAGTCCTTGAACAGGAAGCCAAGATCATCCTCGAAGGCCATGATCATGGTGTGGCGGACCCAGGCCATGAACAACAGCGGTTCGGCTTTGTCACGCGCCATGGTCTCATCCCACGATGCCAGCCTGGCAACCAGGTCCTGCTCGTCCGGAGACAGCGATTTCCCTTCCAGCGCCTTGAGCATCCGCGGTTTCAGGCTCGCGAAGGCAGGCGAGTAGATATCGGCCTGCACCTGGCGCGACATTGCAGCCGTGTGCTTTTCCTTCAAACCGTTGATCAGCGTCTCGATCCGGTCCTGACGGTAAGGTTCATCCCAGTCGAAGGTCAGGTGAAGCGGATAATCCGGCCCGACAATCTTGGTGTTGGCAGTGGCAATCAACCCGCTTTCAGGATCGTTCTGGCGCGGCAGATCCCTGTAGGGCGCATATCCGCGCCAGTCATAGATCGCATTCCAGCCCGGTGCCGGCGCTCGCCCCATCAGCCGGTTGGCAGGATCGCGACGCGGTACCCGGCCTGCGGCAACAAAGCCGATATTGCCCGACCGGTCGGCCACCACCATTGACTGCATCGGCGTCAGGAAAACCTCGAACCCGGCCTGGAAATCCTCCACCGTGCGCATGTTGTACAGGCGCGGCCCGGCCATCGCCGTGGTGTCATCATGCGCCAGCGCAACCCATTGCAATGCTGCAACAGTGTTTTCCGGCAACAGCTTGTCGAAATTCTTGTAGCTCGCCGGAAACACCGGTCCATGCCTTGTCCAGCGGCGGGNGAAGCGCTGGTCTGCACCGCCCTTGACCCTGATGACTTCCTCTTTCTTGCCGAATGCCGCCCAGCCTGTCGGTGTCAGATACTCGTCCGCATTGTCCGGATTGACGCGCTCGACAAACACATCCTGTGCGTCCGATGCAGTGTTGGTGAAACCCCAGGCGATATCGTTGCCGCGCCCCAACAGCACGAATGGCGTTCCCGGCAGCGAGGTGCCGATCAGATGCCGTGGCTCGTCGAACTCCTCGGTGACTTCCGTGTGCGCCAGATACCAGACCGACGGCGCCATCAGGCCCAGATGCGGATCATTGGCCACAATTGGCAGACCCGATTTGGTCCGCTCGCCCGAAATCACCCAATTGTTGGAGGCGCCGGTTGCCAGCACACCATCGATACCGGCAAAGCTGCCCGAGGCATCGGCAGTGACCATCGCGTCACCGATCGGGCCGGTCTCAAGCCCGAGCAGCTCGGTCAGGTCAGGCATCGCAGGGGCGGTATCAACATCGAGATAGGGCAGCAGATCCTGGATCTCCGCCTCGCTCAAGCCGAGACGGGCGAAACCCAGCCGCATCGCTTCTTCACCGAGGTTTTGCGCAAGAGAGATCGACATCATCTTGATCGAGGTCAGCGCATCCACAGGCCTCCAGGGCTCGGGCTCATGGCTTAGAATCAGAAATTCGGGCGGCAATCTGGCCGAAAACACCTGCGGGCTGCGCTCCATCCAGGCGTTGACGCCGCGTGCATAACCTTCAAGCATTGCCATCGTGTCTGCATCCATCACACTGAGCGAGCCTTCCGCCGCTTCATGGATGCCCATGGTTCGAAGCCAGATATCGGTGCCGATCGTGGCATCGCCAAACATCTCGGAAAGCCGTCCCTGCCCCGCCATGCGGCTGACTTCCATCTGCCACAAGCGGTCCTGGGCATGTGCAAATCCGAGACCCGCTGCGGCATCGGCCCGGGTTTTGGCCTTGATATGCGGTACGCCGTTACGGTCCCGCGTGATGCTGACATCTGCGCCAAGACCTGCAATCTGCATCGCTCCATCCAGNGGCGCTTGTGACCGCGAAGCCCACAACATTCCTGCCCCGGCAATCATCACAACCAGGGGAACAAGAAACAAAATGAGCTTGATAAGCCCTTTGAGGATGCGCATCATTGGTCTATGTCCCTCCCAGGATCTGACAAGTTGCATTACGTAACTTGCAATCAGGTGAGGCGTAAAGCGTATTTGTGATAGGAGGATAGGCGAAATGGCAACAGTAGCATTCATTGGTCTTGGCGTTATGGGTTACCCCATGGCAGGACACCTCAAGACCAAAGGCGGCCATGAACTCCGGGTCTACAACCGTACCGCCGAGAAGGCCCGCAAATGGGCCGACGAGTTCGGCGGCACTGCCTGCGACACGCCGGCTGACGCCGCCAAGGGCGCCGATTTCGTCTTCACCTGCGTCGGCAATGACGATGACCTTCGCGCCGTAACACTGGCTCCCGGCGGTGTGCTGCACGGCATGGGCAAGGGCGCGATCCTGATCGACAACACCACCGCCTCGGCGGAAGTGGCCCGTGAACTGGCCGATGCCTGCAACGACAAGGGCTGCGGCTTTCTTGATGCGCCGGTGTCAGGCGGACAGGCCGGTGCCGACAATGGCGTGCTGACCGTCATGGTCGGCGGTGATGAGGCCACCTTTGAAAAAGCCAATCCGGTCATCGACGCTTATGCCCGCATGGTTGGCCTGATGGGCCCTGTCGGCAGCGGCCAGTTGACCAAGATGATCAACCAGATCTGCATTGCCGGCCTGGTTCAGGGGCTCTCCGAAGGCATCCACTTCGGCAAGAAGGCTGGTCTCGACATCGAGAAGGTGGTCGACGTGATTTCAAAGGGAGCTGCCGGCTCCTGGCAGATGGAGAACCGCCACAAGACCATGAACACCGGCAAGTATGATTACGGTTTCGCTGTCGACTGGATGCGCAAGGATCTCGACATCGTGCTCACTGAAGCCAAGCGCAACGGCGCGACGCTTCCGGTCACAGCTCTGGTCGACCAGTTCTATGCCGATGTCCAGGCCATGGGCGGCAACCGCTGGGATACATCCTCGTTGCTGGCGCGCCTGGAAAAATAGAATGGCGCCCCGCCGCCCGCCTGAAAATGCCGACTACGCGGTACCGGATATTCTGGCATGGCTTGAGGCTCACGGCTCGGCGGACAACATTGCCGGTATGGCGCGCTTCGGCATCCATACCGGCAACGCCTACGGGGTTGGCAACACCGCGCTCAGACCTTTTTCCAGGACGCTGGGTCGCAACCATGAGCGGGCGCTTGATCTGTGGCAGACCGGCAATCGCGAGGCCCGCATCCTGGCACTGTTCACCGACGAGCCCGCGCGGGTAAGCCCGACACAGGCCCGCACCATGGCGGGCGCTTTCAACAGTTGGGAAATCGTCGACCACGCCGCCGACCTGTTTGTCGACGCCGGCCATCTCGATGACCTTGTGCCGGAATTTGCAAACGACGAGCGCGAATTTGTTCGCCGCACAGCCTTTGCCATGCTGGCATGGGCCGCGGTACATTTGAAAAAGCGCGACGACGCCGATTTCATCGCTTTCCTGCCGCTGATCGAGCAGCACACGACCGATCCGCGCAATTTTGTGAAGAAGGCGGTCAACTGGGCGCTGCGGCAGATCGGCAAGCGCAATCTGACCTGCCACGCCCCCGCCCTGGCGCTGGCCGAAAAGCTCGCAGCCTCTGACAACAAGACTGCGCGCTGGATCGGCAAGGACGCGGTCAGGGAACTGACGAACGACAAGATCCTGAAGCGTCTTGCTTCAAAGCAACGCTAATCGGTCGTCGGATCAAAACCCGTCCGCGGCATCCTCGATAATCCCGGACAACAGGGCATTGACCGCATCGCGCTCGCCGCCATCAGGCAGCTGTCTGAACCCGACGGTAACAGCACCCGGATTGTCCTCGGTCTCGTAAGCGAACACCACATAGGGGCAATAGGCGATATCAGCGATGTCGGCCTCCATCACCTTGCGCGACACCACAGCCGAGCAGAAGGTGAAGAATTCAGCGTCCTTGTAGAGTGCCTTGCCGGCATCGACATCGGTTGCTGTGCGCTTCAGCATGTCGCCGATGAAGCCGTGATAATCGACCTTGTAGCCGCGATTGACGATGGCGTTCTCGATCCCGGACGCAACATCGGCGAAATCCGCATCGCTCGTCACCGTCGTCACATCGTCACCCGCAGCATAGGCGGCGTTTGCCACGAACAAGACGGCCATGAGTGAAACAAGAAGCGTTTTCATGAGTATCCTCCAGCTGGGGAGATTCCCCTCGACACATTGTATTTTTAGCATACACCAAAAACACCAAGAGTGTGAACGAAATGACCGCGACCTTTTGGCCTTGCCTGTGCGACAGTCCATTTGCGCACAGAAAGGCACGGCCCGCCGCGGTGGGCCGTTACGCCTCGCACAGGGCTGTGCCCTGTGTTAGCTGGATTCCGACTTTTCCTTGGCCAGCTGGATGTAGTCGAGCGGCAGTTGCGTCGTGTACTTGATCTGCTCCATGGCAAAGGAAGACGACACATCGCGGATTTCGATCTTCGCGATCAGCCGTTTGTAAAAAGCATCATAAGCGGCAATATCGGGCACCACCACGCGCAGCAGATAGTCCACATCGCCACTCATCCGGTAGAACTCGACCACTTCCGGAAACTCGATAATCACCTCGGAAAAGCGCTTGAGCCATTCGTTGGAGTGAGAGTTTGTGCGGATCGAGACGAAGACTGTCACCTTGGCGTTGACCGAAGCCGGATCGAGCAATGCGACGCGACGTTTGATGACGCCGTCTTCCTCGAGCTTCTGGATCCGGCGCCAGCAAGGTGTCGTCGAAAGCCCCACCTTCTTGGCAATTTCGGCCACGGCCAGAGTGGCGTCTTCTTGCAGCAGGCGAAGAATTTTGCGGTCGAGGCGGTCCATGAGTATCTCCGGGATCAGGAATGAACCCCCTGATATCGCGCGCGCGCAGCCATGACAAAGAAATCTTTTCTTTCACACGGCGCTTTTGCGCACTCTCATTTCACTTCAGCCTCCTACCAGCGATGAAACACGGCGTTTGAGCTCAGGCAGGAGATCTGCCTCGAACCAGGGGTTCTTCCGGATCCAGCCACTGTTGCGCCACGACGGATGCGGCAGCGGCATCACCGGCGTGGGTGTGGTGTTGGCGTAGAGGATTGAGCGCCAGTTGCTGACCGTGTCCGTCAGCGTCTTTTGCCTGAGCGATCCCAGATGCCAGGCATGCGCGTATTGGCCAATCACGAGAATAAGCTTGAGTTGCGGCATCTGCGCCATCACCTGATCCCGCCAGGCGGGTGCGCATTCCTTGCGTGGCGGAAGATCACCACCCTTCGCGTCCTGGCCCGGAAAACAGAACCCCATCGGCACGATGGCGAATAGATCCGGATCATAAAACTGCGTTTCGTCAACGCCGAGCCAGTCTCGCAGCCTGTTGCCGGAAGCATCGGTAAACGGTTTGCCGCTGGCATGCACCCGCGTGCCCGGCGCCTGTCCGGCAATCAGGATGGGCGCACGCGAGGAGGCCACGCAGACCGGCCGCGGTTCGTGCGGCAAGGCGCGTTCAGGGCCGCCCGCCGGGTCGTCGCGGCAGATCCGGCAGGCCGAGATCCTGGTGAGCAACGCGCTCAGCTCCGGATCACGGTCCTGTTCCTCAGTGGCTCTGCTCATCTTGAACTTACGCCTTGGCACTCGGCCGCGATGACACCGCCTTGTACCAGCGCATGACATTGGTGAGATGCTCCGGCCGCTCGATCCGCGCCGGTTTCATGAACTCGAACCCGATCATCCCGGTGATATCCGCAATGGTGTAGCGGTCACCGGCAATGAATTCACGCTCAGCCAGTTCGGTGTCGAGCAACTCCAGGAACGCCAGCGCCTTGGGGCGGTTGATTTCACCCCATTCCGCAAGCTGCGGCTTTTCCCATTCCTGCATCGCCGGGTGGGTGTGGCGAAATGCATTGGCAACCGCGCCGAGATAGATCAGCTCAAGCCGCCGGTTCCACATCTCGACAATGGCTTTGTCTTTGGCATCGATGCCCAGCAGCGGCGGTTCGGGATGAAGCTCTTCGAAATACCGGCAGATGGCGACCGATTCCGAGATCGCCGTGCCATCATCAAGCACCAGCACCGGCAGCCGCTGCAGCGGGTTGAGCCGGGTGACTTCCTCGGACTTGTGCCCCAGCTGCCCCATGTCCACCGGCACCTTTTCAACTTCGATGCCTTTCTCGGCCAAAAACACCGTCACGCGACGTGGGTTTGGCGCCCGGCCACCATCATATAACTTCATGTAATGTTTCCTCTCCCTCAAAAAGATAGTGTCAATCAGACACCAAACAACCGCCTCGCGATAGCCACCAGCGAAGACAGGCCGCCGTGGAAATCCTCGCTCAGCCCGCCATGCACCGCGCGCCATTGCTTCGGCAAGTCAAACTCCCCGCCCCACAGCCCTGCCTGTTCGCTGCGGGCCTCGGCTTCGGCGATACGATAATCTCCGAAAGCCACGGCATGGCCTGACCGCACCATGGTTTCGTTCAGATCCACACCGGCCGCCGTGCAACGGACCAGATCCCGGCCGTAGCGATCAAGTCCTTCTCCCTTGCACTCTACCTGGTGCGTGCCCACGAGCTCCCGCAGGAAGTTTGCCGCCTCGACGCCGCAGCCATAGTCATGCCCAGCCCGACGGCAGCGCTGCTTGAGTTCCGGCGCATCGATTCCCTTGAGCCGCAACCGACGTTTATCCAGAGCCAGACTGTCACCATCGACAACGCGCACAGTGCCGGAAATATCCGCCCCGGCGAAGTGTTCCATGCGTGCAGCCACAAAGGCTGCCCCCGCAAAAACCAGCACTGCAAGGCAGATATCGAGAAATCTGCGCCATCCCGGGCGCTGTCTGTTTGCACGCTGTGTTCGAAACCTCATGCTGCCAGATGCACCTATTCGTTTCTCCGGTTCAAGACGATTGATTGGCTAAAACCGTTAAAATGCAAACAGGTTCTTAAACTTTAGCGCCTAGATTTCAGGCACGAACCGTAGAGAACTGATGACTGTGTCGACGCCCCAGACCATGACCGACAAGAACATTGTCGATCGCTCGCGTGCCCACAAGAACGCGGCGGTCATGAAAACCGTGCGCACCACACGCGAGCAGTTGCAGCACGGGCGAGAAAAGCTCCATGGCTTCGACAATGAGATGCTCCGTCTGCACATCAATGCCGTATTGCAGGGCGCTGCTGCACCGCCTGTGCTGGTCATCCTGACAGCTGTCGGCGGTCTCTGGTTCGATGATGCTGTCTGGTTGTTTGCCTGGGCCCTGATGACGCTGGTTGTCTATGCCGGCCTGATCATGGTTGCCCGCCGGGCATCGCGTGAACACAGCAACGATGAGAATTTCGGACGCTGGCGCAACCGCTTCCTGGCAGCCTATGCGGTCCTCGGGCTGACCTGGGCCTTTTTTGCCTATCAGGATTGCACCACCTGCCAGGGCGATACGTTCGTTTTCTACAAGTCGGCAGCTCTGCTGATTGCACTCGCAGCAACGGCTATGGCAGCATTTGCCCTCCGTCATGCAGTTTATTTCGCCGCCATCCCGATCATTGCAGCACTTGCCCTGCGCGCAGGCGTCAGCCGCGATATGGCGGATATCTCTATTCTGGCAATGATCGTTGCAGCCGCGCTGTTCTTTGTTTTCATGTCGAAGCGGCTTTACACCACCAATGTGAAGATGCTCGGTTATCAAACCGAGAAGGATGATCTCATTGCCGAACTTGAGGTTGCCAACTCGGTATCGGACGAGGCACGCCGTCGCGCCGAGGAATCCAATCTGGCAAAATCGCGGTTTCTGGCGTCTATGAGCCACGAATTGAGAACCCCGCTCAATGCAATTCTGGGCTTCTCGGAAGTCATGTCCGGCGAGGTTCTGGGCCCGATCGAGAATGCCAGCTACAAGGAATATGTCGGCGACATTCACCGCTCCGGCCAGCACCTTCTCAACCTGATCAACGAGATTCTTGATCTTTCGCGCATTGAAGCGGGACGCTACGAACTCAACGAGAACGCGCTCTCGCTGGCCGATATCGCCGAGGACTGCATCGGGCTGGTGCAACTGAAAGCGCGCAGCAAGAACATTCGCATCATCGAGGCGTTTGAAGACAACCTTCCAATGGTCTGGGCGGATGAAAAATCCATGCGCCAGGTCACCCTCAACCTGCTTTCCAATGCCGTCAAGTTCACCCCGTCGGGTGGCGAGATTCGCGTCAAGCTCGGCTGGACAGCTGGCGGCGGCCAGTACCTGGCGATCAAGGACAACGGCCCGGGCATCGCCGAGGAGGAAATCCCGGTTGTTCTCTCAGCTTTCGGCCAAGGCTCCGTCGCCATCAAAAGTGCCGAACAGGGCACCGGACTGGGTCTTCCGATCGTTCAGGCTATCCTCGCCAAGCATGGCGGCGAATTCGTCCTGAAATCCAAACTGCGCGAGGGCACCGAAGGCATCGCCATACTCCCGGCCAAGCGCGTGCTCGAAAGCATGGCGCCCGTGGAAGGCCTGCCCAACGCGGCCGTGAAGAAAAAACGGGCCTTCAGCTAGACCGAAGACCCGTGTGGTTCTCACTGAACAACTCAGTCCTTGTCGGCAACACCAGCCTGGGCAAATGTGGCCATACCCGAGTGGCATTGCGCCGCCGATTTGACGATGCCCGCAGCAAGCGCAGCTCCTGTCCCCTCGCCCAGACGCATGCCGAGCGCCAGCAGCGGTGTCTTGCCAAGTTTCTCGATCGCGGCCATGTGGCCAGGTTCGGCTGATACATGGCCGATCATGCAATGATCCAGGGCCGACGGGTTGATCGCATGCAGCACCGCGGCCGCAGCGGTGGCCACATAGCCATCGATCAGCACCGGGATCCGTTCCGTGCGCGCAGCCAGGATCGCACCGGCCATGGCTGCAATTTCACGTCCGCCCAGACGCCGCAGCAGTTCCAGCGGATCATCGAGATGCGACTTGTGCAGCGCCACTGCGGTTTCGACGGTCGCAATCTTGCGGGCCAGCACCTCACCTTCCGAACCGGTTCCCGGACCGACCCAATCAACCGCAGAGCCACCATACAGACCATAGAAGATGGCTGCTGCAATGGTGGTGTTGCCGATGCCCATTTCACCAATGCACAAAAGGTCGGTGCCGCCTGCGATCGCCTCCATGCCGAAGGCCATGGTTGCAGCACAGGTGCGCTCATCCATCGCAGCCTCGGTGGAAATGTCCCCGGTCGGCACTTCCAGCGCCAGATCGAAGATCTTCAGCCCCAGATCATTGGCCACGCATATCTGGTTGATCGCCGCCCCGCCGGCGGCGAAGTTTTCCACCATCTGAGCCGTCACCGAAGACGGGTAAGGCGTCACACCCTGTGCGGTCACGCCATGGTTGCCGGCAAAGATCGCCACCAGCGGGCGCGTGACCTGCGGGGTCCGTCCGGTCCAGGCCGCCAGCCAGAACGCGATCTCCTCTAACCGTCCCAGGGCGCCTGCTGGCTTGGTCAGTTGCGAATCGCGTTGGCGCGCCGCTGCAAGAGCCGCACTGTCGGGCCCGGGCAGATTGCGCAGGAGTTCGCGAAAATCATCAAAGGGCAAACCGCTGGCACTCATTTTTTTCTCCAAGGTAGTTCTGGCGCATGACGCGCGTCGCGGCCCGGTGTAATTGTCATTTCACCCAAGGACAACAACGTTAGCGACATCCAGGGTCTTGATCCGAATTTTGACACTGACCGGAGCCCCCTATGCAGATCAGCGACTATCTCGATGACATCGCCCGTTCAACCGGATTTCTCAGCCGATTGCCGATGCCTGCACGCCATTTCGAAGGCCATGATGGATCACTGTCCCGGGCTTCTTCCATGTTTCCCCTCGCGGGCCTGCTCATCGGGCTATGCCCGGGACTGGTGGTTGTGCTGCTGTCGGTCGGGGACGCCAATCCTGCGCTCACCGCTGTTCTCGCTCTTGCGGTGCTGATCGGCGTCACCGGTGCGCTGCACGAGGACGGGCTCGCCGATTCCGCCGACGCGTTTGGTGCACGGGGCGGACGCGAGCACATGCTCGAGATCATGAAGGACAGCCGCATTGGAACATATGGTGTGCTGGCTCTGCTGATCAGTTTCTCGCTTCGCGTTGTGGCCCTGACCATAATCCTCTCGGTGGTCGGCGGCTGGAACTCGCTTCTTGTTCTGCTTGCCGTCGCAGCCGCATCGCGCGCAGCTATGGTCTGGCACTGGAGCACCCTGCCCCCTGCCCGCCAGAACGGTGTCGCCGCCTCCGTGGGCGCCCCTGAGCAGCCCGCCAGGACACTGGCGTTGATAGCCGGCGGTCTGCTGTTTCTTGCCTTGGCAAGCCTGGCTTTCGGCCTGATCTCTGCGGTGCTCGGCCTGGCGCTTTTGGCGGCTGCGGCCAGTCTCTGGACGTCCCTGGTGCGAACCAAACTCAAAGGCCATACCGGCGACACCATCGGGGCAACCCAGCAGATCACAGAGACGGTTTGCCTCACCGCNCTTGCCCTTTTGCTGTGAAGNGACGATATAAACTGTCCAGACTGACCGTTAACGAGCAAAAACCATGAGCATAGAATCGCCTTGCATCCTGATATGCTCGATTGACCTGAAAACCGGCTATTGCCATGGTTGTGGCCGCACCCGCGGCGAAATCGCCGAGTGGGTCAGCTATTCGCCGGACGCCAGGCGCGAGGTGATGGCCGAGTTGCCGGCCCGGCTGGAAACGGTCGAACGCAAACCGCGCCGGGAAACCAAACGTCAGCGCATGGCGCGCGAACGGCAGGACAGCTGAAAGGCATGGTAATCATCCTCGCCCTGATGGGCGCCACCCTCGCCGTGCTGATCTACAATCATGAGACCGGGCTGAGTTTCGGACTGCCCAATGCGGACCTCGCCAGCCTCGTCTATCTCGGACTGATTGGGGCCGTGGTCGGTGCAGCCGTGTTCGGCGGGCATCGCAATATCGGCGAGATGGTCCGCAACCTGCTCATCTGGGTGGTGTTGTTCCTGGGCCTTGCCACCGGCTGGCTTTACCAGGATCAGGCCCGCGACATGGTTCTGCGCGTCGCGGGTGGCCTCGCGCCCGGAAAACCGGTCACGGTGTCGGATGCAAATGGCCAGGCTGTCCTGATCCGCAAATCAATGAACGGGCACTTTGAAGCTGCAGGAGCCGTCAACAACGAACCGGTGAGCTTTCTCATCGACACCGGCGCAACATCGATCGCGCTGTCACACGACGATGCCCTGCGCGTCGGTTTCTCCGACGATGACCTCAGCTACACGCTCATCATCAACACCGCCAACGGCAGGGCGCGCGCGGCTCCTGTCAGGCTGGAGACGGTCACCATCGGCACAGTCGAGCGCAAGGGTTTGCGAGCCATGGTGGCAGAACCGGGACAGTTGGAACAAAGCCTTCTGGGGATGAATTTCATATCGTCTCTGACCGCCTTCGAGATGCGGCGCGACGAAGTCATCCTCCGCGACTAGATCGAGCTGAAAACATCCGCCTTGCCAATGAGCAAGCTGCTGGGTGCAGCCCGGACCCGGAAAGCCTCAGGCAAGGGAACAATGGCAGTATCCGTGCGGATAGAGCATCAGGATGATGAATTCTCATCAGTTCGCAGACTATTTCGTTTGTTTTTCCGGTCACAGGTCGCGCCATGATTTCAAGTTACCAGTCCTACAATTTCTACACCAAAGACATCAATCAAACGCTCAGCCGTGCGGCTGCCGATGCGGTTGTGAACAGGGAACAGACGTATTACCGGGAGACGATCGGTTCGATCACCACTCTTGACGAATTCATGGCCGACGATCGCATCTATGCCTACGCGTTGAAGGCCTACGGGCTTGAGGAAATGACCTATGCAAAAGCTTTCATTCGCAAGGTGCTTGAAAGCGACCTCACAGATACCGACAGTTTTGCGAACCTCCTGACAGACACCAAGTACAAGACCCTGGCCGCAGCTTATGATTTCGGCAGCACGGTGACTTCCGAGATCATCCAGACCACCAGCCAGATCGACTCGCTGATCGACACCTATGAGCAGACGATCGAGGACAATGACGCGCAGCTGAAGGCCGACACCAATTACTTCACAGCGGTGTCGAAGACGTTTACAAATGTCGACGATCTGTTCAAGAATACGCAGGCGCGTGATTATGTCTTCACCACCTTCGGCATCGACCCCGATACCTTCGACTACGAAACCCTCAGGGGCGTACTGACCAGCGACATCACCGATCCCAACAGCTACGTGAATTCGGTAATCGCGCCAAAGGTCAATGATTGGCTTATCCTGATCGACGATCTCAACGCGCAGCTGGCAGACCCGAACCAGACAGCCGCGCAGAAGGAAAAAACCAACTATCTGATCACGCAATACACAAAAGCCGTCGACAAGGCCGACGCCTATTACAATATGGCTGCCTCCTTCAATTTCAGCGCTGACGGCACCCTTGGTGCAGGCGTTGAACCGATGAATGCAGCCCAGCTGAAAATGGTCACCGAATCCTATGTGCTGTCGCAAGACAGGCTGACCAGCACCGGTGCTTTGCTCAACAAGGAATACTACGAAACGACGCTTCCCACGATCACTTCGATCGAGGAACTCCTGAACAATTCGCGGCTCAGCATCATGGTCCTGACGGCCTATGACATACCGCTGACCACCAGCCGCGCGGATATCAAATGGGCGCTGGAACAGGACACGTCCGATCTTAACGGTGAGATCTACTCCAAGAGCGAAGGCATGATCGCCTTGGCCAAAGCCTTCAATTTCGAAAGTGATGGCTCGATCAGCCCCGGCATGGACATCCAGGACGCAGACCAGCTGTTTTTGACAACCGCCAATTACATTTCCAAATACGATGACGCCGACGAGGAAGCCGATGCAGCCGCAATTGCCAAGTACAAGCTCTACATCGGTCTGACCAGCAACCTTGATGATTTCCTGTCGGCTGAAGCGGCGGCGGTCACAATTCGCGAATTCGCACTGAAAGCCTTCAACATATCGGCCGACGAAATCTCCACCTACAAACTCAAACAGGTGTTCACCAGCGATCCTTACGACCCCAAAAGCTACGTCAACACCCTGAAGGACGACCGCTTCGTGCAATTGGCCAAAGCCTTCAACTTCGACGCTGACGGCAACATCGGCTCGCCACGGTACGCTCAGTCGGAAAACGAGATAACGCGTATCACCAAGGCCTATTACACAGCCTACACGAGACTTGACGACAGCGAATCTGCAAAAGCTGCAGCTGAAGAAGAGGCATCTTACTACCGCACCATGCTCCAGACGGTGGAGACCGTTGATGATATTCTCAACGATGTGCGGCTGAAGAACGTCTTGCTGGTCGCCGAAGGCCTCAAGCCGGTTGAAGTCAGCAATGAGTTGCTCAGAGCGGTATTGATTTCAGACCTCAACGATCCTGACAGCATCGCCAACCAGCAGACCGACATTGGCTTCCAGAAAATCGCAGGCTCGTTCAATTTCGATGCTGACGGCTTCATCGAAACCGTATCTGTCCAAGGTGTGCAAAGTGAGCGCGGGCTGGTGGAAACCCAGCGGCTGTACCTGACCCAAGCGATCGAGGAAGAGGCCGGCGAAGAAAGTCTCGGCGCGCGTCTGGCGCTGTATTTTGAACGCATGGCCCCCTCGCTTACCAGCAATTACGAAATCCTCGCTGACGACGCTCTGGCGCAATTTGTTCGCACCACTTTCTCGATTTCCGAGGAAACCGCAAACAGTGACATCGACCAGCAAAAGGCCATGCTCGACCGGTATCTGGATATCGATGACCTTCTCGATCCCGAAAAGGTCGAAAGCCTGATCCAGCGTTTCCTGGCGCTTTACGACATTGACAACGGCGTTGAGGATCCGGTCCTCTCCATCCTCAACGGCAATTCATCCATCAATTTCGAAACCGTGGCGACATTGGCGCAACTTCGCTCCGGTCTGTAAGACAACATCGCGTCCACCCGGACGGATTTGAGTTCGGTGCGCCAGCGTGAACGGGTGACCGGGTTTCCTGTCACCTTCTCAAAGTACCGGTTGGTCGCCTGGGCGCTGGTCAGGTTTCAACAACGACCGTGTCAGCTCAGACTGTAGACAAACCGAGCCGCCACACACAGTATGAACACGCCAAAGCCGATTTCGAGTTGCCGCTTGTTGAGCGCATGCGCCAGCCGCACCCCAAGCGGCGCCACCAGCAGCGTGATCGGGATGATCAGTGCCACCACCACCCAGTTGACATAGCCGGTCGAAAAGAGCGGCAGGTTGGCCGCGCCCCACCCTGCCCAGATATAGCCGAACAGACCCGGAATCGCGATCAGCACGCCAACCCCGGCAGAGGTTGCCACCGCCTGATGCACGGGGCGCCCGTACAGCGTCATGAAAGTGTTGTTCAGCACGCCTCCGCCGATGCCCATGAGACCGGATAGAAGTCCGATAACCCACCCGACAATGGCTCTGACGGGATTGGCCGGCAATTGCCCGGCGAGCCGCCAATGCTCTCTGTTGAACAACATCCGCAACCCGACCAGTATTGCGATCATTGCAAAGATTGCCCGCAGTCCGGCACTCGAAACCGACGCCGCGATCAGTGCGGCGGAAACTACCCCTAGTGGAACCGCCAGAATCCAGTTGCGCAGCAATTCCTGATCAACCGCGCCGCGCTTTCGGTGTGACAGGAACGACCGGATAGAGGTCGGAACGATAATCGCCAGCGAGGTGCCGACGGAGAGATGCATGCGCACAGTATCATCAACCTGCATCATGCCGAAAAGCTGGTAGAACACCGGGACCAGGATCGCTCCGCCGCCAATGCCGAACAGGCCCGCCAGCACACCGGCGACACCCCCGGCTGCGGCAAGCGCCACCGCGAACCAGATCAGATCTTCTGCAGCTGGCATGTAAGCAGGTTCCTCGTTTGATTCGTCCCGGCTTGTGCCAGCGTGATCATGCCGTTTGTGTAACCAAATCCGCATGCGTCATCAAACAGAGACATTCGGCGCGCATTGTCCAGCCGTTGGTCGAAAAAAATGCAACCGGCCACACAGGCTCCCATGACCGCCCCCGCTACCGGTCTACCAGAGGAGCCTCCCCGTACCGGGCAGACGCCCCATCCCCCGGCAACGGGCTGAAGGCTGGCTTCTCCAGCCTTCTTTTTTGCTCAATCGCCCGATTAGACTCAGTCGCAGTGACGGTACCCGGTCTTGCGTGTTCTCAGGTCAAAATGAAAATGATCCCGGTGATGGATGTCGCTGCCCGGCCCAAGAACCGTGGTGAAATATTTGCAGCTGTCGCTGCGCACCGTTTTCAACAGGCTTTTTTCCCGGAAGGAAAAGAAACCCGGCTTCCTGACCGCAATCGCCTTGCCGTTGTCGAGCGTGATCTTGCCCACATCGATGGCATTGCCGCGGGCATGCTCGGACATCGGTGCACCACGTTTTGAGTTCATCGTCCGGCAGGAATAGCTCGAAAGCTGGTTGATGGAACTGACCCCGGAGAGGTAGCGAAGCCGGGCCGCCGGTGCGAGCTCATTCTTCACCCACTGCGCGAAGGCATCTGAAATCTGGCAGTTGAGCTTGGCCGCAGGCTTGATCTTGATGCCACCTGACAGTTCGGTGACCTCAACCGGATAGGGAATTGAACACCCTTTGCCGCTGTTGATCGCAGGAAGGTCCTTGAATTTTACGCCAAGACGTTTCAGACGATTGCGGCAGGCCTTCTCCGAAGCAGGCATTCCACCGGCCCATTTTGGCGCGCTCATCGGATTGCTGATCCGCGGCATCAGTCCCGCAAGTTTGAACGGTTTCTTCTCGGCACGGTTTTCCGCGGCCTGCAGGTCAGACCCGTTGCCCGCCGGGTATCCGGACATCGTAGCCAATTGCGGATTGTCGGTGCCGATACCGGTCACGATCGGTTGCTCAACACTTCCTTCCGGCAAGGCGGACGTCATCTGGTTCGCATCCACCCCGGCCGAGACCGGATAGGCCAGCACATTCTGCATCGGTGCATCGGGACCGTTGGGGATCCGCCCATCTGATGCGTCAGCGAACATGGCCGGCGCCAACGCTGGGCTTGTCATCGTCGGTGCTGCGGGTTCGCTCAGAATCGCCGACGATGTCGGCTGCACCGACAGCAGGTCGCCCGGAGGCGCCATGTCGCCTGAACACCCGCCGGCAATGAGTGCCGTCGTCAACGCCAACCCCGCTGAAACCAGCGAAAGGCGACGGGATCTGGATACACAAGACAACATGGATTGCTCCGATACTACGCAAAACTTCACTTCAGACTCCCACACAACAGTAAAGGAAGGCTGATCTTCGCCGTTAACGTCTGGGGCAATATTGCGGCAAATCCGGTGGTATTCGTCAAAGCCGACACTGTTCTGCAAACCACAACACGAAAGCAGTTGGCATTCATCCCCACATTCTCACCGCAGCTCCCTTCAAAACCATAAGGCAGCGGGGTAAAGCTGAAGCGACAACAAGGAGACGAGCATGAGCACGCCGACTGGTGAAATGACTTTGCGGACACTGGCCATGCCGGCTGATGCCAATGCCGCCGGCGATATTTTTGGCGGATGGGTGATGGCCCAGATGGATTTGGCCTGCGGTATCCGCGCGGCCGAACGCGCCAGGGGCCGCGTGGTGACTGCGGCTGTCAACGAGATGTCTTTCGCCATGCCGGTCAAGATCGGCGACACGCTGTGCATCTATACCGACATCGTAAAGGTCGGCCGCACCTCGATGACACTTCTGGTCGAGGCCTGGGCCCAGCGCTATTTGTCTCCGCAGATGGACAAGGTGACCAATGCGCTGTTTGTCATGGTGGCGCTGGATGCGACCAACAAACCGACACCACTGCCCGCAGAATAAGGCACCAAGGCTCTCGGACTGCCCCATTGAATCAGCGCTGCAATCGCCAGATTCAATTTGACAACCAAACCACTCATGCCGTTGATAATAATATACTTTTTATCAAATCCAGTCACTCAGACACACCTACCGGTTGGCTGACATCTCAGCCTCATCCGTCAAAGCAGCCCCCTGCCTGTTCATCTCGTAGAGATACAGTCGCGTCTTGCGTCGATCGGGCAGCTCCCAGGTTTCGGATGGCTCGACGCCCGGCACGGCGAAGCTGTTGGACACAAGCAGGCTGCCCGGCTTCATCTCCCGTCGCGCCTTGTCGTAGAGCGCCGGCATCGGCTCGGGCGAAAGGAAGGCGTAGACCACGTCCTGCTCAGAAATATCCGCTGCCCAGATATCCTGCCGCAGGATCCGGCCTCGTTTTGTGATCTTGGAAAGCAGAGCCGACAGCAACCAGACCATGGGCGCGGTCTCCACCCCCGTCACCTGCCTGCCCTCGCCATCGAGCGCGCGGACGACGCCGCCAAGACCCGACCCGAGATCGACGAACCGGCTCGCCCCGCGTTGCTGCATCAGCGACGCCAGCGCCTCGGTCGTTGCCCGGTTGGTGAGATACAGCGGCACCCGCTCGCGCGCCGTGTTGGAAAAGAAAAGATACAGGACCACGAAACCGACGCCGAACGGCCAGGCCGGCAACTCTCCGGCATTCAAAGCCAGCGCCATGGCCGGAGGAAAACAAAGCCCGATCCAGACCCACCAGACCGGAAGACCAAGCAGCCTCGTCACCACCGCCGCAACGATGCTTTGAACCAGCAGCCCTGTCCAGAACAAGATCCGTGCATCAAACATGTCGGCAAGCCCCAGCAGCAGGGCGAACACGATCGCGCCGGCAACGATCTGGGCAGCAATGGCGCCGATGATCGGATAGGAGCGGAGAAGCTTCATGTCATGTCCCGTCGATTGGCGCCGCTGCCAAAGTGAGTGCTCAGGCGGCGGCCGTCAGGTCTGCAAAGTCTATGGCGTCAAAAGCTCCGGCGATGACCTCAGGCCCGGCTCCCGGGCGCACCGCATCAGCCGACAGGATCTGCCGGAAACGGCGCGCACCGCGAACCCCCTGAAACAATCCGATCATGTGCCGGGTGACATGAATGAGCCGCCCGCCAGCGGCAAGATGAGAGTCCGCATGAGCCATCATCGAAGCGCACACAGTGCCCCAATCGACCTCAGCCTCGTCGGCACCGTAGATATGACGATCCACCTCTGCGAGCAGCGAAGTGTTGTGATAGGCCGCCCGTCCGAGCATCACGCCGTCAACATGATTCAGATGCTCAACGGCCTGATTCAACGTAGTAACACCGCCATTTATCCCGATGAAAAGATTCGAATAATCGCTCTTGAGACGATAGACGATATCATAATCGAGTGGAGGGATATCCCGGTTCTCCTTGGGTGAAAGCCCCTCGAGCCAGGCCTTGCGNGCATGCACCCAGAGGGCATCAACACCGGCATCGACCACCGTGCGGACAAACGCCGGCAACACGATTTCGGGATCCTGCTCGTCGACGCCGATCCTGCATTTTACCGTCACCGGGACCTCCGAAACGGTCTTCATTGCCGCCACGCAGCGCGCCACCAGCTCCGCTTCGCGCATCAGGCAGGCGCCAAACGCGCCCGATTGCACCCGGTCGGAGGGACAACCAACATTGAGGTTGATTTCGTCGTAGCCGTAATCGACGGCGATGCGCACCGCCTCGACAAGCTTGTCCGGTTCCGAGCCCCCCAGCTGCAAGGCCACCGGATGCTCGATCTCGTCAAATCCGAGCAAACGATCACGGTCGCCGTGGATGATGCCATCGGCCACCACCATCTCGGTGTAGAGCAGCGCCTGGCGCGACAGCTGACGGTGCAGGAACCGGCAATGCCGGTCCGTCCAGTCCATCATCGGTGCGACGGCAAATCGGTGTTGAGGGTATTTACTCATCTCGCCTATTTCATAACCTGTAGGAGCCTGGTCTCCAGGCCCAAATTCTGTTGCCTGCCTATAGCGCAAATAGCTTCAGCGCGAAACCACGCCATCCCGGTGCCAAGACAAAGCGTGAGTGGAACCAGTTGCACCTTCTGGCGTTGAAGCAAGAGCATCAACGGAGACCACAATGCCGATAGAGAAAAACAGTTCATTCATTGATCCTGTCGACGTCCAGATTGGCGGAGATGCGGATACTGACGGCATCGCCCAGACGCTGACCGCCGACGACATCAACGCAGTCCTCATGTCACCCAAGCCTGTTGACGAGCGTCTTGAGACACTGAAATCGATGCGCTCCGAACTCGAGGCCCGGTCTCACGCCGATTTCGGAAACGATATGGCGCCGCTGATCAACGACATCGATGCCGCGATCGATCAACTTTCAACCCGCATCTAGGACAGCTCACCGGCCAACCGGTGAACGGAGTGAGGAGAAAAGCCATGGCCAGCAGCAAACACGGATCGTCGATCAAGGACAACGACACCTACGAGGCCTTGCGCGACGACGGCGCCTCCAAGGAGAAGGCCGCGCGCATTGCCAATGCCCAGGCCAATGACAGTCAGAAACCATCCAAGAAAGGTGGCGAGGCGTCGCCCTACGAGAACTGGACCAGGGACGAGCTCTACGAGCGCGCCCAGGAGCTCGACATCGACGGCCGCTCGGACATGACAAAGGGCGAACTGATCGAGGCGCTCAGAAACAACTGAGCCGCCTCACAACAACCGGTACCCCCGGCCTGCTGTTGCAGGCCTGAAAGCTCCGCACGAACGCCCCTCCCGTGCGGAGCTTTCTTTACGGACGAACCCATGCCCTGGTTTATTCGCTGCCGGAGTGCAAACTTTTATACGAGCTCTCAGGCCAGCCCGGGGAACACAACCTTTGTTCCCACGACAATCATCTCAAGCGCAATTGCCAGCAGGATCATGCCCATCAGACGGGACATGATCACCCGCATCGTGTCGCTCATGATTTTGCCGAAAAAGGCCGCGAAAAAGAACACAGCAAACAGAAGTGTCAAGATGGCGCCAACAACCCCGCCGATGGCGATCAGCCCCTCGATGTTCTTGGCGTGCCCGCTGTAGACGATCAGCGTTGCAATGGTTCCCGGTCCGACAAGCATTGGAAATGTAATCGGGTAGAATGCAAGACCGGACAGCTCCTGCATGTGGTCGCGTTCCTTGTCAGTACCGTGATGCGAGGCAATGCTGTTGCCGTTCAGCATCGACCAGGCAATGTGGGCCAGCACCACGCCACCCGCAATACGAAACTCATCGACAGTGATGCCGAACACATTGAGTATCTGCTGGCCCGCCAGCAGGATCAGCGCGCACATGACTGCGGAGAAGATTGCGACTTTCGCAGCCAGCTTGCGTTGCTCCACCACCGTAAAGCCCGCCGTCAGTGCCAGGAACATCGGCAGGTTCACAAACGGGTTCATGATTGCAAAGAACGCCCCGAAGGCTTTCGTCAGTTCAGCCTGGTCCATGAATTTCCTGCTCTCCAGTTTACGTCATCCGCCTGAGTATGGCCCTTTAGGCATTTGGTCCGGCGAATGACACAGGTCAATGCTGTCTCCCGCCAACTCAGGCAAGACAGACTGATAGCCCAATCCGAAGGAGTGCGCACCCATGGCCGGACTTCGAAAAAAGACCAACGCTGCAGAGCACAAGCTGGCGGTCGTCCCGCCCCCCGCCACCAACCACCCGCAACAGCAAAGCGATCCACATCCGCACCGTGACATGGATCAAGCCGCGCGCGCGGCATTGGCACGCATGACCGGCGGCATTTCACCCCACTCGATCATCGAGGCCTGGAGTGACTGGGCTCTGCATCTTGGCCGTTCACCAGGCCGTCAATTGGAGCTTGCGGAGCGGGCGCAGGCCAACATTGCCAAGCTGCTGGCGTTGTCGACCGCAGATACCGTGCAAAATGCACTCGCAAAGCCCTTCGCGCCAAAAGCCTACGACCATCGATTTGAGCATCCGTCCTGGGCCAAGCCGCCTTTCAGCCTTTGGAGCCAGAGTTTTCTGGCCATGCAGGACTGGTGGGACGCCGCGACGGAAACAATGCCCGGCCTCAGCAAAAGCGACGCGGACCGGACCCGGTTCCAGATGCGGCAAACCCTAGATCTGGTCTCGCCCTCGAATTTCCCCTGGTCGAACCCGGAGATCCTCGAGGAAACCCTTGCAAAGAAAGGCCGCAACCTGATCGAAGGCGCGGCGCATTTCAGTCAGGACCTGTTTCAGACACTGACCCAGGAACACAAACCAGCCCCTGAGGGATACAAGATCGGTGAAGACCTTGCCTGCACCCCGGGCGAGGTCGTGTTCCGCAACGAGCTGCTCGAGCTGATCCAGTACGCCCCGCAAACCGGCGCGGTCCGTCCGGAGCCGATCCTGATCATCCCGGCCTGGATCATGAAGTACTACATCCTTGATCTGTCGCCGCACAACTCGATGGTCAATTACCTCGTACAGCAAGGCTTCACCGTTTTCATGATTTCCTGGTGCAATCCAACTGCAGACCAGGCCGAACTGTCACTGGAAGACTATCGCAAGCGCGGCGTGATGGCGGCAATAGAGGCGATCAACACGATTGTGCCGGATGAGAAAATTCACACCATCGGCTACTGCCTCGGCGGCACGCTGCTGGCCATCGCGGCTGCGGTGATGGCGCGCGACGGTGACGAGAGACTGGCCTCCATCACGCTGATGGCCGCACAGGTCGATTTTGCCGAGGCCGGCGAGCTCCTGCTTTTCGTCGACGAAAGCCAGGTCGCCTTCATCGAGGATCTGATGTGGTCACAGGGTTATCTTGACCGGCCGCAGATGACCCGGACCTTTGCAACAATCCGGGCTGAAGACCTGATCTACAGCCGCGCGGTGAACCGGTATTTCCTTGGCCGCGAAGATCTGCCGACCGATCTGGGCGTGTGGAACAACGACACCACGCGCATGCCGGCTCGCATGCACTCGGAATATCTGCGCGGCCTGTTCCTGGAAAACCGGCTGAGCGCAGGGCGTTTTGCGGTCGAGGGCCGGGTCATCGCGCTCAAGGACATCGCGGCCCCCCTCTTCGTCGTCGGCACCGAGACCGATCACATCGCGCCCTGGAAATCGGTCTACAAGACCCAGCTCTTCACAGACAGCGATCTGACCTTCGTGCTGACAAAGGGCGGGCACAATGGCGGCATCCTCAGCGAACCGGGACACCGCCGCCGGCATTACCGGATCGGCCATCGCGAGGCCGGAGCGCTCTACGCCGGACCGGAACTCTGGCTTGATGAGCATCAGCCAATCGAGGGGTCCTGGTGGCCGGAACTGTCGTCCTGGTTGGTCGAAAGGTCAGGCACCCCGGCACCGCCGCCTGCCATGGGTGAACCGGACAAAGCTCTTGCCCCACTCGGCGATGCACCAGGCACTTATGTGCATCAGATCTGAGGTATAGCGTGACCGGACGCAGGCGGCCTTTGACCGCCTTGAGAGGGCCTGACAAACTGACAATGCCTCGCTCAGACAAGAAGTCTCAGCGAGGTATATCTCTGGCGGTCGAGCCTATAAAGACGGATCAGACATCGAGACTGGCGACCTGCGCCACCGCGTCCGCAGCTTCCCGGCCTTTCTTGACAAAGTGCTGGGTAAAAAAGGCCTCATGCTCGCCCGAGGGCTGGAAATGGTGCGGCGTCAGCGACACCGAGAAAACCGGCACCTCGGTCTTGAGCTGCACATCCATCAACCCGGTCACCACGGCTTGGGCCACGAAATCGTGCCGGTAGATACCGCCATCGACGACCAGCGCCGCAGCCACGACGGCAGCGTATTCGCCGGTCTTGGCAAGCTTTTGCGCCAACAGCGGCATTTCGAATGCGCCAGGCACATCAAAACTCACCACCTCGGTATCAAGGCCCAGTTCCTCAACCCGCGCCGTGAATCCGACAAGCGCCTGATCGACGATGTCGGCATGCCAGCGGGCCTTGATGAATGCAATTTTCAGGGATTTTGTCATCGCTCGGATCCTTTCAAAAATGACAAGATCCCAGAGCGCACAAGCGTTCGGAACAGGTTTCGCAACCCGTTGCCTCACACCCATTCTCTACCATCCGGACTCTAACCGTCGGCCCTGGAGTTCCACCAGTGTCTGCTGACCCACCCGAAGATGGCGCTCGCGGGCTGTAACCGCCGGTGGGGAATTTCACCCCGCCCTGAGAATGGATTTTACCTAGTGTGTCACTGGCCGTGAGTCAAACCGTTCCGGCGCGCAAAACGCCACCGCGCAGCGCTATCCGACACGGCGCAGGAAATCGCGCGTTCGCGGGTCGTGCGGAGCATCGAAAATCTGGCTTGGCGGCCCCTGCTCGACGATCCGTCCGCCTTCCATGAAGACGATGCGGTCTGCGATCTCGCGGGCAAACTGCATCTCATGGGTGACGATCAGCATGGTCTGCCGCTGCTCGGCCACCCGCCGCATCAGGTCCAGGACCTCGCCGACCCATTCCGGATCCAGCGCTGAGGTCGGTTCGTCAAACAGCATCAAATCGGCATCCAGCGCCATCGCCCGGCCGATGCCAACCCGCTGTTGCTGACCGCCCGAAAGGGCCGCAGGATAGGAATTCGCCTTGTCGCTCAGACCGGTCTCGCGCAACACTTCATCTGCACGCGCTTCGGCCTCCGCGCGCGAGCGTTTCTGCACTGTCACCAGCGCTTCAGTGATGTTTTCGCGCGCTGTCTTGTTGGCAAACAGCGCGTAGTTCTGAAACACGAAAGCCGTGCGTCGGCGAAGTGCCAGAATGTCCTTCCGGCTGGCGCGCGCCGCATCGACGCTGAGATCACCGACGGTGATGGTTCCCGCATCGGGATGATCGAGAAAATTGATCGAGCGCAGCAGCGTCGACTTGCCAGTGCCCGACGGCCCAATAATCACCACCCGCTCGCCGTCCTTGATTTGCAGATTGATGTTGTCGAGCACCGTGTTGGCGCCGAACCGCTTTGTCAGTCCTGAAACACCGGTCATCGCGAATACGCCTCTTCCATGCGACCCTCAAGCAGACGTTGCCCGTAGGACAACACCTCGACGATAATCCAGTAGATCACCGCGACCACGATAAAACTTTCGAAGTAAAGAAAGCTGCCGGCTGCCTCTTTCTGTGTTGCCCCCATCAATTCGGTGACGCCGAGCGTAAACGCCAGCGAGGTGCTCTTGATCATGTCGATGAAGTAATTCACCAGCGTCGGCGCGGCCACCCGCGAGGCCTGCGGCAGTACGATCCGCCTGAGCATCTGTCCGCGGGTCATGCCCACAGCCATCGAGGCTTCCCACTGGCTGCGATCAACCCCGATGATGGCGGCGCGGATGCTTTCCGCCATATAGGCCGAGAAATGCAGTGTCAGCCCCATGATCGCAGCCGTGACGCCGTTGATCTGGGAGAGAAACGACACCAGCTGCGGCAAGCCGTAGTAGAACAGGAACAACTGAACCAGCAGCGGCGTACCGCGGAAAAAGCTGATGAACAGCATCACAGCCTGATCGAGCACCGGCACCCGGATGACCCGCTCCACAGCCAGCAACGCGGCAAGCACCAACGCAAACGCCATCGACGCCAGCGCCATTCCGAGCGTCAGCGGAACGTACCCCAAAAGCACCGGGACAAGTCCCAGCATGTAGTCAATGTCTAGCGATTGCATAGCCCTGCCCCGTGTTAAGCCCGCCTATTCGGTCGACGTGATGTCGGCTCCGAACCAGGTTTGCGAAATCTCCGCAAGCGTGCCTTTCTCGCGCAGCGCCGTCAGCGCGGCGTCTATCTTGTCGCGCTGTGCCCGACCGGCTTCGTCATCGCGGAACGGCAACGCGTTGCGGATTTCCGAGAACGGCTGACCGGCAAGCGCCAGTGGCAGCGGGCTTTTCTGGATCACCTGGGCGGACGACACCCGGTCCATGACGAAGGCATCGACGCGGCCAAGCGCCGTGTCCTGCTCGATGTTGGATTCGTAGGTCCGGATATCGATTTCGGCAGCATAGGGCAGTTCACGCAGCAGCTGCTCGAAATTCGATCCCAGATTGACCGCCACGACACGGCCGCGTAGATCTTCCGGACCACTGATGCTGTCTTCATTGCCTTTTTTAACCACCACCTGCGCGCCGTCGTAGACGTAAGGCTGGGTGAACACGAAAGCCGCCTCGCGCTCTGGCGTAATGGTGATCTGGTTGGCGACGGTATCAATGCGGCCGGAATTCAGCGCGCCGATCAGCCCGGAAAACGACATGGTGACATATTCAACATTCATGCCGGTTTCTTCGGCAACCGCATTCATAACGTCCACCTCGAAGCCCTGCAGCTTGTCCTGCTGCACAAAGGTAAAGGGAAAATAGCCGCCTGACATGCCCACACGCAGTGTGTCATTGTCTTGGGCAGCGGCGATTGAAACGAAACTGGCCGCGGCGAGCGCGGCAATGGCGATGGATTTGAGCATTTCTGTCCCTCTCGTGACGGGCCACCGGCCTGGTTGCGCGGTGCGGCTTCAAAGTGAACGCCACAGATGGGTGGTTGTTCCGCCATTACAAACGCGGGATCTTCTATGTGTTCAAATGTGAACCGGCGTGATGGCCGCGCTGAGTCTCTTATGCCGGCATGTGGGATCGCCGCCGCTTTTTTCCCGGCAGCCACGGAACTCACAGCTCACGCAGACGTTGGGAGGCAGTAAGTTTCACCAACCAAGGAGCATGTTATGCCGAACATGGAAAACGCCAAGATTCTCATCATGTCGACCAACGGCTTTGAACAGTCGGAACTCGAATATCCACTTGAACACCTGAAGAAAGCCGGCGCTACGGTTCACGTTGCGACGCTTGACGGCAAGGCGATCAAGGGCTGGGACAAGGATGACTGGGGCAACTCCGTCGAAGCCGACCTGAAGATCTCCGATGTCAAAGTTGACGACTACATCGCCCTGGTGCTGCCCGGCGGCCAGATCAACCCTGATCTGCTGCGCGTCGAAAAAGATGCCGTCCAGCTGGTCCGCGACTTCGTCACCAACGACAAGATCGTCGCCGCCATCTGCCACGCCCCGTGGCTGCTGATCGAAGCAGGCGTCATCAAGGGCCGCGAGGCAACCTCCTACCACTCGATCCGCACCGACATGGAAAATGCCGGCGCCAAGTGGAAGGACACGGAGATGGCCATCGACAACGGCATCATCACCAGCCGTTCTCCCGAAGATCTCGAGGTTTTCGTCAACAAGATCATCGAGGAAGTACGCGAAGGCGAACATCACCGCGATTCCGCCAACGCTGCCTGATCCGGATTTGGGGCGGTCGCTCTGCGGTTGCCCCCAACCCGCCGCATTGGTCGCCATAGTGGTAAAGGCCAATCCATTCACACTAAGCGGGAGGTCGCATGTCCAACCTACCAGTCCCTCACAACACCCTCATCGTCGTCGGCACCGGAGAAGGCGCCAATTTCTACCGCAATATCGGCAAGAACGGCGAGCTCAAGCTGCAGCATTCCAAGGATCTGGAGCCCGGCAACCTCGCCGATCAAGGCCCTGCCGGCAAACAGCCACCCGACACGTCCGCCAAGGAATCGATGGAGGCCACCTTCGCCAAGATTTTGGCCAACCACCTTTATGACCTTGCCCAGCAGCACAAGTTTGACAAGCTGATCCTCGTACTCGACCCCGACACACTCGGCGAAACCCGGCCCAGCCTGCACATCAGTGTGACAGACAAGATCATGCTGGAACTGCCCAAGACATTGGTCAACAGCCCCATCGACCAGATTGAGAAATCAATTCAGGCAGCGCTGTAAGGCGGCAAAGCAGGACAGACGAAGTAGACCGGCCGGGCCTTGCTCCCGGCCGGTTTGCGTCACGCCCGGCACCTGAAGCCGGCCAGATTAAAGTCATCCCATCACCACGACAGTCTTCGTGACAGGCCGTTCCGGGGAGTTGCCACCCCGCTTCGTGCATGCGAAACGGGAAAGGTAAACTGTATTGGGGGGATCATGACCGTTAGCTACACAACCGACCGCATGCTGCATTTCGGCGACTGCGATATTTCGGGAACTGCCTATTATCCAGCCTATCTCAACCTGCTCAATGGCGTGATCGAGGAGTTCTGGTCGGCCATCGGGTATCCGTGGCATGAAATCATCTGGAAGGAACGCTGGGGCACGCCCACCGTGCATCTGACCTGCGATTTTTCCAAACCATCGTTTTTTGGCGACAATCTGACGTTTGAGCTGACCGTCACCAAGGTCGGCAAATCCTCGATGACCGTCGAACACAAGGTCTTGTGTGGCGATGAACACCGCTGGTCAGGCAAACAGGTACTGGCCGCGAGCTGGCTCGACAAGCACACCTCCATGCCCTGGCCTGATGATGTGCGCGTCAAACTGCTTTCACTCCTGCCGGCAGATCCCGCAGAGTAGTTCCGCGGGTCATCCGACCTCCGGGATATCAAACGGCGGAAGCGGTTACAGCTCGGTCCGCACCCGCCACAACTCGGGAAACAGCTCGACATCGAGCATGCGCCTGAGATAGCTGGTTCCGCCGGTGCCGCCGGTGCCGCGCTTGAGGCCGATCACCCGTTCCACCGTGGTGACATGGTTGAAGCGCCAGCGCCGGAAATAGTCTTCCAGATCGACCAGCTTCTCGGCCACCTCATAGAGCGCCCAATATTTCTCCGGCTCCTCATAGATGGCTTTCCAGCCTGCGGTGACGCCATCACTGAGCGAGTGGGTCTCGCGCACGTCGCGATCGAGCACCTCTTGCGGCATGACGATGCCGCGCCGCGCGGCAAGCCGGATGGCTTCATCATAAAGACTTGGCAGGGCAAGTTCGGCTTCAAGCTTGGCAAGGGCCTCCGGCACATGGGCATGCGGACGCATCATCGAATGATTTCGATTGCCCAGCGCATATTCGATCAGCCGGTACTGCAGCGATTGAAACCCTGAAGACTGCCCGAGCTTGTTGCGGAAATGCGTGTAATCGGACGGCGTCATCGTTCTGAGCACATCCCAGGCTGAATTGAGCTGTTCAAAGATCCGCGAAACCCGCGCCAGCGTCTTCATAGCAGGCTGCAACTGATCCGACCTGATGGCGGAGCGCGCCGCTGAAATCTCGTGGATCGCCAGCCGCATCCACAATTCCGAGGTCTGGTGCTGGATGATGAACAGCATCTCGTCATGAGCGTCGGTTCTGGTCTTCTGAGCGCTGAGAATCTGGTCGATGCACAGATAGTCGCCATAGGACATGCGGCCATCGAAATTCATCTGCGCGCCTTCTTGCGAAGGGTCGTAGTCCTTGGTCTCGCTCATGTGACTGCTTTCCGCGCCTTGAATTCCGGCTTGTCCCACTCGCCGGTGGCGATGATCTCGCACAGCGCGCTTGCCGCGTGGCTGACCTCGTCGGAGGTGTTGTAGAGCGGACAGAAACCAAACCGCATGATGTCGGGCGCACGGAAGTCGCCGATGATGCCGCGTGCGATCAGAGCCTGCATGCCCGCATAGCCTTCGTGGAAGCGGAACGAAACCTGGCTGCCGCGTGCATTCGGGTCACGCGGACTGGCAAGCTCCACATCCTTGCACCCGGCCTCGACTTCAGAAATGAACTGTTCGGAGAGCTCGATCGAGCGCGCTCGAACATCATGCATGTCGACGCCGTCGAACGCATCCAATGCAGCATCCAGAACCGCCATCTGGATCACCGGCGGTGTGCCGACCCGCATCCGGTTGATGCCCTCACCCGGGCGGTAATCGAGATCAAAGGCAAATGGCGCTTGATGTCCGAGCCAGCCCGACAGCGCCGGACGAACCTGGTCGATCAGTTCGGGACGGACATAGATGAAGCCCGGCGCACCGGGGCCGCCATTGAGATATTTGTAGGTGCAGCCGACCGCGATATCGGCATTGCATCCGGTCAGGTCGACGGGCAGTGCGCCAGCCGAGTGCGCCAGATCCCAGATCATCAAGGCACCCACCGCATGCGCCTTGTCGGTGATCGCCTTCATGTCGTGCACCCGGCCGGTGCGGTAATCAACATGGGTGAGCATCACCGCCGCGACATCTTCGGTAATGTGGTCCGCAACCGCTTCGGGATCGACGACCTTCAGCTCGTGCCCCTGCCCGAGGCTCTTGAGCAGGCCGTCGGCCATGTAGAGATCAGAGGGAAAATTGCCGTTGTCCGAGAGCACGATCTTGCGGCCCGGCCGCATCTCCACCGCCGATGCAACGGCCTGGTAGACCTTGATCGACAGTGTATCGCCAACCATCGTGCTGCCCGCAGGCGCACCGATCAGTTTGCCAATGCGGTCACCGAGACGGCCCGGCAGCTCCATCCATTTGGCCTTGTTCCAGCCGGTGATCAGCATCGGGCCCCATTGATCCGCCATCGTCTGGCGCGCGCGCTCGACGGCAGCCTTGGGGAGTGGTCCAAGCGAATTGCCGTCGAGATAGGTAATCCCCTCGGGCAGATCAAACAGATCGCGGCGCGACTGGAATGTGCTCATGGTCTCAGGCGTCCTTCTGCGACTTGCCGATTTCAGCCGTCGCCTCGATTTCAACCATGGCTTCGTCCTCGATCAGACCGGCGACAACGATCACCGACATCGAGGGAAAGTGCCGGCCAAGGATCTTGCGATAGGCAGCCCCAACGTCTTTCTGGCGCGCCATATATTCTTTCTTGTCGGTGATGAACCAGGTCAGCCGGACAATGTCGGTAACCTCACCACCCGCCGCACGGACGATCGCCGCGATATTGGCGAGCGTTTGTTCAAGCTGGCCGACAAAATCCTTGTGCTCGAAAACCTGGTCCTTGTTCCAGCCGATCTGACCGCCCGTGTAGAGCCGTTGACCGTCGACAAGCATTCCATTGGCGTAGCCCTTCGGCTTCTCCCAATCCGGTGGATTGACTGCTTCGATCATGATGAAAGTCCTTGTGTGAATATCTTGGGTGAATTCTGGATGACCGGGCTCAGTGGCTGTCGCGAAGCCTGAACCGCTGGATCTTGCCGCTCTCGGTCTTCGGCAAGGTCTTGGTGAAGATAACTGAGCGGGGATATTTGTAGGGCGCGATCACAGCCTTGACGTGATCCTGCAGCCGCTTGGTGGCCAGCTCGTCTGCGGCAACGCCTGAATTGAGCACCACATGCGCCTGCACAATCTGGCCCCGGGCCTCGTCGGGGACACCAATGACTGCGCACTCGGCAACATCGGCATGAGCCAGAAGGGCAGCTTCGACTTCCGGGCCTGCAATGTTGTAACCGGCAGAGATGATCATGTCGTCCGAACGGGCGGCAAAGTGAAAGAAGCCGTCTTCGTCCTGGGTGAAGGAATCGCCCGTCAGGTTCCAGCCGTCTCGGACATATTTCTGCTGTTGCTCAAGATCGGATAGATACCGGCACCCGGTCGGACCGCGCACAGCCAATCGGCCGACCTCGCCACGCGCCACTTCGTTCATGTCAGCGTCGACGATCCGCGCCTGATAGCCTGTAACCGGCAGCCCGGTGCAGGCAGCTTTCGAATTCTCGAACCGGTTGGAGATGAAGATGTGCAGCATTTCGGTGGCGCCAATGCCATCGAGCATCGGTTTTCCGGTCTTGGCCATCCACTGATCGTAAACCGGTCCCGGAAGCGTTTCACCTGCTGACACCGCAGCGCGCAGCGAGGACAGGTCAGCCCCCTCCTCCATCGCCGCCAGCATGGCCCGATAGGCCGTCGGAGCAGTGAAACACACAGTGGCTTTGTGGTTCTGGATGATCTCGACCATGTTGGCCGGCGTCGCCTGCTCGAGCAACGCCGCAGCCGCACCAAAGCGCAGCGGGAACACCGCGAGCCCGCCAAGACCGAAGGTGAAGGCCAGCGGCGGCGAACCGATGAACACATCCTCCGGCGTGACGCCGAGAACTTCCTTGGCATAACCGTCGGCGATGATCAGCATGTCGCGGTGAAAATGCATCGTCGCTTTTGGCATTCCGGTGGTGCCGGAGGTAAAGCCCAGTAGCGCAACATCATCGCGGCCCGTCTTCACCGTCTCGAAGCGGACCGGCTTGGACAGCGCCAACCGGTCCAGTTCTGCATCATGATTGGCGGTGCCGTCAAAGCCCACCACCTTGTTCAGAAACCGGTTTTCCTTGGCGCAGGCGACCATCTCGTCCATCAGCCGTGTGTCGCAGAGCGCCAGCGAGATTTCCGCCTTGTCGGCGATCTTGCCCAGCTCTACCGCGCGCAGCATCGGCATGGTGTTGACCACGACAGCCCCCGCCTTGGTCGCCGCGAGCCAGACCGCAACCATGGCCGGGTTGTTGGCTGAGCGGATCAGGATCCGGTTACCCGGTTTGACGCCGTAATCCTCGACCAGAACATGGGCAATGCGATTGGTCCAGTCAGTCAGTTCCTTGTAGGTCCTGATCCGGCCATTGCCGATCAGTGCTGTGTGGTCACCAAAGCCCTTGGCCACCATCGCATCGGTCAGTTCATAGCCGCAATTGAGCCAATCGGGATACTCGAACGCCTCAAGCTGCAGCTCCGGCCACTGATCTTCCGGTGGAAGATTGTCCCGTGTGAACGTATCGATATGCCCCGATGGTCCCAGCACTTTACACCCCTTTGGAATTTGCCAATGTCTGCCGCGCAATCACGACTTTCTGGACGTCTGACGCGCCCTCATAAATCCGCAAAGCCCGGATCTCGCGATACAGGCTCTCGACGATATGCCCTTTGCGCACGCCATCACCGCCATGCAACTGCACGGCCTTGTCGATCACATCCTGCGCGTGATCGGTTGCGTACAGCTTGGCCATTGCTGCCTCGCGGCTGACGCGCGGCGCGCCCTGATCCTTGAGCCAGGCCGCCCGGTAGACCAGCAGCGCGGCTGCATCGACATCAAGCGCCATGTCGGCAATATGGCCCTGCACCATCTGCAGGTCACTCATCGGCGCACCGAAGAGCTCGCGCTCGCTGACACGGTCGAGGCTTTCATCAAGTGCCCTTCGGGCAAAGCCGAGCGCTGCTGCGGCAACCGTCGAGCGAAACACATCCAGCACCGACATCGCGATGCGGAACCCTTCACCGGGATTGCCGATCATCGCCGATGCGGGAATACGGCAATCCTTGAAGGCGAGACGTGCCAAAGGATGCGGTGCGACCACTTCCAGCCGCTCTGCGATCTCGAGACCGGGCGTGTCGGCGGGCACGATGAACACCGAAAGCCCCTTCGCGCCAGGCGCCTCGCCGGTGCGCGCAAACACGCAATAGACGTCCGCAATGCCGCCATTGGAGATCCAGGTTTTCTCGCCATTGAGAACATAGTCATCGCCATCGCGCACAGCCGTCATCGCCATATTGGCGACATCCGAACCGGATGCCGGTTCCGACAGCGCAAAGGCCGACAGTGCCTCACCGGCGCGGGTTTTCGTCAGCCACTCGGTTTTCTGCGCCTCGCTGCCAAACAGCGAAATGCAACCGGTGCCCAGCCCCTGCATGGCAAAGGCAAAATCCGCGAGCCCGTCATGCCGCGCCAGGGTTTCGCGCATGATGCACAGACTGCGGACATCAATCTTGGAACTCTCGTCCGCCGGGTCAACCGCCGAAAGCTTCAGCCAGCCTGCCTCGCCCAGCGCCTTGACCAGCGTCTTGCAGGTTTCATCAACATTGGAATGATCGAGCTCAGACAGCTCTTTCGTTGCCCAGGCATCCACTTGATCAGCCAGGTTGCGGTGAGCTTCGTCAAGAAACGGCCATTGGAGAAAACTGCGATCTGACATCAGTTGCCCTCGAACACGGGTTTCTGCTTTGCGGCAAAGGCCTCATAGGCGCGGCGGAAATCCTGTGTCTGCATGCAGATCGCCTGAGCCTGCGCTTCAGCTTCGATTGCCTGCTCGATACCCATGTTCCATTCCTGCGCCAGCATGGTTTTGGTCATCATGTTGGCGAAGACCGGACCGTCGGCAATCCGCTTGGCGAGCTTGCGCGCCTCGGCGTCAATCTCCTCAGCGGCAACGACCCGGTTGTAGAACCCCCAGCGTTCGCCCTCATCGGCGCTCATTGAGCGTCCCGTGTAGAGCAGATCAGCCGCCCGGCCCTGGCCAATGATCCGCGGCAGGATGGCGCATGCCCCCATGTCGCAGCCCGCAAGCCCGACCCGGTTGAAAAGAAAGGCCGTTTTTGCTTCCGGCGTGGCCATGCGCAGATCGCTGCACATGGCAATGATCGCGCCCGCACCGGCACAGATACCGTCCACCGCCGCGATCACCGGCTTGCCGCAGCCAACAATGGCCTTGACCAGATCGCCGGTCATCCGGGTGAATTCGAGCAGGCCCTTCATGTCCTTATCGAGAAGCGGACCGATGATTTCAAAGACATCGCCGCCCGAACAGAAATTTCCCCCATTGGAGCCAAAGACCACCACCTTGACGTCGTCGCGGTAGACCAGACCGCGAAACCAGTCGCGCAGCTCGGCATAGCTTTCGAAGGTCAGCGGGTTTTTCTTCTCCGGCCGGTCGAGCGAAACTTCGGCAATACCGTCAGTCAGTGTCAGTCGGAAATTTTTTGGCGCGTCTGTCGGCATGGTCTCAATCCTCTCCCTTGGTGCTCTTTCGGGCAATACATTCGAGCTGGTCGGACAGGTGCGGAACCTCATTAGCCTCGATGCCGTCGAGAAGGCTGTCAATCCAGCTTTCGTGACTTGCGGCCATGGCCTCGAACTGCTCGCGTCCAGCCTTGGTCAGCCGCACGGTTGTCGCGCGACGGTCATTGTCGACGGGGATCCGCACCAGGATGCCATCCTCCACCAGCCTGTCGACGATGCCGGTGACATTGCCGTTGGAAACCCTCAGAACACTCGACAATTCGCTCATCTTCAGGCCCGGTTCGTCACGGTAGAGAGCAGCCATGACATCAAATCGTGGCAGCGTCGTATCGAAACCCGTGCGGAAGTTCTCCCGCAGTTCCGCCTCCACGTGCTTGGTTGCCTTGAGCAGCTTCAGCCACAGTCTCAGCCGCGCTTTCGACGCCGACGCATCATGACCATGGGACTGTGTCACCAGAACTTCACTCATGTTTCTCCCCCCGACAATGAAATTGCCTGACCGGTCACCGATACCGCTGCATCGCTGCATAGCCAGAGCACGGTCTCGGCGATTTCCTCAGGCTGGATGAAGCGCCCCTGCGGGTTCACGTCCCTGAGCGAAGCTTCCGCTTCCTCGCGCGAGCGTCCGGTTTTCTCGACAATGTTGTCAATGGATCGACTGAGCATCGGAGTTTCGGTGAAGCCCGGACAGATCGCATTGACCGTCACGCCGGTTTTCGCCAGCTCCTGCGCCAGACTGCGCACCAGACCGACAACGCCATGCTTGGCTGCACAATAGGCCCCGACATAGGGATAGCCTTTCAGGCCGGCGGTCGAGGCAATGGCGATCAACCGGCCCGGTTGTTTCCGATTCATTTTCATAAAGGCAGACTGGAACGTGTTGAAAACACCGGTCAAATTCACATCCAGCGTGGAGCGGAACAACGTCGCGTCCATCCGGTGAAACGGAGCACTTTCCGCCGACCCGGCATTGGCGATGACGATGGTCGGCGCGCCGTTCGTTTCCATCGCTTCAGCGATCGCAGCGGCCATGGCGTTTTCATCCGTGACATCGGCTGAGACAGCGGTGATGCGGTCGTCCTGCGCGGCAAGAGCCTCAAGCGGCTCCAGACGCCGGCCAATCGCAGTTACGCGCGCACCCTTGTCCGCCAGTGCCAGTGCAATCGCTTCGCCAGCGCCCGATCCGGCGCCGGTGACGATTGCATGATGCCCCATCAGTTCCGGCATGTTCAGACCTTTCCGAGCATGGTGTCATTGCGTTCGGCCAGACGCCACATCTGGTCGCGGCCCGGATGGTAGGGATCAGGCCATGTCTCTTCACGATCGCCAAGCGCAGCCGCCGCATGCAGCGTCCAGTAAGGGTTGGCAAGATGCGGACGCGCGAGACAAACCAGATCGGCACGACCGGCCATCAGGATCGAATTGACGTGATCCGGTTCATAGATATTGCCCACTGCCATGGTCGCCATCTGCGCTTCGTTGCGGATCCGGTCGGCAAACGGAGTCTGGAACATGCGGCCATAAACAGGCTTGGCAAGCTTTGATGTCTGGCCGGCGGATACGTCGCAGATGTCGACGCCTGCGTCTTTCAGCATACGGGCGATCTCGACGGCTTCCTGCGGCGTCACGCCATCACCTTCCACCCAGTCGCTGGCCGAAATACGCACAGAAACCGGTTTGCCTTCGGGCCACACCTTGCGCACCGCATGGAAGACCTCGAGCGGATAGCGCATCCGGTTTTCAAGGCTGCCGCCATACTCGTCGCTGCGCCGGTTGGTCAGCGGCGTGATGAAGGAAGACAAAAGATACCCGTGCGCCATGTGGATTTCGATCATGTCGAACCCGGCGCGCTCAGCCATCTCTGCCGATGCGACGAACTGGTCGCGGACCATGTCCATGTCGTCGCGAGTCATCGCCTTCGGCGTCTGGTTGGCCGACGACCAGGCCACTTCGGAAGCCGACAGCAACGGCCAGTTTCCATCCTTCAGCGGCGCATCCATGATCTCCCAACCGAGCTGGGTTGATCCCTTGGCACCGGAATGACCGATCTGCATGCAGACCTTGGCTTCGCTTTCGGCATGGATGAAATCGACGATCCGGCTCCAGGCTTTTTCCTGTTCAGGAGAATAGAGCCCCGGACATCCCGGCGTAATCCGGCCTTCCGGCGAGACGCAGGTCATCTCCGTGTAGACCAGTCCTGCCCCGCCCTTGGCACGCTCACCATAATGCACCAGATGCCAGTCCGTCGGGTTGCCATCAACCGCCTTGTACTGCGCCATCGGCGAAACCACGATGCGGTTCTTGAGCTCCATATCGCGCAGCTTGTAGGGCGCGAACATCGGCCGCCGTACGGGTGCCTGGGTGGAGACTTCCGCCTGGGTCTGGAACCAGCGCTCCGCGTCTTCCAGCCATTCCGCATCTCTGAGACGCAGGTTCTCGTGGCTGATCCGCTGCGAACGGGTCAGCAGCGAATAGTTGAACTGCACCGGATCGAGGTGGAAATAGCGCTCGATTTCTTCGAACCATTCCATCGAGTTGCGTGCCGCCGACTGCAGGCGCAGCACTTCGAGCCGACGATCATCTTCGTATTTGTCAAAAGCCTTCTGCATGGTTGGTTCGGAATGCAGATAGTCGGCAAGCGCAATTGCGCTTTCCAGCGCCAGCTTGGTGCCCGAGCCGATGGAGAAATGTGCCGTCGCCGCCGCATCGCCCATCAGCACGATGTTGTCGTG
>JGI24723J26617_10000290_pt1 | contig 50516 bp, 46 predicted proteins | sample Cruoilmetagenom6_FD_26617 | JGI IMG/M metagenome (IMG submission 26617) | reverse complement strand
AGATTCTTCCGCAAGCGAGAAATCGTGGATGACCAATGGTTAGTAGTCGGGCTCGGTAACCCCGGGCCCGGCTACGCCGGTAATCGCCACAACGTGGGCCACATGGTGTTGGCCCACTTGGCCGACGAACTGTCGGCCACGTTTAAGAACCACAAAGCGAACGCTGCTGTGGCAGAGGGTCGCAGTTTTGGGGATGGCCCCAAACTGATTCTGGCTAAGCCCAATTCTTTTATGAACCTTTCGGGTGGCCCGACCGCTGCACTCATGCGGTTCTACAAGATTCCTGTTGAGCGACTCATCGTCGTGCACGATGAACTCGATATCGACTTCGACACGGTGAAGCTCAAAACCGGTGGCGGTCATGGTGGCCATAACGGCATCCGCGACATCGCCGCCGCTGTCGGATCACCCGACTTCACGCGCGTTCGCGTCGGCATTGGCCGCCCGCCCGGTCGTCAACCCGCCGCCGACTTCGTGTTGCGTGACTTCTCGGGCGAGGAGCGCACGGTTCTGCCGAACCTGCTCGGTGATGCTGCGGATGCCGTGGCACTGGTCGCCAAAGAGGGTCTCGAAGCGGCTCAGCAACGTTTCCACAGCCCGCGCTAGTTCTGCGGCTGCGCTGCGGCTGCGCTGCGCTGCGCCGACCTCGAGCGTTACCGCGCAAATCGTGCAATCCTGCTGCGCTGTGGGTGAACTCTCATCGCAGCGTCGGTGGCCGCGAGTAGAGTAATCCGGTGACTCTCGACGGAATTATCTCAGCGCTTTCGCGCGCCCAAACTGTAGAGAGCGCCCTGCGTTACTCGCAACGTAGCGCCGACTTCTCCCTCGTCGAAGGGTTGCGGGCGCCCCTTATCGGCGGCCTGCTCACGGCTTCTGATGCACCGCGCTCGATGCTCGCGGTGACCGCTACCGGTCGCGAATCTGAATCGCTGCGCCGCTCGCTCGCGAGCTATCTTCCCGACGCTCAGATCGTGGAGTTCCCCGCCTGGGAGACTCTGCCGCACGAGCGACTGAGCCCGAGTGCCGAAACCGTGGGCAAGCGGATGCAGGCTTTGCGTGACCTCGCTAAGTGGCGAGAGAATCCGGTTGGCCAGTTTGTGTTGGTGGCGTCTGTGCGGGCAGCGTTGCAGCCCATTGCCGACAACCTCATCACTATCGAACCCGTTGTGCTCGCCAAGGGTGGCCGCAACTACGACCTGTCGGCGCTTTCGGAGCGACTTGTTGCTCTGGCATATTCCCGTGTCGACATGGTGACCCGGCGCGGGGAGTTCGCTGTGCGGGGTGGCATTCTCGACGTGTTCGCTCCCAACCACGAGCATCCGCTGCGGCTTGAATTCTTTGGTGATGAGCTCGAACAATTGCGCGAGTTTTCGGTCGCCGATCAGCGCTCGATCGACGGCGATATCGAGCATGCCGAGCTGGTGCCGAGTCGCGAACTTCTGCTGAGCGATTCGGTGCGTCAACGTGCTCGCGAAATGCAGCACGAGTTTCCGAGCCTCTCAACGATGCTCGCGAAAATCGCGGAGGGCATCCCGGTCGATGGCATGGAGTCGCTCGCGCCGGCGCTCGTCGACAAGCTCGTTCCGCTCACTCACTACCTGCCAACGGATGCCGCAATCGCTGTGCTCTCGCCAGAAAAGGTGTCTTCACGAGCCGTCAATCTCGCCGAGACCAACCAAGAATTCTTGAGTGCGGCGTGGAACGCGGCCACCGCGGGTGCCGAGGCTCCCATTGATTTGGATGCGGGAGACTTTCTCACGCTCAACGCGCTTCGAGCGTCCGCGGGGGAGCGCCCCTGGTGGACCCTCAGCACGTTCGACTCGGGAGAGGCGGATGCGGCGACGCTGCTCGATGCTGCAGAAGAGGCATCCGAATATGTGCGCATCGATGCCACGGCTACGCCCTCGTTCGCGGGAACCGTTGACGGCGCCCTCGACCACGTGGGCACGCTGCTTGCCGACGGCTGGACTGTCGCGATCGTTGCGGAGGGGGCGGGGCTTGTCGAGCGCACGGCAGACCTGCTCGGCGAGCGCGAGCTCTCCGGGCGTGCGGTCGAGACTTTTCCGGCCGAGACAGAACCCGGCGTTGCTTACTTGCTGCGGGCCTCCGTCGATCACGGTTTTGCCATGCCCGAAGCCAAGCTTGCGGTACTGAGTGAGGGCGAGTTCTTTGGCCGATCTGTCGGATACGCCTCGCGACCTGCTCGCAAGCTCGCCACCCGACGCAAGAACGTTGTTGACCCGCTTCAGCTCAAGAGCGGTGACCATGTGGTGCACCAGACCCACGGCATCGGCAAGTTCATCGAGTTGGTATCGCGTGAGGTCAGCACCGGTGGTCGCAATGCGGTCAAAACTCAGCGCGAATTTCTTGTGCTGGAGTATGCGCCGAACAAGCGTGGCTATCCCGGCGACAAACTGTATGTGCCCACTGACCAGCTTGACTTGCTCTCGCGCTACGTCGGTGGCGAAGCTCCCTCGCTCAACAAAATGGGCGGCACCGATTGGTCGGCGGCCAAGAGCAAAGCGCGCAAGGCCGTTCGCGATATTGCGGTCGAACTCGTCAAGCTCTACAGCGCCCGCATGGCGAGCAAGGGCTTTGCCTTTGGGCCGGATACTCCCTGGCAGCGCGAGCTAGAAGAGGCGTTCGCTTACGCCGAAACTCCTGATCAGCTCACGACGATCGATGAAGTGAAAGCTGACATGCAGAGCCCGGTTCCGATGGACCGGCTGCTCAGCGGTGATGTGGGATACGGAAAGACTGAAGTTGCCGTTCGGGCCGCGTTCAAGGCTGTTCAAGACGGTAAACAGGTCGCCATGATCGTGCCAACGACCCTGCTCGTTCGCCAACATATGGAGACCTTTGCCGACCGCTTTGCCGGGTTCCCCGTGCATTTGAGAGCACTCAGTCGTTTTCAGACGGAGAAAGAGTCTCGCGAAACGATCGCCGGGCTCGCCGACGGAACCGTGGATGTTGTCATCGGCACCCACCGGTTGCTCTCGAAGGGCGTCGGTTTCAAAGATCTCGGCCTCGTCATCATTGACGAAGAGCAACGCTTTGGTGTTGAGCACAAGGATGCTCTCAAGAAACTTAAGACCAACGTCGACATCTTGGCGATGACGGCAACCCCGATTCCCCGCACCTTGGAGATGGCTGTCACGGGCATCCGCGAAATGTCGACTTTGGCTACTCCGCCCGAAGATCGGCATCCGATCCTGAGCTTTGTTGGGCCCTACTCTGAGCGTCAGGTTGGCGCGGCGATCCGCCGCGAACTTCTGCGAGAGGGGCAAGTCTTTTACGTGCACAACCGGGTGAGTTCCATCAACCGGGTTGCCGCCAAGATTGCCGAACTGGTTCCGGATGCTCGCATCGCGATCGCCCACGGCCAAATGCCCGAGTCGGCTCTTGAACAAGTGATGGTCGACTTTTGGGATCGCAAATTTGATGTGCTCGTCTCCACCACGATCGTGGAGACCGGGCTCGACATCCCCAACGCGAACACGCTCATCATCGATCGTGCCGACAAGTACGGCCTTAGCCAGTTGCACCAGTTGCGTGGTCGAGTGGGGCGTGGTCGTGAGCGCGCCTACGCGTACTTCTTGTACGACGAAGAGAAGCCGCTGAGCGAAACCGCCCACGAACGACTCGATACGATCGCCGCGAACAATGAGCTCGGTGCCGGAATGCAGATCGCCATGAAGGATCTCGAAATTCGTGGTGCCGGCAACTTGCTCGGAGGTGAGCAGTCTGGCCACATCGCTGGCGTCGGTTTTGACCTTTACCTGCGCATGATTGGCGAAGCCGTCTCGGCGTTCCGCGGTGATGTTGCCGAAGGTCAGACCGAACTGCGGCTCGAGTTGCCCGTAGATGCCAGCATCCCCGAGGAGTACGTCGAGAGCGAGCGATTGCGGCTTGAGGCCTACCAGAAGCTTTCCGCGGCAAGTGCGCCCTCGGCATCCGCCGACAGCATCGATCGGGTGCTGGAAGAGCTAACCGACCGCTACGGCGAGCCTCCCGAGGAAGTGAAACACCTCATTGCGGTGTCGCGATTGCGCCGGATGTCGCAGCGCCTACGACTGAGCGAAGTGGTCGTCATGGGCGACAAACTACGCATCGCTCCGGCTGAACTTCTCGATTCTAAGCAAGTGCGGTTGCAGCGCATGTATCCGGGGTCGAAGTATCATTCTGCAGCCTCAGCGGCGATCATCCCGCTACCGACGGGCGCTGACGATGGTGCGCTGATCGAGTGGACGAAAGACCTTCTCGTGTCAGTGTTTGGCGCGCAAGACACCGCCGAGGAGCTCGCCGAGGTCGCTCTCGCTGCCGAAGCCGCAGAGAAGCTTGCGGCCGACAAAGCGGCGGCGAAAGCTGCTGAGCGAGCAGAAGTGGCGAAGGATGCCGGTGCCGCATCCACATCAGCTCAGTAGCTGAGTGTGTGGCGCTCGGCACGTCGTTAGGCCACGTCGGGTGAACCAGCGGCGGGCGCGACGGCATCCACTTCGGCAGCATCCGCCGTGTCCGCGGTCGGCTCAACTGAGGTTGGCCGGGGTTTCGGGGAGTGCGTAAAGGGGGTGCGTCGACCATCAATGCGGTGGACGCGCCCGATTGCCATCGGGATCAGCACGAGCGAACGAAGGTCAAGCAGCGCGTGCGCGATGATCGTGATGAGGATGCTTCCTGTGAGCACATAGAGCGCCATAAAGGCTGCACCGAGCACTGTCGTGATAATGATGCCGGCCAGTCCTTGGTACGAGTGCATGAGGCCGAACAGGAGAAGGCTGACTGTGATCGCGACGATTGCGTTCCCGGTGGTCGCGAACAGCAGAGCGGGTAGCGCGAGACGAAAGAGGAGTTCCTCGACCAATCCAGCGTTGAGTGAAAGCAGCCCGCCCAGCACGAGCTCTTGACGATTGCGGGGGAGTATCGCTTGAACGTCGCCAACGCTCACTACTTCGTCCCCCTCTTTTCGCACCGAGATGATGGCTACGACGGTGACGGCGATGACGCCGACGGCAAGACCCGCTATTACACCGGCGGTGACGCCAGGGCGGGCAGAAAGAACACCGAGCAGTGAGGTCACCCACGGCCACGCTCGCACTTCAGCGAGCAGGGGAGTGGCGAATTGTCCGCTCGCGAGTAGAGACGCCAGAGCTAGGCCACCGAATAAGAAGAACGAAATGAGTAGCCAGCGGCGCAGCATCAGTTGTCGACGTCGAGTTGTGCGGAACCTTTTGAATCGGCGGTATTCGCGCTTGTCCCAGCGGAGTGTTCGCAACGCCAATGCCGCCAATACACCGAGGAGTGTGACCCACAGGAGGGCGAGCATGAGCGGGTTCTCGGGGTCAAGCATGAACCAATCGTGCCACGAGAATGCGAGTGTAATCTGGAACCCATTCCAGAATCGTTGACCAGCGGGACAATCCGCAATAGTCTGCCCACGGGTGGGATCGTGCGGACGCTATCCGGCGTGAATGACGACGTGGTGCGCTCGCTTGAGCGCAGAAGAGAGCAGGAACTGTGACACACGAGCCGAACCGCGAGTTCAAACTTGCAGGCATGAAAGACGTTGCAGACCGCGCGGGGGTGGCGATGTCTTCGGTGTCACGAGTGCTCTCTGACCACCCTGACGTGAGTGATCGCATGCGCGAGAAAGTGCTCGCTGCTGTCGAAGAGCTGGGGTACGAGCCTGACGTCCTCGCTCAGAGTCTTCGCACTGGTGCGACGCGTACTATCGGCGTCCTCGTTGCCGACATCTCGAATCAGCTCTTCGCCGAAATTTCACACGGTGCAGAAACGGTGTTGCGCGCAGAGGGCTATTCAACTTTTGTCGCGAATTCTCTCAACGACCCCGAGATCGCGGTGAAACAGCTCCGGATGCTTATCAAGCGTCGAGTCGACGGACTATTGGTTTCGGTGGGAGAAGAAGACGGCGGACCCATCGTGGATGCCATAGCTAATTCTGGCCTCCCTACCGTCCTGATTGACCGTCACTTGGGAACGGCGGGAGCGTCTCGTGTGTTGAGCGACCATCGCGCTGGAATGTCTGAAGTGATTCACAAGCTGATTGGCTTGGGGCACAAGCGAATTGCATTGATCAATGGAATTCCGAACGTCTTGCCCGCGATGGAGCGAGCCGCGGCAGCACGGGCGGCGGCCGAAGCGCATCCAGGTGTCACAATCGACGTGATTTCCGGCACCTTTTCTGCGGAGCACGGTGAGGAGGCGACGCGAGCCGTGGTTTCGAGTGCCCAGCGTCCCACTGCGATCGTGGCGGGAAGCAATCAAATTCTTGTCGGTGTGTTTACTGCGCTCCGCGATCTCGGCCTCAGGGCACCAACTGACGTGAGTTTGGTGACGTGTGATCCGGTCCCTCTCGCCGAGTTTATGACTCCAGCGCTCGACACGATTTGGCGAGATCGTCAGGAATTGGGCGCGGTTGCGGCGGGACTGATGCTTGAGGGCCTGCGCGGAGCAGCACCACGGGAAGTGGTGCTGTCGACTGAGTACCGCGTTGGCGGGTGTGTGGCCGCGCCGCCAGTCTGATGCTCAGCGAGAGCAGAACGGTTCGTCTGGTTTTACGGCGCGTGGGCTTGGTTGTCTAGCAAGAAAGAGACCACTACCGGGAGTTTCCGGAATCCTTTCCAGAAACGTTGACGGAATCGGTTCTAGGTGGTTAGTATCGCCACAGTGCAACGCGGCCGACCTGGTCGCTTCGTGCAGGGCCGGGTCACCGACGGTCCGCCGCCGGTAAACGAATTGGTCAGTCCACAGATCAATCAATCGGCTCAGCAATTCTCAACGAAGAGATGGGACACACAGTGGTACAGAACCGAATCCGGCGAGCAGCACTCGCCGCGGCTGCAGCTGTTGCAGTCGGCATTGCGATGGTGGGCTGCGCGCCAGCATCCGAAGCTGAACAGGGCGAAGTTGAAATTCGTTTCTCCTGGTGGGGAACGGACTCACGTCACGAATTGACCAACGAGGCGCTTGACCTGTTCGAGGAAAAGAACCCCGGAATTACGGTTGTTCGTGACTTCGGGGGCTTCGATGGATACATCGACAAGCTGCTCACTCAAGCTGCAGGCAACAACTCTCCCGACGTTTTTCAGTTGTACGAAGAGGTGCTTCGCGAATTCGCCTCGCGTGGCCAGCTTTACGACCTCAACGAAGCAACGAGCCAAGGTTTGAGCCTTGAAGGCTGGGATCAGGCGCTTCTCGACACGAGCACAATCGATGGGTCGCTCTCGGCTCTTCAGTTTGGCCTCACCACCCAGGCGTTCATTTTCAACACCGAGCTGTTCGACCAAGCAGGCGTCTCGATCCCCACAGAGGGGTGGAGCTGGGACGACCTTGCAACCGCAGCCAAGCAGGTCAGCGATGGCACTGACGCTGGAACCTTCGGCGTTACTGATCTCTCGACCGGGTATCAAGTGTTCGAGGTGTGGGCGAATCAGAACGGTGAGGCCTACCTCACCGATGAGGGCCTCGGCTTCTCTGCGGAAACCCTTGAAGAGTTCTGGCAGTACTGGGCCGACCTGCGTGCATCCGGTGCAGCAACGCCAGGATCGTTGACTTCGGAATACCCCACCCCGTTCGATGCAATTATCGCTAGCAAGGCGGCATCGGGCTTCATCTTTGCGAACCAGATGGCTGCCGTTCAGTCGAGCATCGAAGCTGAAATCGCCGTAGACCGGATGCCGGGCGAAACCCCCACGGCCGGTTCGTACTTGCGCACCGCGATGAATATTGCCATCGGATCGAAGACTGAGCACCCCAAGGAGGCAGCAATGCTCGTTGACTTCTTGCTCAACGACCCTGAGGCCTACGAAATCCTGGGCATCGACCGTGGTGTTCCTGCTAACCCCGCTGTCGGAGACGCCGCCACGGCCGACGTTGACGACGTAACAGCGAAGGGTCTGACCGTTATCGACGGTGTTCGTGCCGACGGCGCAGCTCCACCCGTGCCGCCGAAGCCCGGCGCCGGTAACGTGAACGCACTATTCGCGGAGCTCGCTCAAGAGGTTCAGTTCGATCGCATGAGCATCGAGGATGCTGTTGCCAGCTTCATCGAGCGCGCCGAACAGGAACTGAGCTAGTACACAATGTCACTGCCTCAGACCTCTAACGACGCGTCAGATCTTGCTGACGCGCGCGGACGGTCCGAGTCGCGTCCGGGTCGGAGAGCCATCAAGGCTCCCCGGCCCGGGGGTACGCGCTCGTTGCGTCGCAGAATGATGCTCGACCGCGCTGCGCCTTACCTCTTTCTTGCCCCGTGGCTGATCGGCTTTGTCGTCATCACCTTCGGGCCCATGCTCGTCTCGCTGTACTTGTCGTTCACCGACTACAGCCTGCTGAGCCCGCCCGAGTTCGTCGGTTTCGAGAATTACGAGCGCATGTTTACAGCCGATCCGAAGTACCTAGAGTCGGTGCGGGTTACGGCGATCTACGTCTTTGTCTCTGTGCCACTTCAGTTGGCTTTTGCACTTCTTGTCGCAATGGCGCTCAACCGCGGCATCAAGGGATTGGCAATTTACCGATCGATTTACTACATTCCGTCGCTGATCGGTGGCAGTGTTGCGATCGCGATTCTGTGGCGACAGATGTTCGGCCAGTCAGGATTGGTAAATCAGGTTCTCGCGCTCATCGGTATCGACGGGCAATCGTGGATCGGGCATCCGGACACCGCCCTGAGCACACTGATCATTTTGAACGTGTGGACCTTCGGGTCGCCCATGGTTATCTTTCTGGCGGCGCTTCGACAAGTGCCTGTCTACCTCTACGAAGCTGCCGCCGTCGATGGTGTCGGCGCATGGGGAAGATTCCGGCACATTACGTTCCCGATGTTGACCCCTATCGTGCTCTTCAACATGATCTTGCAACTGATCGGTGCGATGCAGGCGTTTACGCCGGCCTACGTGGTGTCAGGCGGAACCGGCGGTCCCGCAAACTCAACGCTGTTCTACACGTTGTATCTGTATCAGCGAGGCTTCACCGGCCTCGAGATGGGTTACGCCAGCGCGATGGCATGGGCACTTCTGCTTGTGATCGCGGCGATCACCGGAATCAACTTCTGGCTTTCAAGGTATTGGGTGCACTATGACGACTAATCTCACCGGAATTGTCGGAGCGAAGAAAAGCAAGGGGCGTAAGGCTCTCTCGCATTTCCTCATCATCGGGTTTGGCATGCTCATGCTGTACCCGGTTCTGTGGATGATCGGAAGCTCTTTCAAAGACACTGCGCAGATCTTTAGCGAAGTCTCGTTGATCCCAAACCCTGTCGTGACGGATAACTACCAGCGCGGCTGGGAAGGCGCCGGCATTGGGTTCTCCACGTATTTCATGAACTCGACAATCGTGGCCGTACTGGCCGTTGCCGGAAACCTCATCGCGTGTTCGCTAGCCGCCTACGCCTTTGCGCGACTCGACTTTAGGTTGCGTCGGGTGTTGTTCGGAGCGATGTTGGCCACGATCATGTTGCCGTATCACGTGGTGATTGTGCCGCAGTACATTTTGTTCGCGCAGCTTGACTGGGTGAACACGTTCCTTCCGCTTGTCGCTCCCAAGTTCTTGGCGGTCGACTCGTTCTTCATCTTCCTCATGGTTCAGTTCATGCGGGGATTGCCGACCGAACTCGATCAAGCAGCGAGAGTGGATGGCGCGGGCCCATGGCAAATCTATTGGAGGATCATTCTCCCGCTGACCGTGCCAGCACTCGCGACCACCGCGATCTTTACGTTCATCTGGACATGGAACGACTTCTTTACCCCCACCATCTACTTGAGCGACCCGCGGCTATATACGGTGCCACTCGGTTTGAACTCCTTCCTCGATTCAACGGGGGAGTCATCGTGGGGCCCGATGTTCGCTATGGCGGTTCTCTCTTTGGGGCCATTGTTCGGATTCTTCCTCGCAGGTCAGAAGTACCTAACGAGCGGTATTGCCACGACAGGTTTGAAGGGATAGCTCAGTTTCATGAAGAAAGCACGCATTGCAGTTGTTGGCGCAGGAGGTATCGGGGCGGCAGCCCATCTGCCGGCCATTACTGCGCTTCCCGATCAGGCTGAGCTTGTCGGCATCGTCGATCTCGATGACGCACGCCGAACTGAGGCCGGTGAACGTTTTGGCACAGACAGGCTCTACAGCGACCTCGCGCTGATGATGGCGGAGCAGCATCCAGACATCGTTGTTCTTGCAACTCCGCCCCATACGCACGAACCTCTCGCGATCCAAGTAATGCGGGCGGGGGCATGGGTCTTTTGCGAAAAGCCCATGACGGGGTCGCTGGCATCGGTCGATCGGATCGCTGCGGTCGAAGCTGAAACTGGCCAAGCGTGCGTGACGGTGTCACAGTTTCGCTACTCGGGTGGCGCGCGTCAAGTGCGCGACAAGCTGCGAGGCGGCGACTGGGGCTCAGTGCTCACGGGATATGCAAACACCTCCTGGTATCGCGGGCCGGAATATTGGCAAACGAGTTGGCGTGGAAAGTTCGCCACCGAGTTCGCCGGAGCGACGACAACTCAAGCTCACCACGCGATTGACCTGTTGCTCTGGCTAATGGGTGACTGGTCGAGTGTTGCTGGATTCGCCGACACTCTTGATCGGCCGATTGAAGTTGAAGACGCTAGTACTGCGGTTGTGCGTTTCGCCGGCGGTGGAATGGCAACGCTGCTTTCACAAGTGCTGAGCCACCAGCAGGAGACCCGAATTCAAGTCACCGCGCAGAAGGCAACGGTCGACCTCGAAACGCTCTATATGCCGTTGATGGGGGAGTGGACTGTTCGCCAGGTCGATGCCGAAGGCGAGTCTCGCGTAGTCGAAGACTGGGCGGAGCCTGAAGGAGAAAAGCAAGCACACCGCGAGCAATTGGCCAACATTTTGGCCCACTGGCGTGCCGGTGAGAGGCCGGAGCTCATGGTCGCTGAAGCGCGCGCGACTATCGAGTTCTTGACTGCTCTCTATAAGTCTGCTGCCACCGGAACATTGGTTAAGCGCGGCGATATCGTCGCGGGCGATCCTTTCTATGAAGCAATCGATGCGGGTGGCCCGTCTCGGGCGGAAGGTAAGAAGTAGCATGCGGATCACCGATCAGACTGATGGCCTCGATGTCATCGCAAACGACGTCGTCATCGCGGAGTATCGACTAGGCAGCGAGATTGACGCCGTCAATACTCCTAAGCCGCACTTCCACCCGCTGCGCACTCTCGGCGGGGCTCAGATAACGGATTTTGCTCCAGAGGATCACCCTTGGCATCAGGGTCTTCAGTTCGCTTTTCCCCGCGTCGGGGACCACAACCTATGGGGCGGCGGAACGTATTTCGGTCCTGAGGAGGGCTACAAGATCGTTGCGGATCAGGGGAAAATCGCTCATCAACGCTGGGATCAGCGCGTCAACGAGGGCGCTGACGTTGGCTGGACCGAGCAGCTCGATTGGATTGGGCACAATCGCGAGCCGCTCCTGGCGGAGAGCCGAACGGTTGCGCTGAGCGCAAGCGTTGCGTCGAGAGCCGGATGGATTCTGGACTTCGATTCTGTGCTCAGCAATGCAACGTCTGAGGAACTAACGTTGGCGACTCCCGCCCAGCGTGGTCGAAGTGACGGCGGCTATGGTGGCCTATTTCTCCGCCTCGCTGAAGGATTCACCCCCGTCGCCCTCACGGGAGAATCAGGTGAGATCACTTCTTCAGGAGCGCGCTCGCGCACTCTGGTCCTGTCAGGCACCACCGGAGCGGGAGAGGCTGTCACACTCGGGCTCGCCTTCGCGGATCCTGATCCGGTTGGTGACCAAGCGTGGCTTTATCGCTTTGAGGGCTTCCCGGCGATCGGCTGGGCTGGCGCCTACGAAACCGCGTACACGGTTCCGGTGGCGAGCTCGCTCGAGTTGCGCCATCGTCTCGCGATCTATGACGGGCTCGTGGATGTCGACGCTGTTCGCGCCGATTTGGCTCTCTAGGACTTAGCGTCGCTAGCGGGCCTAGGGCTCTAGAGCGAACTGCCGTTGGCGGCCATCACCGCGCGGACCTGTGAGCCCTCAAGGTCGCGATAACCAGTATCGGTCGTCAACGAAAGAACGGTAGCGACGGCGGCGGCATGGCCCAGTTCGAAGCACTGGGCTGTGACTCGTGCAGAAGCGAGTGCTTCGTGCTCTGCACTCAAGCAACGACCAGCCACAATGATGTTTTCGCCCACTGCGGGGACGAGCGTGTTGTAGGGCACTTCATAATAATCATCGAGTAACCAGTGCAATTTTGGCCGATTGCCGCTGTGTAACTCAATGGGCCACGGAGAACGCACGATTCCGTCCTCGCTCTTGCGGCATTCAACGACGTGTTCATTGCTCAGCGTTTCTACTCCGACAATGCTCCGGGTCTGACGGATTCCCGCTTCAACACCCGTATCGACTACGTACGCGTTACGGCATCCGGCAACAGTGGCGGAGAAGAACTGCGCATAAGCGCGCACTTGCTTGCGTCCCAACATCTCGGCGATCGTAAAGTCTTCAGGGTCCACAACGTTGAGCATCCTTCCGTCGCTATCGCTCAATCGAGTGGCATTCACGAGCAATTCGCCGGGACGAGTTGACCGGAAGACCCAGATCTTCTCACGGGGCAGATCGGCACCAGCCTCCCGCTGGCTCGCTATCGCGGCGGTGATCGTGGGAGGGCTAATCGTGTCGTCGCCCCACTCTTCCCAAAACGCGTCCGTATCCACCCCACCCAGACGGAAGAACATTGTGGGGTTCTGGATACGGCCCTCATCTCCAAAGAAGTACTGGCCGCCGCCGCGAGCGACCACTGCAGCGTCGCCTGAGGCATCAATTACTCGACGGGCGTGGATGGCGCTGAGGCCTGCTTTGGAATGGATGACAACGCCGGCATAGCGGTCGGCATCCAGGATCACGCCGGTCACCTGAGTGTGAAACATTACGCGAACGCCGGAGTTGAAAAGCAACGAATCCGCCACCTCGCGCCAGACCAGCGGATCGTGCGCCACCGTGTAGGTCAGTCCGTATCTCTGCGGCGACGTGACACCTGAACGAGCCTTGAGCGCAGCACGGAATCTCTCCGCAAAGCCGTGCACCACTTGAACGGGCGGTGCGTGGGTCTCTGATGCAAGGTAAAGTCCGCAGATCGTCGCGGAGAGGCCGGCAACGGCTGATCCGCCCGCAAAGCCGTACCCTTCGACAACGATGACAGAGAGCCCTGCTTCAGACGCAACGGTGGCCGCCGCTACGCCAGCGGGGCCAGCGCCGACAACAACGACATCGACGTCGGCGAGAACCGGCAAGTCGTGCGACAGGGTGTGGCGCTGAGGAAGCTGCCAGAGCGCAAACGCGGTCTCTACGGGAGTGCGTGTCATGAGCTGACCTTTCTTATCACGGGCGAGGAACGTCACAGACTGCGGAACCGAGCAGGGCGTTTTTCTACGAAGGCGGCGACACCTTCAATGCCGTCAGCGCTGGCAAAGAGATCGAGAAGCTCGTCAGTTTCTGTGGTTGTGCCGATCGTTGTGGCGCTCGCGGCATGCACCGCGCGCTTGGCAGCCCGAACAGCTAGCGGTGCCCGCTGTGCGATCTCAGTAGCCAACATCTGGGCAGCCTTATCTGATGTCCCTTCCGGTGCCACGTGATTGACGAGTCCCCACTGCAGCGCTTGCTGGGCGCTGAGAGTCATCCCTGAATAAATGACTTGCTTCGCGCGACGGACTCCGATCGCTTCGGTCAGGCTCGCGGTGCCGGCCCAACCTGGGATTAGCCCGATGCGCGTCTCTGGCAGTCCTAAAGTTGCGCGCTCGCTTGCCACGATGAAGTCTGCCGCGAGGGCAAGTTCAAGACCGCCGCCCAAGGCCATTCCGTCAATGCTCGCGATGACGGGCACTGGAGCCGAGCGAACGAGATTGACGAGCGTGAGTGCGCGCTGAGTGAACTCCGCGAGGTCCGCGGCGGAAGCGCGGTGGTAGCTGGCGATGTCAGCTCCGGCGCAGAATGCGCCTGGGGCTCCCGCGAGTACGACTGCGTCGATCGTGGCGGTGCCGTCAGCGCTATCGCGCAGCGCAGTGAAAACGTCGATGAGGGAATCGATCATTTCGCGATTGAGACTGTTTCTTTTCGCCGGCCGATTGAGGCGGATTATTGCGATCGACCCCAAGCGCTCCACTTGGATGAGTTCATCGCCGCCGTGGCTGGGTGCAGTGGTTGCGGTGCTCCGGTCGGCGCCGGCGATCATCGGAACACCTTGTTCGCGGTGAGCGTTGCGATCGCCTCTGGAGAGTAGCCGGCCTCGGCAAGGATCTCTGTGGTGTGATCGCCGAGCGCCGGTGGGGCGGTGCGAACACCGGGACGTTCGCCGCCATAGCTGACAGGATGACGGAGCACTCGAATGTGACCTGCTGTGTCATGGTCAAAGGAGTCGAAACTATTGTTGTGATTCACTTGCGGGTCATCAATGACCTGCTGGTAGTTCTGAACCGGAGCGGACCAGATTCTGTGGTCATCAAAGATCTCGAACCATTCCGATGTTGGGCGCTCGACGATGTAGTTTGCTACGCGATCGTTGATCTCATCGCGTCGTTCGAAAGAATTCTCCTCTCCGATTGAGGCAAACCATTCGTCGTCGAAAAGTTCGCTGAGAGTCGCAAGGCTCGTGAGGGAAATGCACACGTGTCCGTCCGCCGCAGCGAAGACTCCGTAGGGGGCTTTGTAATAAGACGACGAGACCCCCGAGGCTGAGCGAGAGTCATCCCAGCCGTTGAGGGCGTAGTTGAGCGGTTCAATCTGCAGATCGAGCGCGGCATTGAGCAGATTGCTTTCCACTCGGGTTCCGACACCGCTTCGTTCGCGACCGTGGAGCGCCGCGAGGATGCCCATGGCGCCCAGTACTGCCGCGTGTTGATCGACAACACAAGCGCCCACCGGTGTGGGGTCCTGATCCGCCCGTCCGGTGGCCGCAGCTAGCCCAGACATCGCCTGCACGAGAACGTCTTGGCCCGGGCGGTCGACGTACGGGCCGTCGGAACCATACCCCGAGAGTGAGCAGTAGATCAGTTTCGGATTGATGGCTTTGAGGGCGTCGTAGCCAAGTCCCAGGCGGTCGAGGGCTCCGGGGCGGAAGCTCTCAATCAGAACATCGCTCGACCGCACGAGTTCGAGCAGTGGTTCAAGCGCATCCGGATTCTTCAGATCCACCGCCAAACTCCGCACGTTGCGATTGGCGAGAGTGAAGAACGGGCTCAGCCCATTGATCAGGCGACCAGGGCCAGTCCACGAGCGCTCGAAGGCTCCGTGTGGAGGTTCCACTTTGATGACATCAGCGCCGAGGTCGGCGAGAATCTGGCTCGCTGACGGACCCTGAAGGAAGTGGGTGAAGCTGAGTACTCGGATTCCGGAAAGCATGCTGTTGCCCATCGTTGTTGATATGAGTGATCTAAAAAACGCCAGTTCGTACCTGGAACTTGCTCGGTTTGCCGTAGGTATCGCCGCCGGAACTGACCCAATGAGCAACCCACCTCACCATGGCGTTGATCGGAACAATCGGGTTGCCGAGTTCTTCGGCGGCACGGTCGCAATTCACCGTCAGGCTTGAGTCGCTCTCGGTGCCTTCGAAAAGGGGTGTCTTGCCGAATTCTCGACCGAAGGCTTCTGCTAGGTAGCGCACGCTCACGGTTTCTGGCCCGCCGATATTGATCGGAGTTGAGGGAGTTTCGCAGCGAGTAAGGAGGCGCGCGAAGTGGTTGATTGCATCGCCCTGCCACATCACGTTGACATTGCCCGTCTCGAGCGGGATCGGTACTTCGTTGTACACCCAATCGGCGATCTCTTGAAATACGCCGTAACGCATATCGATGGCGTAGACAAAGCGAACGAGCCGACCGGGAGTGTTATTGACTTCAGAAAAGTATTGGAACATGCGCTCTCGGCCGACCACTGAGTTTGCGTACTCTCCTGGTCGCGCCAGCGGAAGGTTGTCTTCCGTGACGCCGCCTTGTCGCGAATCGCTCCAGGGGTAGACGTGGATGGTCGATAGCGCAACGATCCGCGACTCGCGGTAATGCTGCGCGACGAGAGAGGGGACGTAGGTATTCATGGCCCACAGGAAGCCTTCGCGGCCGCGGAAATCGAACTTGAGACCAGCCATGTAGATGACGTTGGCGACGCGGGGTAGCGCGGCGACGGCATCCGGGTTGAGCAGATCGCAGACAATGGTCTCAACGCCGAAACTATTGAGGTGTTCTTGAGAGCCCGCCTCGCTAAAGCGTGCAACTCCGATGACGCGCTTAGTCGGGGCCGCTCGCTTGATCATTCGAGCAAGAGTGACTCCCATTTTTCCCGCGACGCCCAAGATCACAATATCGCCGTCGAGGGTAGCTAACTCGTCAATCGTCGCCTGGGTGGGCAGCGACATGAAGTCCTCGAGATGTGCGGCGTCGTCGAAATGGCTGGGCAGCTCAGCGGTATCGAGAGTGGACGCGACGGTGCGTTCAGTCATAGTGATGTTCCTCAGTGAGTGGTGGTCAATGGCTCTGCTGGGTGATTGCTCAGCCAGCGGTCAAGATTTTCGCGCACGAAAGAGTCGTCGTTCATGTGCGGATGCTGCGCATAGATGCGCTCGATTTCAGCGAGCTGGCCGGGGGAGAGCGCTTCGTTCTCGTCGAGGCACCACGTGCCTTCGAACAGTCCCTGCCTTCTCAAAATCTCGTGGCATCCGGGAATGCAGCCGGCAAAGTCGTGGGCTGCATCGTATATAGCGCTATTGCAGTCAGTGACGATGGAGTCGAGCGCGAGCAAGTGCTGGGGTGTTGCGTTGCGCTCTTGCGTGAGCTCGTTGAACTGCTGAACCGCAGCGCGTGTCCAGACGCTCCAGTGCCCCAATAATCCCCCACGGATGCGAACGGTCACTGTCGTACCATCGCGGGGAATCGCGAACGGCTGAAGGAGATCGAGAACGATGTGGTCGTCGTTGCCCGTGTAGAGCGTGACTCGGTCCTCTGCCCTTGCGGCAACGACGGCACGCACGATCTCGAGGGTTCGATAGCGGTTAAAGGGAGCCATCTTTATCGCGATGACGTTCTCGATTGCCGCGAACTGGCGCCAAAAGTCGAACGAGAGGTGGAAACCTCCGACTTCGGGCAGAAGCGCAAATCCAATGAGAGGTATCTCGGCGGCGACGGCGCGACAGTGTTCGAGAAGCTGGACTTCGTTCCATGATTTGAGTGCCGCGAGGTTGAGGAGACCGGCGTGGTAGCCGTGGCGTCTCGCTATTTGAGCTTCAGCACGCGCTTGCTCCGTATCCCCGACGAGGCCGGCGACGAGAGCGATGGGGCGCGAGGTCCAGGTGCGGGACTCCTCCGCAGCAAGTTCGAGGACTCGCTCGAACATTCCTCGTTCACGAATTGCGAACTGCGTGGTGTGAACGCCTACGGCGAGTCCTCCGACGCCGGAGTCAAGGTAGTAGCGAGTGAGCGCACGTTGTCGAGTTTCGTCGAGAGCGCGTTCAGCAGTGAGGGAGAGCAAGTGGGCAGGAATGACGGTTCCCGCATGCAGTACGTCATAAGCAGCTTGCTCAGAATCGATTCCAGACGAAGACTTCATCGTCACCTTCCCTTTGTCGCTCACGATCAAACCACAAACCACCGAGGCTTCGCAATCGTTTCCAGAAACGAATGCAGAATCAGTAGACCACGTGGAGTGAAGCGGACGAACTCGCGGCTAGCGGCTACGCCACTCTGCGGTCGACATGGGCCGCCATCCGCTCGCGAGCAGCGGCAGTATCGCCTTCTCGGAGTGCATCGAGGATGCCCCAGTGCTCAGCGAGCAGACTCTTGCGATCTCCGGGGCCTTGACCGCATCCACCCCACGTCTCTATCCACAACTCATGCGTTGTCCGCTGGAACTCGATCAGTAATCGGTTGTTTGTGAGGCGGGCGAGGAGCGCTTCGAAACGAACGTCAACGCTGCCGGCGGGGGAGGTGTCCGCAACTTCGCTTTCCACCTCGAGGAGGTGCGCGTGCACGTGAGAGAAGTCATGGTCTCCATCGCCGATGATGAGTACTACGCGGTCTTCAAGCGCTGCACGCACAGAGACCAATTGATTGAGCGACTCCTCGCCGCCGGGCGTTACCCGACGAATATAGTCCGTCATCGGATTGGCCAACGGTTCTCTCACGAAGCTGCCGGAATTGCGGCGAATCTCGATACGTCCCATGCTCTCAAGCGAGCGAAGAGCTTCGCGAAGGGAGACTCTACTGACCGAGAACTTCTCGGAGAGCGCGCGCTCCGAGGGTAAACGGTCACCCGATTCAAGTCCCTCTATGAACTCCAGTAGCTGCTGCAGCACCAGGTTGTAGACGGCACCATTTGCGAGGGGGAGGACCGTAAATCGCCCGCGTTTCGCGGTTGTGTCATCCACGCGCTATTCTCCGAGCACTGTCAACGTTCAACGGTTCAAGCCCGCTGAGGTCGAGTTCAAACCCTGTGCCGAACGGCGCATCCATCATGGTGTTCAATGTTACGGCTCCGGCAGTGACGTGCAATCGGGCGGGGGAGTTGCCTTCGCGAACGAAGGCGTCGGGGTGAGCATCAAGGAGAAGGTCATTGACGTCGACTGCCAATGGTGCGGGCGTTCCCCAGTAGTGGTGGCCATTGCGCTCGATATGAGTGAGGCCCATCGTGGCTGCCACGACAAGGTCTTGATTGATGGTGAGTGGGGCAACCGTGGAAAGATCCTCTGCGGTCAGAATGGTGGCTGCTCGGCTGCTGTCATTGACGTGACGAGACGCGACGAGGGCCGCGTTGGCAAGGCCGCGAATCACTCCTTTGCAGCCTTTGTAGGTTCCGCCGGCATAACCGAGATCCATCGCTCTGCGAACCGTGTCGAGTGCCTCGTCCGACTCGTCAATGATCACCGAAAATCGTTCACCGATGGAGCGCAACGCGGTACGGCTCGATTCGTCTAGGGCATGACTGCGATGGATGGGCTGCTCGATGGCAATCAGCTTCTCGCGAAGGAGGGCATCGATTGTGGGGTCAGCGGTGAGCGCGTTGAGCCAGTTTTCTAGGGCTTCAGCCGTTGTCATGGATTCGTTGCCGTCGATCGTCCACTGGGGAGAGCAATCGTGGGCACGACAGACCTCATCGATGCGCTTCAAGCGAGTGATGTCGTCGCTCGCGTTTCCCGCGGTCTTAATCTTCAAGTATTTCGCGCCGTACCGTGCGAGTACGGATGCGAGGCTCACTGGAAGCCCGTCTCGGGGGTCATCGCGCACTTCGTCATCAGTGAGGGGATCCGAGAGTCCCACAGTGTGGCGAATCGCGATCGTCGGTGCGGCTTCGTTAACGGTGAACTCGGCAAGCGGGCGACCCCGGAGCTCTGGATGAATGCGACCGATGTCTATTCCGAAGGTGTCGCTATGGATAGCTTTCACGAAGGGTGTACCGAGCAGGCGACAGCTGGCATCGATGAGCGCGCGTTCGATCATGCTCGTGCCGAGTCCAGCGACGAGGCCCGGCACTTCGTTTGTCATTGCCCAGGATGCTTGGTCTCGCTCAAGCGATTGCCAGAGATCGAAGACTGTCTCTGCCTGCGCGTTGCGGGCGAGGGCGCCGGCGTTCTGGATTGCTCCCACGAGCTCCTCGACGTCATCAACAAAGAGTGAATCGGGGTTCTTGGTGAACCATTTCGGAGGAAGGTGCTCAGAGGCAAATCCGCGTGCCGATGTCACGCCGTTGCTCGCTCTCAGTTCGACGATGACGTGCGGGGCGGCAGTCATCTCGGCGATTCCATAGCGAAACGGAATTCGTGTGTGGATTGCTGTTACGTGCAGATTGACTGCGTCAATACGAATCACGAGTACCCTTCCCTCGGTCTGTGGTCAGACCAATCTAGCGGTGTCCTCGGAGATTAGCAGGCAGCCCACATGCCGAGCCTCGCTGAAGAGGCTTCGTCTTCAGCGTTCCTGAGCTCAGACCAGTAGCGGTCATTGGGACCCACTTTGAGGGCCTCGGCGGCACCGAGCTCGACCATGGCGAGATTGATGAAAGTGCCGTCCTGAAGGTAGACGTAGAGCAGTGAGCGACCATAGCGATCTTCGGGCTCGCGGTCATGCAGGGCCCACACGGCGGTGCCCTCGGGAAGAAAGTCGCGCAGCAGCTCTCGCGCTTCGATCCCGTAGCATTCTTCGGCATCCGGTCGCTGTGCGCTAGAGACTTCTGGGGTGTCGATCCCGATCAGGCGCACCTTCACTTCGGCGGTGCCATTATCGAGATAGAGAGTGTCGCCGTCGTGCACATAGTTGACGGTCGCCATGAAAGCGCCAGAGGGAATGGCGTTGACGGTCACGCCGTCGTGCCCGCTGCCGCCGTCGCTCCCGCCAGTGCACGCCGCGATTGCTGCTACCCCGATGAGGGCTGCAGTGAGCGGGATGCCGATCAGGCGTGATCGTCTAGGAACAGCGGGCACGCCACGATTCTTACACGCTCACCACGCTGCCGTGCTGTTGCGGGCTAAGCGGGCAAGGGCCTTTAGCTGCGGGTGCGTGAAATCCTGTCGAGGTGCGGCTCAAGCGCGAGAGCGGTGGCCGCGCCCACCTGTTTGCCCCATTGCGAATGCGCGTTCTTCCAATTGAGGTTCGCTTGAATGAACTTGTCGCAGTCTTCGAGGCTGGGATACACCGCGTAGCGCACGCCAGGAATAGTCTCGGCGATAGTGAGCGAGGCGCGATTGAGGCGCGTAATTTGCAGGGCCATTAGGCGGTGCAAAAATCGCGGCATGGCTCTAAACCTGTACATCGGCGGGATGGCGGCAACCACGACGGGGCAGTCTGGGTGGGCTCCTTGCCGAACCGTGCTGATCAGTTCGTGCAGCCCGGAACTCCACGCTTTTGCGGTTGTACCGAGCAACACGTCGGGTGCTCCAAGGAGAATCACGAGAACGTCGACGTCGAGATCCGCTGACGGCAGCTCTTGTACGGCGCGAGCCATCGTGAGCTCAGTGTCGGTGATGGTCGTCCACGAGCATCCCGTGGAGTGCTCGCGCGCGACGTAGCGAGCGGCCTGCGATACAACGCCAAGGCCGTGATTGAGCACACCGTAGCTGGATGCCCCACTGTCTCCGATGAAAAGCATCCGTGGTGGGTCGGGGGCGACAACTTCGCCTTCGGGTTTACCCGCGGGGAATAAGGCATTCGACATTTCTGACCGATAGCCCAAGAGGTTGACCTTCAACAGAGGCCGAAAGAGGTGAAGGACACTGGCAGTTAGGCGACGGACGAACGCGGTGTGTGATGGCACACCGGTTGCGCTCTGCGGAGAGGGGGTCGTCGGGGCCACGACTCTTATCGTGGCTGACGGCTCTCGTCGTTGACTGTTAGACATGCCCTAATCGAATACGTGATTTCCGCTTATTTTGTGGAGTGGGAGGATGGAGTTATGACAGAGCCCGCTGCGTCCCACCCTGAACTCGAAACATTGATCGGCACTCTAGAGCGATTGCGTGCTCCAGGGGGCTGCGCGTGGGATCGCGATCAAACCCATGCCTCGCTGGTTCAATATCTCGTCGAGGAGACCTACGAACTTGTGGACGCTTTAGAGACCGGCACGGATGCCGACATCGTCGAGGAACTCGGTGATGTGCTGTATCAAGTGCTTTTCCACTCCGACATCGCGGCGGAAGCTGGTCGGTTCACGCTCGAAGACGTCGCGGCCCATATGACCGCAAAAATGGTCGGTCGCCACCCGCACGTGTTCGGTGACACAACAGCCGAGACGGCGGATGATGTCATCGCCGTATGGGATGACCTCAAGAAGACCGAGAAGCCGCACCGCACGAGCGTGACTGATGGGATCCCCGAGAAAATGCCCGCGCTAGCTTTGGCCGACAAACTGCTGGGGCGTGCCCACAAGGTTGGTCTCCTCGATGCGACGGCGCCCGGGGCGATCAATGTCACTGAAGAAGATGAACTCGGCCCGCTCTTGCTGACTATCGTGGCATCGGCGAAGGCGCACGGTTTGGATTCTGAACGTGCTTTGCGCACTGCACTTCGTCAGCTCACCGCTGAGATCAAAGAGCACGAAGCATCGAACTAGAGTCAGGGTGCTTGGGCCGGTTTGCCAGCGGACTGCGCTAAACCCGGGTGGGTGGTGCCCTCCTTAACCCGAATAAGGAGGGCACCGGCGCGACGCCAGCAAACGAGACATGTGATCGCATGTCGATCGTCTACAGAAATGGCATCACGCGCTGAAGGATCGGTGGGATTACCCGACCTACCGATCCAGCGTTAGAGAAGCCCTGGTGAGGGGGTTTCAAGTAGTAGTGGTGCCGCCAATAGGTTTACGGCACAAGGAGAAATCATAACTCCTGTCTCATTCATACGCAAACGATAGTTGAATTAATTCTCAGGGAACGCAGACGCCACGCGACGCGACCCCTCGTGCGAGCCAACCCGTATTGGCAAAATCATTGCGTATCTTGCTGATAAATCCCTGACTAGGCTCACGTTCCGTGTACTAGAGGTGCACGCACGCAACGAAACTCGCGTCGGTGCGAGAGAATAAAGAAATGGCGTCAACGGTAAACCCTCCCCGCGGAATGCGGGATTTTCTTCCGAACGAAAAAGCTCAGCGTGAGCGTGTACTCGGTGTTATTAGGGCGAGCTATCGAGCTCACGGTTTCGACGAGATCGAAACCCCCGTCATGGAAGATAGTTCACGCCTGCATGCCGGCCTGGGCGGTGACAACGAGAAGCTCGCTTTCGCTGTGATGAAACGTGGCCTCACGCCAGAAAAGCTGCAGACGGCATCCGATGCTCTTGAGCTCGCTGACTTAGGGATGCGGTTCGACCTCACCGTTCCGCTCGCCCGGTTCTATGCCACGCACCGCGCTGAGCTTCCGAAGGTGTTCCGCTCGATTCAGATGGCGCCAGTGTGGCGCGCGGAACGCCCGCAGAAAGGTCGCTACCGCCAATTTGTGCAGTGCGATATTGACATCATGGGGGAGGCAGGTCCCAGCGCTGAGATTGAACTTATCACCGCCACTGCCGCAACCCTTGATGCCCTCGGGGTGCAGGGGTGCACGATCAGAGTCAACGATCGTCGACTGCTCACGAGCTCGCTCAGCATTCTCGGTTTTCCGGCTAAAGAGCATGAAGCGGTGCTCATCACTGTCGACAAACTCGACAAGCTCGGTGCTGACGGTGTCATCGCAGAACTGCGCGAACGAGCCTTCCCCGACGAGCCCGTAGCGGCGCTCGCCGAATTCTTGACCCGCCCCGCCCCCGAATCCACTCCTCGATTCAGCTCGGATGCGATCCGTGCTGCCCTGCCTGCTGGCGTCACTGAAGACGTCATCCTCGAACTTGCGGCAATTGGTCACGCGGTTGAAGCCGGTCGCGGCGACTCCGGTTCACTTATCGAGTTTGACCCGTGGTTGGTGCGGGGAATGGGGTACTACACGGGAGCGATCTTCGAGGTCGCACATCCCTCGCTCGGGTATTCCCTCGGTGGCGGTGGCCGTTACGACGGAATGATTGGCCGATTCTTGGGCAGCGATGTTCCTGCGGTCGGGTTCTCGCTTGGCTTTGAACGTTTGGTTGATTTGGTCAAAGTGGGTGCCGCTCACGACGACGATCAGCTCGCCCTGATTTATGACGCCGATGTCGACGCAGCCGTTCTCGTGCGTCTTCAGGCAGCGCTTATTCGTGACGGCAAGCGGGTTCGGCTCGAGGCCCGACCGAAAAAGTTGCCGCAACTTCTCGATCAGCTCCGGGATGCCGGTTTCACGAGTTTTGCGACGGTCCGCGCCGATAGCACGAGCGTTGATAGTCTCGAATTCAAGCCGCTGACTGGCTAGGCGGTATTCAACCTTCGAGGGAGAATTCGTGAACGTCAAAGCAATTCCGATTCTGGTCTTTCTTGCTCTCAGTTTCGGCCTCTCGTGGCTGTTCGCGCTCCCGCTGTGGTTGTCGGGCGGTTTACAAAATCCGTTCTTCATCGTGTTCAGTCTGATGATGATGTTCACGCCGGCGATCGCGGCGCTCGTGGTCGTGTTCTTTGTGGAGAAGCATCCGGATGCTCGCTCCCGACGGCTCGCGCTCGGCCTCGGTTCGGTGCGTCCGGTCGGCCGTTTCATTCGCTATTTGGCGTTAGCGATGGTCGTTCCGCCTGCACTGATTCTGGCGGCGCTCGGCGTCGGTGCGGTCGTCGGTGTTTATCCGGCTGATTTCGTGAACTTCTCTGGTTTTGAGGCGATGCTCGACAGCCAGTTGCAGGCGCTCGGTCAAGCTCCTCTGCCCGTTCCGATTGGGCTGCTTGTGGCCGCACAGTTTGTGAACGTTGCGATTGGTGCGGTGATCAATACGATTCCGGCGCTCGGAGAAGAACTCGGTTGGCGCGGCTGGTTGTTGCCTCAATTGCTGCCCCTCGGCATCGTTCCGGCGCTCCTCATTTCGGGAGTCATTTGGGGGCTGTGGCATGCACCGCTCATTCTGCTCGGGTACAACTATCCCGGCACTCCCGGGTGGCTCGCGCTGAGCGCGATGGTGGGCATGACAATCGTGATTGGCGCAGTGTTCTCGTGGCTGCGCATCCGTTCTGCCTCGGTGTGGCCGGCTGCGTTGGCGCACGGTGCCTTCAATGCGGCGGCTGGGTTCTCTCTCATCTTTGTGATGGTGGGCGAATCGTTCGACCCCGTGCAGGCCACTATCTTGGGCTGGACCGGATGGCTCGTGCCGCTCGTTCTCGTCATTGTTCTGTTGGCCACCGGGCAGTTCCGTGCCGCGCAGCCGCAGCTCGCGACTACTCGAACGGAGTCAGCGCCTGTCGCTGGCGCGGAGTAGGCTTTCACACGGACATCCACCACTGTCAGTCCAAACAAACTTTCTTTAAGGAGACCCCCTGTGGCTTTGATCGAAGCAGTTGGCGCCCGCGAAATTCTTGACTCCCGGGGAAACCCCACGGTTGAGGTTGAGGTTTTGCTCGATGATGGCGTCGTTTCTCGCGCGGCAGTTCCTTCGGGAGCATCCACCGGCGCATTTGAGGCCTACGAGCTTCGTGATGGCGACAAGGACCGTTACCTCGGCAAGGGCGTTCAGAAGGCCGTTGACGCGGTTATCGACGACCTCGGCCCCGCAATTGAAGGCCTCGACGCCTCCGACCAGCGTCTTGTCGACGCTGAGTTGATCGCTGTCGATGGTTCTGAGAACAAGAAGAACCTGGGTGCGAACGCTATCCTCGGTGTTTCGCTTGCTGTCGCGAAGGCCGCTGCTGATTCGGCAGACCTTCCCCTGTTCCGTTACCTCGGCGGCCCCAACGCTCACGTGCTCCCCGTGCCGATGATGAATGTCATTAACGGTGGATCGCACGCCGACAGCAATGTCGACATCCAAGAATTCATGATTCTCCCGCACGGCGCAGAGACCTTCAGCGAAGGCCTCCGTTGGGGCGTTGAGACTTACCACGTGCTCAAGGGACTGCTCAAGAGCAAGGGCCTCAGCACCGGCCTCGGCGACGAGGGTGGCTTCGCTCCCGACCTCTCCAGCAACCGTGCAGCGCTCGACCTCCTCATGGAAGCAATCGAGAAGGCTGGCTTCACGCCAGGCAAGGACATCGCGGTTGGACTCGATGTTGCTGCAACCGAGTTCTACAAAGATGGTTCTTACACCTTCGAAGGCGTTTCGAAGTCCGCTGGCGACATGAGCGCGTACTACGCCGAGCTCGTCGCTGCGTACCCGCTCGTCTCGATCGAAGACCCGCTCGACGAAGATGATTGGGAGGGCTGGGCTCAGCTCACCTCCGAAATCGGCTCGAAGACGCAGATTGTGGGAGACGACCTCTTCGTCACCAACCCGAAACGTCTTGCCAAGGGCATCGATGCAGGCACAGCTAACTCGATCCTCGTCAAGGTGAACCAGATCGGTTCGCTCACCGAGACCCTCGACGCTGTCTCGCTCGCTCAGCGCAGCGGTTACACGGCTGTCATGTCGCACCGTTCAGGTGAGACCGAAGACACCACGATCGCTGACCTCGCAGTAGCGCTCAACACCGGCCAAATCAAGACTGGTGCACCTGCTCGCTCCGAGCGCGTAGCAAAGTACAACCAGCTGCTGCGCATTGAAGAAGAGCTCGGCGATGCAGCAGTTTACGCCGGCCGTTCCGCCTTCCCGCGGTTCAACGGCTAGCGTTCACTCGCGTCGTCTAGCATCGAACGCATGGCTAGGCGAGTACGAGCAAAAAAGGTAGCGGTGTCGCTGCCCGAGGAGAGCGCGCCAGATCATTGGCTGCGCACGATCCGCTTCTCGGGCTTCACCGTGCTCATGCTTGGTTTGCTCATACTCGCCGTCATCGTGCTTGCTCCCAACCTGCGGATTCTGATTGATCAACAGCAGACCATTGCGCAATTGCAACAGCAAGTGGATGAGGCTCAAGAGTCGGTTGACCAGCTCAATGAGAATGTTGCTCGTTGGGATGATCCGGCCTACATCGAATCTCAAGCTCGCGACCGCCTCTACTACGTGTACCCGGGCGAAGTGAGCTATTTAGTCACGGGCGAGGCCGCCGATGTTACGACCAGCGATGGTGTACCGGTGAGTGCGAGCATCCAAACCACCCAGATTGATTGGGTACACACTCTCGTGTCGTCCATCTACACTGCTGGTCTCACGGAAGATGCCCCTGACGAGCTCACCGCCCCCGTAATTGAAGGACCTCAGCAATGACCACCCCACCGTTTGACACCGTCAGCGATGAAGATGTGCGCATTGTGTCGCTTCAACTGGGTCGCCCCGCTCGCGACGTGATTGGCATTGCGGCGCGCTGCGTGTGCGGCGCTCCGACTGTCGTGTCGACGAAGCCGCGCTTGAGCGATGGAACGCCGTTTCCCACTATCTATTACCTGTGCCATCCAGCGGCTACGGCATCCGTGTCGACGCTCGAAGCGGAAGGCCACATGCCTGAACTCGCCGCGCTGCTCGAGGGCGACATCGGTGAGCAGTATCAGGCCGCTCACGATGCCTACATCGCCGACCGCGATGGCGTCGAGGTTGTTCCTGAGCTTGCTGGTGTCTCGGCTGGTGGCATGCCGACGCGGGTGAAGTGCCTGCATGCTCTTGTCGGGCATTCGCTTGCAGCGGGCCCCGGGGTAAACCCGATTGGGGACATCGCGCTTGAGCGTGCCTCGTGGAGCCCCACTGTGTGCCAGTGCCCCGATTATTCGGATGCCGTTGAGCAGGGTGAGCCTGAGCAGGGTGTTGCGGTGGCCGAGTCGGCGGAGTCCGGCAAATGAAGCGCTGGGCTGCTGGCGTCGTCTTGATGGCGAGTCTGGCATCTGTGTTGGTCGCGACACCCGCACATGCGGATGCCGTGCGCGATCAGGAGTATTGGCTCCAGGAGTACGGCATCGAGGCCGCGTGGAAGACCACGAAGGGTGCCGGCGTCACGATCGCGGTTATCGATACCGGGGTTGATGGCACGGTGAAGGAACTCGTCGGCGCTGTCACGGGTGGCACCGACTTTTCGGGTCAAGGCTCACCGAATGGGCAGAAGCCTGTCGGCGACGAGAACCCAGCCCACGGCACTCTTGTTGCTTCGCTTGCTGCTGGTCGCGGAACCGGCACGGGTGCTGGTGTCATCGGTGCGGCTCCGGCAGCAAACATTTTGGCCATCTCGATTGGCTTCACGGGCGGCCCGATTAGTTCGGATGATCAGATCGCTCAAGCCGTTCGCTACGCCGTCGATCAGGGGGCCGACGTTATTAACCTTTCGCTGACTCGCGAAACGTTGGACTGGCCGGTGAGCTGGGACAGCGCTTTTCTCTACGCCATGGACAACGACGTGGTGGTGGTGGCTGCGGCCGGAAACCGCGGCAGCGGAACGACCTCGGTTGGGGCTCCTGCAACGATGCCGGGCGTTTTGACCGTCGCTGGTGTCGATGTGAATGGTGTTGCAAGTTTCAATGCGTCGACGCAGGGGATCACGATTGGTGTTGCTGCCCCGAGTGAAGACCTCGTAGGCGTCGCCCCTGGTGGCTCGCATGTGCTGTGGAACGGTACTAGTGGAGCAACCCCGATTGTGGCGGGAATTGTCGCTCTCGTGCGTGCCGCGCATCCGGAACTGGATGCCGCCAACGTCATCAATCGCATCGTGACGACGGCGCACGATACTGGCGCTCCCGGACCCGACGCGATTTACGGTTTCGGTTTGATCGATGCCGAGGATGCCGTCAACGCGAACGTGTCTCTCGTCGATGAGAACCCGATGGGGAGCCTCGCGGACTGGATCACGATCTACCGTCGCGCGGAGTCAACGCCAGTGCCCGTGCCGACGTTTAGCCCCTCGCCAGTTCCTGATGATGATGACGATGCGACGACGATTGCTGGCCCGACGAGTCCGCTCGGAACGCTGCTGCCGACAGTGAGCATGCTTCGCAATGTGGGTGTACCACTTGCTATTTATGGCCTTTTTTTGATCATTTTGGCCGGTTCTGGGGTTCTGGCTTTCCGTCGGTTTAGGAGTATGCGCGAGACAGAGTAAGTTTGGTGGCGAACTTCCCTTTTAGGAGACTCTGACTCGTGCCAAAAATCTTGATTGTCGGCGGCGGTTACGCCGGTTTTTACACTGCTCGCAAGCTCGAAAAGTGGTTGCGCCGCGGCGAAGCTGAGGTCACCATGGTTGACCCGCTTCCCTACATGACGTACCAGCCTTTCTTGCCTGAGGTCGCTGCGGGCTCTATTGAGCCCCGCCACGCGGTTGTTCCTCACCGTCGCCACTTGAAGACCACCAAGGTCATCACGGCGAAGGTGACCGGGATTAACCACGCAGCGAAGACGGCAACGATCCAGCCCGAAGTCGGTGACTCGTGGGAGATGGATTACGACCTCGTTGTCGTCACCGCAGGTGCTGTATCGCGTACCTTCCCGATTCCTGGGGTTGCCGATGAAGCAATTGGTATGAAGACCATCGAAGAGGCTGTTGCTGTTCGTGACCGTCTTCTCACCAACTTCGACAAGGCAGCCACCTTGCCTGCTGGGCCCGAGCGCGACCGTCTGCTGACGTTCGTGGTCGTCGGTGGTGGCTTTGCCGGTATCGAAGCCTTCGGTGAAATGCGCAGCCTTGCGTCGTCGCTTCTGGGGCTCTACCCGAACCTCAAGTTCGAAGACACCCACTTCCACCTCATCGAAGCAATGGGTCGCATCATGCCCGAGGTTTCGCTGGAGACAAGCAAGTGGGTCATCAAGAACCTTGCCGACCGTGGCGCACAGATTCACCTCGACACCCAGCTGAAGTCAGCTGTCGGTGGCGTGGTTGAGTTGTCGACCGGCGAAAGCTTCGAGTCCGACACAATCGTGTGGACCGCTGGTGTGATGGCGAACCCTGTTGTTCGCAGCACCGACCTTCCCATCGAAGAGCGTGGACGTATCCGTGTTCAGGCTGATCTCCGTGTCATCAACGATGACGGTGTCGTCGCGGATGCGTGGGGCGCCGGCGACGTGTGTGCTGTTCCTGACCTCACCGGTGGTGGCGTTGGCGGTTTCTGCGTTCCGAACGCTCAGCATGCTGTTCGCCAGGCCAAGCTCATGGCCAAGAACATTGTGGCGGCGCTTCGTGGCGAAGAGACCAAGGACTACTTCCACAAGAACCAGGGTGCTGTTGCCGGTCTCGGTCTGTACCACGGTGTCTTCCAGTCCGGCAAGATCGCGATCAAGGGTTTCCCGGCCTGGTTCATGCACCGTGGTTACCACGGCATGGCGATGCCAATGTTCGAGCGCAAGGCTCGCGTCTTCGGCAACTGGATCATCAACTTCTTCTGGGGTCGCGACACCATCTCGATCGAAGCACGCGTAGAACCGCGTCGCGCATTCGAAGAGTTCGCATCACGCCCCAAGTAGTGTGATCGCATGCTCCACACGCAAGCGTGGGGCGTGCCCCGATAGCCCAATTGGCAGAGGCAGATGACTTAAAATCATCACAGTCAGGGTTCGAGTCCCTGTCGGGGCACCGTTTAAAGCGCGGCAATGGTGCGGCAAGACCAAGTATTTTGCACTATGCCGCCCAAAGTGTAATGTTGCATCTTGATATGGATAGTGCAACGGGAATCAGAGCGCGCCGTAAGGCCGAGACCACAGCGAGTCTCATCAGCATTGCGCGGGCGCTGACTGCCGAACACGGCCTCGCTGGATTCACCGTCGAAGAATTGTGCGAGCAAGCGGGAATCTCTCGGCGCACGTTCTTCAACTACTTCACTTCAAAAGAACGCGCAGTTCTTGGGGTTGCTGACCGCCTCGATCATGCGGATCTCGACGAACTTTTCGTGTCTACGACGGGCCCCGTCGTGGATGCCTTCGCCGACCTGTTCATTGCGCGCTGGGAACGGATGGAACTCGTTCCCGCGGAATTCCCCGCCCTCCAGGCTGCTATGGATCGCGAGCCCCGGCTTGTTGTTCAGATGCTTGAGCTGGCGAGTGAAAACGAACGTGAAGATGCTCGATTGGTCGAACGCCGTGAAAACCTTCCCGTGGGCGACCTGCACGCCCAGCTCGTCGTTCAGCTGATGGGCACGATCCTGCGCACAGCCATGTTCGAAATGTTCAACGAGCCCACGACCGACCCTTTTCCCGACATCTTTGCCCGACGGCTTGCCGCAGCCCGGGCAGTGTTCTCTTAGATAGAAAGCCCACCATGACCTCGACTACTACTGCCGCGCCTTTGCTGCTGACCAAACGGCGCATCTGGATCATTTTCGGTGCGCTCATTGCCGGCATGCTGCTCTCCAGCCTCGACCAGACGATCGTGTCAACAGCGATGCCAACAATCGTGGGCGAGCTTGGCGGTGTCGAACACCAGGTCTGGATTACGACCGCCTACCTACTGGCCACCACGATCGTGATGCCCATTTATGGCAAGTTCGGCGATGTTTTGGGTCGCCGACGCTTGTTCCTCTTCGCAATCGCGCTCTTCACGCTCGCCTCTATCGGCTGCGCGTTCGCGGGTGACTTCTGGATGTTTGTTGTCTTCCGTGCCATGCAGGGCCTCGGTGGCGGCGGGCTCATGATTCTGTCGCAGGCGATCATCGCTGACATCGTTCCGGCCAAGGAGCGTGGAAAGTACCTCGGCCCGCTCGGCGCAGTGTTCGGCCTTTCGGCTGTGGGCGGTCCGCTTCTCGGTGGCTACTTTGTTGATCACCTGACCTGGCAGTGGGCGTTCTACATCAACATCCCCATCGGGATTGCCGCATTCGTCATCGCCTTCATGACACTCACCCTTCCGAACAAGCGAGCGACGAAGCGCATCGACATTCTTGGTGTGATGTTGTTGTCGGCGGCCACGACGTGTCTCATTTTCTTCGCCGACTTTGGTGGCGATTCCGCGTTCGGCTGGAGTTCCCTAGCCACATGGGGCTGGGGTCTCGGGCTTCTCGTCGCGGCGACAGGCTTTGTCTTCGCTGAGTCACGCGCCGAAGATCCGATCATCCCGTTGTCGCTCTTCAAGAACCCCACATTCGTCAACGCGACCGCAATCGGGCTGACCCTGGGTCTGGGAATGTTTGCGGCCATCGGCTTCATCCCGACGTTCTTGCAGATGTCATCCGGCACCTCGGCCGCGGTTTCTGGTCTCTTGATGCTTCCCATGATGGTGGGACTGCTCGGCACCTCGATCGGCTCCGGAATCGCAATTTCGAAGACCGGCAAGTACAAGCTCTACCCGATCATCGGAACCCTTCTGACCGCCGCGGCGATGGTCGCCATGACGACGCTCACCGAGAACACCGCAATCTGGTTGATCTGTGTGTTCTTGTTCTTCTTCGGTGCGGGACTCGGCTTGATCATGCAAGTAGTTGTGCTCATCGTGCAGAACGCTGTTCCGCCCGAGCAAGTGGGCACCGCGACATCCACCAACAACTATTTCCGAGAAGTGGGAGCATCGCTCGGTGTTGCCGTGTTCGGAACAATTTTCACGACCCGACTCACCGAGAACCTCACGAGCGTGTTCGCTGCGGCGGGAGGGTCAGCATCCGAAGTGTCCAATGCGACCGCAACCTTGAGCCCCGAAATTTTGAAGCAACTTCCCGACGCAATTCGTGAAGGTGTTGTCGCAGGATACGCGGATGCTCTCGCACCAGTGTTCTGGTACCTGCTCCCGTTCATCGGGCTCGCGTTTGTGCTCGCCCTGCTGATCAAACAGCTGCCGCTGTCGGAAATTTCGGGACTCGTGGCCCGCGGTGAAGCAATTGGTGGCGACGAGGCCGAACGACTCGAGTCCGAAGAGCGTGCGTCCCGCCTAGGCGGGAAGTAGCTCTGTCAGCAGGTTCTGGATGCGCGCCTTGATGTCATCGCGAATGGGGCGCACCTCGTCGATGCCCTTGCCTTTGGGGTCAACGAGTTCCCAGTCCTCATAGCGCTTGCCGGGGAAGATCGGGCAGACGTCGCCGCAGCCCATCGTGATGACAACATCCGAGGCCTGAACCTGGTCGGTCGTCATCAGCTGGGGAACGGCCTGCGAAATGTCGATGCCCTCTTCGGCCATTGCCTGAATTGCGATGGGGTTGATCTCGGTACCGGGCTCAGAACCGCCCGAGCGCACCTCGACCGCGCCATCCGAGAGCGCCGTCATGTAGCCGGCGGCCATTTGGGATCGGCCGGCGTTGTGGATGCAGACGAAAAGCACGACAGGCTTGTGGGCCTCGGTGGGGGCAGCGGTTTCGGTGGTCATGACTAAAGCATAGATGAATGTCTATGTGTTGCGCGAGGGGCGCGAGGTGCCCCGCGACTAGTTCACTCAGTGTTCACCGGCGGCAGCGAGCGCAGCAACTCCCGCACCCGGGCGTCGATGTCATCGCGCACGGCTCGCACGCCATCCATTGCCATATCGGCGGGGTCGGGGAGTTCCCAATCGAGGTAACGACGGCCGGGGTAAATCGGGCACGCGTCGCCGCAGCCCATCGTGACCACGACATCCGCGCCGCGCACCACCTCATCGGTCAGCGGTTTGGGGTATTCGCCATCGACCGAAACGCCAATTTCGTCGAGGGCGGCCACAATCTTGGGGTTGATCGACTCGCTCGGTTGGGAGCCAGCGGTCAAGACCCGCACACGGTCTCCGGCCAGGGAGCGCAGGATGGCGGCAGCGAGCTGCGAGCGGCCCGCATTCTGCACGCACACGAAAAGCACATCGGTCGGCGCTGCGGGGGTGGCGGGATCCGCCTCGGGTAATGCGCCAAGTCGATCGGCGGCGAAACGTGACGTGTGAGACGACAAATGGCGGTCGCGCGGCGCCCCCTGGCGCAAGAGGTCGTAGCTGCTGGCCACGTACTCGGCAACGGTCTCTCGCGAGAAAACACCGGTGAAGCGCACGGCGAGATCGTCGGTGATGCGCTCAAGGACGGCGGAATCAACGGTCGCGGCGGCAGCCGCGGGGGAGCGCTGCACAAAGTCAAAGACGTCGGCGAGGCGCGACGGCACGAGCGAGTACCAGACCTGGCGTCCTTCTTGAGCGCTCTGCAGAATTCCATCGGTGGCCATGATGCGCACGTGATGGCTCACGGTCGGCTGGGTCAGGCCGAGGCGCGCGGCGAGGTCGGTGACACCGCGGCGGCCTTCGGGGGCATCCATGAGCAGGCGCAGAATCTGAACGCGCGTAGGGTCGGCGATTGCGCGCATGCTGTGGGCGATACGTTCGGCCACAGCGCGTTCGGAGGTGGGTGACTCGCTCGCTGGCATAGTCAGCAGTCTATTCGTCGCCGACTAATTCATAGACAGTTATCAATGTTTGGGTATGATCGCGCCATGACCGCACCCCGCACTTTCACCCTCGCCCGCCGCCTCACCGCAGAATTTGTGGGCAGCGCGGGACTTTGCGCCGTCGTGATCGGCTCCGGCATCGCGGCGCAACAACTCTCACCGGGTGACGTGGGGTTACAACTGCTTGAGAATGCTCTCGCCACCGCGTTCGGGCTCGGCGTGCTCATCCTCGTGTTTATGACGGTCAGCGGGGCGCACTTCAATCCGGTTGTCTCGATTGTCGATTCGCTCACCGGGCTGCGGTCGTGGCGCGACACCGCTTTCTACATTCCCACGCAGATTGTCGGATGCATCGCCGGCGCGATTCTCGCGAACCTCATGTTTGGGCAGGCTGCCGTCACATTCAGCAGCACTGTGCGCCTGACGCCGAGTCATTTTCTCAGCGAGGTCGTCGCAACCGCCGGACTCATTGTCGTGATCTTCGCTCTCGTGCGCACCGGGCGTGCGAATCTGGCACCGATTGCGGTGGGCGCTTATATCGGCGGCGCCTATTTCTTCACGAGCTCAACGAGCTTCGCGAACCCGGCCATCACGATCGGCCGGATGTTCAGCGACACGTTCGCTGGAATCGCCCCGGGCTCGGCGCCCGGCTTTATCGCGGCGCAACTGCTTGGCGCAGCAATCGGCTTCGGCCTCGTGCGGTGGGTCTTCGCTGAGCAACGGATCGCCTAGTCGCGCAGCGGCGACCCAACAACCTCAAAGCGGTACCCGCCCATTTCTCCACTCAGGAGCGGCATTGCTTCCTTGATGGCGGCCTGCACACTCGCGAGCTGAAGCGAAAGCTGGTGAGCTTCGGCCGATTCCCAGAGTTCGGAGACGAACACAGTGTCGGGATGCTCGTCGCTCACGCCGACCTCATAGCTGAGGCATCCGGCGCTATCGAGGTCTGTGCTGCGGCGCGTGAGGATCGCGACAACCTCATCGCGGCGGCCGGGTTGAACACCGAGGGTGCCTACGTTTGCGAAAGTCATTCTTTTACCTAAATTCACCCCCACCAATTCGTCAAGCGCAGAGCAATAATGAGCTGTGTCCAATAACCCTCGCGACGAGACTGATCTCGACGCCCAGCACGACAACCTCATCCAGCGTCACGCTCGCGGTGAACACCGGTGGCCCGCCGCAGCTGCAGTTCTTGTGGTTCTCGCGAGTTATGCCCTGCTGCCGACGGTGATCATGCCTGTCACAGTGCGAGTCGTGGTTGTGACGCTCGGCATAGTGATGTTGATTCCCGTAATTGCCCTCAACCCGGTGCGTCTTGTGAAAGAGACATCATGGTCACGCACTCTGTCGGTGGGGCTCGCGCTCGTGTTAGCCATTGCCAACGTTGCTGCTCTCATTTTTGTGGTTGCTGTGCTCGTCACGTCGCGTTCTCAAGACGGCCCCTCAATGCTGTTGGCAGCGACACAGGTGTGGCTAACGAACATGATCGCGTTCGCTCTTGTCTATTGGGAACTGGACCGTGGAGGTCCTGTGACACGTCACACGAGTGATCGTTCGCAGCTTCCACCCGCTGATTTTCGTTTTCCGCAAGACGAAGACCATGACGCAATCGATGAAGTTAGAGCCCGCTCATCGGCGGTGATTGGCTGGATGCCCTCGTTTGTTGATTACCTCTACGAGTCGGCGATCGGTTCGATGGCGTTCAGCCAGGGCACAGCGATGCCGCTCTCGCCGAGAGTCAAAATGTTGCTCTTGGTGCAGTCACTGGGTGCTTTCATCATGCTCGCCCTCGTGATTGCCCACGCGGTGGGGCAACTCGGCTCGTAACGCCGCTCGGGGCAGCGCGACCCGTTGTGCTGCAGGCGCGCTTCTGGGAAAGTTGAGCAATCACGGCGCTGGTGCCACACCCGGTTGCGCCGTGCCTTCATCATTCAATGCCGCGCCCCGAAGGAATCCGTGAAGCTGCTCAGCACCCCCGCAACGCCCTGGCACACGCCCGATGAATACTGGCAGGGCCTCGCCGAAGCCACGGATGCTCTCGATGCTCCCTACGGGGTGATCTCGCTTGAGGCGCTCTCGCACAATGCTGCCGATATGGTGCGCCGTGCATCCGGGGTGCCCATGCGGGTGGCGAGCAAGTCCATTCGAGTTCGTGCGGTCATGGATGCCGTGCTTGAGCTCGATGACTTTCGGGGCGTTCTGGCGTACACCCTGTCAGAGGCGCTGTGGTTGGCTGAGACGATTGACGATGTGGTCGTCGGCTACCCCTCGGTGGATCGTGCGGCGATTGCGGCGCTTGGCACCAGTCCGGCGCTCGCCGAACGTGTCACGCTCATGATCGACTCGGTTGAGCACCTCGATTTCATTGACTCGGTGCTCTCGCCACAACATCGCGAAACGATCCGGGTTTGCATCGATATTGATGCGTCGTTCCAATCACCACTGCTGGGTCACGTAGGCGCCCACCGCTCTCCGGTGCGTTCGGCGGCTCAAGCGCGCGCCCTAGCGAGCACAGTGGGGGACCGCGCGGGCTTTACTCTCGTCGGCGTTATGGCCTACGAAGCGCAGATAGCCGGGGTCGGCAACCGGCCGCCGGGCAAACCAGTCTTCGGCAGGCTGCTCGATGTCGTCCAAGCGGCATCGGCGAAAGAGTTGCGTGAACGTCGAGGAGAAATCGTGGCGTCTGTGCGCGAGATTGCCGAACTCGAGTTCGTCAACGGCGGCGGAACCGGCTCGCTCGAATCCACCGCTGACGACAGCTCCGTCACCGAGATTGCAGCAGGCAGTGGCCTGTTCGGGCCGCACCTGTTCGACCAATACAGCCATTTCACTCCGGCGCCGGCTGCCGCATTCGCCCTCGCGGTTGGCCGAAAGTTCTCCTCTCAGATCGCGACGATGCACGGTGGCGGGTGGATCGCATCCGGCGATCCCAGCCCCGATCGGATGCCCCAGCCCGCGTGGCCCGAAGGCTTGAAGTTTCTGCCGCGCGAGGGTGCAGGCGAAGTGCAGTCACCGCTCACGGGCCCCGCGGCTGAACACCTTGAGGTTGGCGACCGTGTGTGGTTCCGGCACACGAAAGCGGGGGAGCTTTCTGAGCAGCTCACCGAGTTCGCGGTGGTCGCTGAGGGCCGCATCATCGACACCGTGCCGACCTATCGTGGCGAAGGCAAAGCGTTCCTATGACAGTCCCCGAGCGGATGCCGCCGGCTGAGGCCCACGCGTTGAACCCTGTTCCGGCATCCGTACGTCCCGGTGCCGAGTGGCGCAATTGGGGTCGTTCGGAGCGTTCTCGACCCGAATTTGCGGCTCGTCCGGAGAGCGTCGACGAGGTCGTGGCGGCGGTGAACTTCGCACGCGAGAACGGGCTGACCGTGAAGGCCTGGGGTGCCGGCCACAGCTTCAGCTCGATTGCGGCAACCGAGGGCCTGCACGTTGATGTGGGGGCGCTTTCGGGCATCGTTGCCGTTGATGGAACTCGGGTGACGCTCGGCGCCGGAACGAACCTTTATGAACTCCCCGCCCTTCTCGGTCCGCTGGGCCTTGCCTTGACGAACATGGGCGACATCGATCGCCAAACCATTGCCGGTGCGATCTCAACGGGCACTCACGGCACAGGTGCCCGCTTCGGCGGCATCGCTACTCAAGTGCGGGGTGTGACGCTCGTGACGGCGGCGGGCGAGGTTCTGCGCATCACTGCGACCGAGAACCCTGAATTGCTCGCGGCGGCGGCCCTCAGTCTCGGCGCGCTCGGCATCCTTGTTGAGGTGACGCTCGAGTGCGTGCCGACGTTTCTGTTGCATGCGGTGGAGCGCCCAGAACCCGCGGAGACTGTGCTGGCTGAGTGGCTACAGCGCAGTGCTGAAACCGACCACTTTGAGTTTTACGTGTGGCCGCACACGACGACGGCGCTGACCAAGAGCAACACTCGGTTGCCGGGGGATGCGCCGCGGCATCCGCTCACTAGATTTTCCCGCTGGTTCGATGATGAGTTCATGGCCAATGGCGTCTACCGTGCTATTTGCGCCGCGGGCAACCGGGCGCCCGCGATCATCCCGCCCGTGAACCGTCTCGCCGTAAAACTGTCGGGCAATCGCGAATTTACCGATGTGTCGAGCAGTGTCTTTGTCACCGATCGCACTGTTCGTTTTCGCGAAATGGAATATGCCCTCCCCATCGAAGCGGTGACGGATGCCGTACGCGCCATCCAGCAATTGATTGCTGCCCGAGGGTGGAGAATTTCGTTCCCGATCGAGGTGCGTTCGGCGGCCGCTGACTCATTGCTGCTGTCGACCGCGTCGGGGCGGGCCACCGGATATGTCGCGGTGCATCGGTATTGGCGCGAAGATCCTGCCGAATATTTTCGGGAGGTGGAGGCGATCTTGATGGATCATGGTGGTCGCCCCCACTGGGGAAAGTTGCATAACCGGCATGCCGATTCACTCGCGGGGGCTTATCCGGGTTTCAATGAGTTTGTAGCGGTACGCGACCGTCTTGATCCTGGTCGCGTTTTTGCGAACGATTATCTGCGCCAAGTTTTGGGGCGGTAGCTGCCTGGGGCCGAAGTCAGGCTAAGAACCATGTAGCGAGAGGGCGCGATTATCAAAGCCATTGTGTGTGGAGCAGGAATTGCGGGGCTGACCGTCGCCGGCCAATTGGCAGAGCGCGGGTGGGATGTCACGCTTCTGGAGGCGGCGCCTGAGCGTCGCACTCAGGGGTACATGATTGATTTTTTCGGGCCCGGCTATGACGCCGCCGAGAAAATCGGCATCCTCGAGCGGTTGCGCGAAGTGCATTATCCGATCAGCGAGGCGCGGTTTGTGCGGCCCAATGGCCGAAGTCAAGCGGTCGACTATTCGGTGGTGGCAGCCAATGAAAGCGGCAAGCTCATGAGCCTGATGCGTCAGGATCTTGAGCAAGTGCTCTTCGATGTGCTTCCCGACAGTGTCGATGCGCGTTTCGGTAGTGCTGTCGTGTCAGTCGAGGATCGCACCGATTATGTCACTGCGGTGTTGGCGGACGGCACACGAATTTCGGCGGACATTGTGGTGGCGGCCGACGGAATCCATTCTGCTGTGCGGCATGATGTGTTTGGCGATTCGGCGGCGTTCGACCGGCAGCTGGGCATGCACACGTGCGCGTACACGTTCGACTCTCCACGGCTGCACGCGAAATTGGGCGACGCTCTGGTGTCGAGCGATGAGCGCGATCGCATGGTGGGGCTTTACGGTCTGCGCAACGGCAAGGTGGCTCTGTTCGCTGCGCACCGGGTCGCCGATACGGTTCTTCCTGCCGACCCCCAGCAGGCTATTCGTGACGCTTATCGGGGCATGGGCGACGACATCGATGAGGCTATCGAGAAGTGTCCTGACACTGAGCACGTGTATTACGACCAGGTCGCGCAAGTGGAGCTGCCGGTGTGGAGCCGCGGCCGTGTTGTCTTCGCTGGAGACGCCTGTCAAGCGGTGTCGCTGCTTGCAGGGCAGGGTGCCTCGCTAGCGATTGCCGGGGGAGTGCTGCTCGTCGAGAAAATTTCGAGTGGTGTTGAACTGAGCGCTGCCTTCGCTGAGTATGAGGACGAGTGGATGCCGGTGGTCCTCGAGAAGCAGGCCGCTGGGCGTCGTGCCGCCAATGGCTTTCTTCCGCAGACCGCGGTTCAGCTGTGGGTTCGCCGCGCGGCCCTCGCGCTGTTGTCTTCGCGATTCTTCGGCCCCTTTGTCTCGACGAGGATCACGGGAACGAAGCCGAGCAAATAGGCATTCCGCCCGTGTTTGGGGGTCAACTGGCACCATTTTTCTCGGTGGAGGCACAGCAGAACGCTCTATAGTGATGGCATGGAATTCCTGATCGTACTTGGCGTCATCGTTCTGCTCGTCGTCATCGTTGGTATCTACCTCTGGACGACGTATAACTCTCTGGTGACTCTCAACGTTCGCGTTGATGAGGCGTGGAGCGACATCACCGTTCAGCTCAAGCGTCGTGCTGACCTGCTGCCGAACATTATTGAGGCGGTCAAGGGCTACGCGGCTCACGAGAAGGGCGTCTTCGAGGCTGTCACTAAGGCTCGTGCCGAGACGTTGAATGCTCAGGGTCCGGTTGATGCGGCCGAGGCTGAGAATCACATGCAGTCTGCGCTCAAGAGCATCTTTGCTGTCGCTGAGGCATACCCGCAGCTGCAGGCTAGCCAGAACTTCCTCCAGCTTCAGGGTGAACTTGTTGACACGGAAGACAAGATTCAGGCCAGCCGTCGCTTCTACAACGGTGGCGTACGCGAGCTTAACACCAAGATCAAGGTCTTCCCGAACACGCTGTTCGCTCGCAACCTTGGCTTCACCGAGCGCGACTTCTTTGAGGTTGCCGATGCAGCTTCGATCGCTGAACCTCCCCGCGTTCAGTTCTAATTCGTTTTCTCCCTCACTTGCGTGACCAGGAAGTTTAGATGTATCGCGCCATAGCGAAAAACAAGCGCAACACCGTTCTGATCATCATTCTGTTTGTCATCCTCATTGGGTTTCTTGGCTTTGCGCTGAGCTTTTTGATGGGTGGCGACCCGCTGACGGTCACTATCGGCACGATCATTGGTGCTGGTGCTTTTACGGTGATTCAGTACTACGCGGCGTCGAAGCAGGCGTTGTCGATGAGTGGCGCGGTGGAGATTCAGAAAGCCGACAACCCTCGCTTGTACCGCATCGTCGAGAACCTGTCGATTACGACGGGTACGCCGATGCCGAAGGTCTACATCGTCAACGATCCTGCACCGAACGCGTTCGCAACGGGCCGCGACCCCGAGCATGCCGCAGTTGCGGCAACGACCGGCATCCTAGATTTGCTTGACGATGCCGAGCTTGAGGGTGTGATGGCTCATGAGATGGGTCACGTGCAGAACTACGACATCCGGGTGTCGATGATCGTGTTCGGCCTTGTGGTCGCCGTCGGTTTCATCTCGGACATTGCCTTGCGCTTCACGCTGTTTGGTGGTCGAGGCAATAACAACAACTCGAACCCGATCATGATCGTGGTGGGTTTGGCGGCGCTCGTCATTTCGCCGCTGGTTGCTGCCGCGGTGCAGGCATCGATTTCTCGCCAGCGTGAGTATCTTGCGGATGCTACGGGGGCGCTCACGACGCGTCATCCGGATGCTCTGGCAAGCGCTTTGCAAAAACTGTCGGATTACAGCCGGCCGATGAAGAAGCAGAACTCGACAATGGCACACATGTGGATTTCGGATCCGACGAAGCCGGGCATCATGGATCGCCTGTTCAGCACTCACCCTCCGCTCGCGGACCGCGTTGCTCGACTGAGCAAGATTGGCGGCGGCTTCTAGTCGACCCAGCCGATCCTGGATCTCGCGGCGGTGCCGTTCTGTAGCTGGTGCCGTTCAGTGGCTAGTGACTAGCGCTGTAGTTCTGTCTCGATTGCGGGGGAGAGCGTGCCGCGCCCGGTGATGCTGATCTCGTCCATTCCTTGCCAGTGCGCGATCTCGCGCAGAGTCGGAACGATGCGTTCGGCGAGAGCGCCGGTGCTGCTGGCCAGCTCGTCGAGTCCTTCTTCGTGCCAGGCGGATTGCACGCGCAGCACACCTGCTTGGCGATCTGTTTTGAGGTCAATGCGGCCGACGAGGGCGTCATCCACGAGCACGGGCAGCGAGTAGTAGCCGAACTGGCGCTGGGGTTCGGGGGTGTAAATTTCGATCCGGTAGTGGAAGCCAAACATGCGTTCGGCGCGTTTGCGATCCCAGACCACCGGGTCGAAGGGCGAGAGCAGCGCGACGTGTTCGATGCGACGGGGGATGCGTGCATCGCGGTGGAGCCAGGCGGGCTGGTTCCAGCCGCGCACGGTCACGGGAACAAGCTCGCCGGCATCCACAAGTTCGGCGATAGCCGGGCGAACGTCGACGTTCTTCAGCCGAAAGTAGTCGGCGAGGTCGGATGCCGTGCCAACTCCGAGCGCCCGTGCTGACTCCGCGACCAGAGCGCGGTGCGCGTCGGCGCGGGACACCTCTCGCTCCCGCAGCTCGAGCGGAATAACGTGCTCGGTGAGCGCGTAGGTGCGTTCGAAGCGGGTGCGGCCGGCGGTGACGACGTCGCCCCAGCGGAACAGCATTTCGAGCCCTTGCTTCACGTCGGACCACCCCCACCACGGCCCGGTGCGGCGGTTGGCGTCGTGTTCGATTTCGCGGGCGGTGACGGGACCGGTGGCGGCAAGCTCGTCGCGCAGCCACTGCAGCATGGGCTGGTTGTTGCGCACCCATTCGTAGCGCTCGGCGTCACGTTCGCGCAGCGACTTCATTTTCCAGCGCCACAGCGGCCAGGATTCGAGCGGAATGAGGGCCGCTTCGTGGGCCCAGTATTCGACATAACGGCCGGGCGTGCGCGCGGTTGGCTTGCGGAATGTCAGCGCATCAAGAGCGGCCTTGTCGTAGTGCCCTAGGCGGGCGAACACCGGCTGGTAGTGACTGCGCTCGAACACGTTGACCGAGTCGAGCTGCAACAGCCGGATGCGGTCAAACAGCAGGTTCAGCTGGCGCGTTCCCGCAGGATTAGCCGCAGTCGCGGTGCCGCGCCCAAAGCCTTGGGCGGCGAGCAACACTCGGCGCGCTTGCGCTGCAGAGAGGGAATCGACCACGCCTCGACTCTACCGAGCGGCGGCGACATCCATTCTTCAGTCTGGCGGGGTGAGCGAGTTCAGCGGATGCTCGCCGCACCTTTCACGAGTGGGGGCGATGTGATTAGATCGAAGCGCTATTGAGAGTAATTGTCAGTTCGGTGCTACCAGTGCCCACGAGCTCGACGGGGCTCGACGTTTGAGAAAGGAAGCCATGAACACTCGTACAGCGTGGGTCTCACTTGCGGCAGTAATGATGCTGGCGCTGAGCGCATGCACCGCGACCGGAGAAACTGCAACGGGTGACACCGTGGAGCAGCCCGCTACCAGCGGGGGAGCAATCGAACTCGCGGTGTCGGAGTCGTGCGAGCAAGGCTCGAGTGATGACTGCATAGCGTTGGGCGACAGTTTTATTGTGCTCCCGACAGACTTCGAGCGCGCCGAGATTGCGTCAGCCGAAGCGATCGAAAGCGACGATAGTGCTTCGCCGGGCGTTGCCGTTACGTTCACGAACGACGGCGCCGCGGTCCTAGAATCGCTCTCCGCGACTGCAGCCTCTGCTTCGTCACGACTCGTCGTCAAGGTCAGCGAGGAGATCATTTCCGCACCGATGGTTGCGGAGCCGCTCACGGGCAATTATCTGCGCATCGTCCTCTCACCGGAGACAGGTCTCGACGCAGACGAGGTGGTAGCGCTGATCCAAGCGGGCTAACGTGCGAGGCGGGCGGATGCTCGGGAGGGGCTAGCCGAGCAAGTGTGTTTGCGTCGTTCATCGTTTGTTTACCGGGATGACAGTAGCCGAGGCATCCGGTTCCGTACCGTCAACTAACGGATCGTTTCGGTACCCTCTGCCCGCTCACAGCGCGGGCGGCCGCGACGGTCGTTGGAGGAAGTCTTGTTCACTAAGCGCACCCTCGCCGCTGTTGCACTTGTTGCAGCGTCGGCGATCTCACTCAGCGGTTGCAGCACCACTGGGGCAGCTGCTGGCGATGTTGACGCATCGACCGCAACCACCGTTGAAGACTTCGGCGGCATGGACGCTCTTATTGCAGCCGCGCAGGCTGAGGGCGAATTGAACGTCATCGCGCTGCCCGACAACTGGGCAAACTACGGCGAGATCAAGGCACTTTTCGAAGAGAAGTACGACATCGTCGTCAACTCGGCTGACCCCGATGTTTCCAGCGCCGAAGAAATCGCCGCTGCGGACAACCTCAAGGGCCAAGACACCGCTCCCGACGTCTTTGACCTCGGTACCGCTGTGGCGCTCGACAGCCTCGACTACTTCGCTCCCTACATGGTGGCCAACTGGGATGAAATTCCTGACGGCAACAAGGAAGCGACTGGTCTCTGGGTCAACGACTACACCGGCAGTATGTCGATCGGTTATGACTCCAACTCGGTTCCCGAGCCCACGAGCCTCGATGACTTGCTCAAGCCCGAGTACCGCGGCGCTGTTGCGTTGAACGGTGACCCCACGCAGGCAGGAGCCGCGTTTGCTGCTCTTGGTCTCGCTACGGTTCACAGCGGTGGAACGCTCGATGACTTCACGCCAGGCATCGAATTCTTTGAGAAGCTCAACGACGCAGGCAACTTCATCCCGGTCAATGTCACGGGAGCAACCATTGCTGCCGGCGAGACTAAGGTTGCCTTCGACTGGAGCTACAACAACCTTGCTGCCGCAGCAACGGTTGATGGCTGGAAAGTCACGACTCTTCCCGGCGCTGTCTACACGAGCTTCTACAACCAGGCCATCAACAAGGATGCCCCGCACCCGGCCGCTGCTCGCCTCTGGCAAGAATTCCTCTACAGCCCTGAAGCACAAAACCTCTTCATCGTGGGTGGCGCGTACCCCGTCACGATTCAGGCCCTGCAGGATGCCGGAACCGTTGACTCCGCAGCGCTGGATGCTCTCGGCGCTCTCGAGGGTGAACTTGTCACCCCGACCCCCGAGCAGGCTGAGAAGAACGCTGGCATCTTGGCCGAGAAGTGGGCTGCGGCAATCAGCTAACGCTGGTTCCCTCACCCACCTTCAGCTAAATACATCGTGTCGCTAGCCACCGCGCCAGCGCCCGAACAGGATGGTGTCGAGCTCACCGCTCGGCACCATCCTCGGGTGGCTTTGGCCAAGCCGTCGAATCGGCGCCGTCGCCTCGCTTATGCGGGGCTAACGCCGTTTGCGGTCTACGTTCTTATCTTCCTCGCCCTGCCGACGGTGCTTGCCGTCGTCACGGGCTTCTTCTCTGACGACGGTTCGCTGACGTTCGAGAACATCACGGGGCTGTTCACCCCGACCATCCTCGCCACTTTTGGCGGCTCGTTTTGGCTCTCGGGAATCACCGCTGTGATCGGTGCCGTCGTTGGTGCCCTCATTTGCTATGCGATGCTCGGCACCAAGGTCGGTGGGCTGCTGCGCACCATCATCGAGTCGGCGGCGAGCGTGCTTGCCCAGTTCGGCGGTGTGATGCTTGCCTTTGCCTTCATCGCGACGATAGGTGTGCAGGGGCTCATCACGGTCATCCTGCGTGACAGCTTCGGGATCGACATTTTTGCGGATGGCGTGTGGCTCTATCAGGTGCCCGGCCTCATCCTTCCCTACGTCTACTTTCAGGTACCCCTTATGGTGATCACTTTCTTGCCCGCCCTGACGGCGCTGCGCCCGCAATGGGCCGAGGCCAGCGCAACTCTCGGGGGAACCCGCTTCGCCTACTGGCGCCACATCGCGGCTCCTGTGCTGGCTCCGGCCTTCCTCGGGTCGTTGCTGCTGCTCTTTGCCAACGCCTTCTCGTCGTTCGCAACGGCGGCCGCGCTCATCAGTCAGGGCTCTCAAATCGTTCCCCTCCAAATTCGTTCTGCGCTCGTCAGCGAGACCGTGTTGGGCCGCGAAAACATGGCGGGCGCACTTGCGCTCGGGATGATCGTCGTCATGGTTGTCGTCATGTGGGCGTACTCCGTGCTGCAGGCTCGCACCTCGCGGTGGCAAAAGTGAGCGCGAACCAAGCGGTGCGCATCGGAGCCGAACCGAGCCCGCTTGTTCGCCGCCTCATCCTGGGCATCATTGGGGCAATCTTCCTGATCCCCGTGATCGCGATGATCGAGTTCACTTTCCGCAATGGACTCGCGGGCGACTACACGACAAGCCACTGGGCGGGCCTCTTCAGTGAAGACAGCGCTCGAACCTACCGTGGTCTCTACCAGGCGATCGGAAACTCACTCGTTCTTGCCGCCGTCACTGTCGGCATCGTGCTCGTGCTGCTGCTGCCGACGATGGTGCTCGTGCACATGCAATTCCCGCGCCTCAAGCGCACTCTCGAGTTCATTTGCATCATCCCCATCACGGTGCCCGCGATTGTGCTTGTCGTCGGCCTCGCCCCCGTCTACTCGGTGGTCGTGCAAGTGCTCGGCGGCTCGACCTGGACTCTCGCTTTCGCCTACGGCATCACCGTGCTGCCGTATGCCTACCGCGCCATCCAGGGCAATCTCGATGCGATCCCCGTGAAGACCCTCAGCGAGGCAGCAAGCACGCTCGGCGCCGGCTGGATGACCGTGCTCTGGCAAGTGCTGCTGCCCAACCTGCGCAGGGGAGTGCTTGCGGCATCCTTCATCTCTATCGCGGTCGTGCTGGGCGAGTTCACCATTGCAAGCCTGCTCAACCGCCGCAACCTGCAAACCGCGCTGCTTCAGGTTTCACAATCTGACCCCTGGGTCGCTGTGATCTTCGCGCTCGCTGCCCTTGCCCTCGCTTTCGTCTTGCTGCTGATCATCGGCCGCCTCGGATCAGCTACGCCCTCTAGGAGAAAATCATGACCGCCACGTTTAGTCTGACGGGCCCCACCTCTACTGCCAGTCCAGCGCAACCCAGCGGGGCAACCGTCCAGCTCAGCGCTGTCGTGAAAGCGTTCGCTGGGCACACCGCCCTCAACAGCATCGACCTCGAGGTTGCACCGGGCGAACTCGTCGCACTGCTTGGTCCTTCTGGCTGCGGCAAGACCACAGCACTGCGCAGCATCTCAGGGCTTGAGAGCATCGACAGCGGTCGCATCCTCATTGATGGTGTGGATGTCGCAGACACTGCAACGAACAAGCGCGACATCGGCATGGTGTTTCAGGCGTACTCGCTGTTCCCGCACATGACGGTGCTCGAGAACGTGGAGTTCGGTCTCAAGATGCGCAAGGTTGCCACCGCTCGGCGCCGCGAACGTGCTCTCGAAACCTTGGACATGGTCGGCCTCACGAAGCATCGCGACCGTTTCGCTCATCAGCTCTCGGGCGGTCAGCAACAGCGCGTTGCTCTTGCCCGCGCACTAGTCACTCGCCCGCGTGTTCTCCTGCTCGACGAGCCCCTGAGCGCCCTCGACGCCAAAGTGCGCGTGCAGTTGCGCGAAGAGATCCGTCGTCTCCAGACCGAACTCGGCATCACGACAGTGTTCGTGACCCACGACCAAGAAGAAGCGCTCGCCGTTGCCGACCGAGTTGCTGTCATGCGCGACGGCCGCATCGAGCAGATCGGCACGCCAGAGGAGCTCTACGCGACGCCGGCCAACGCATTTGTTGCCGACTTTGTTGGCCTCAGCAACCGGATGCCCGCCGAGCTCATTGACGGCCAAGTCACCCTCCACGGCTGTAGCCTCAACCTTCTCGGCGATCCGATGCCCGATGGCCCCGTCATTGCGCTCGTTCGCCCGGAGGACATCGCCCTCTCCGCAGACGGCATCGCCGGCGTTGTCATCTCGTCGAGCTTCTTGGGCTCCCTGCGCCGCACGCGGGTGCGACTCGACGACGGCACCGTCGTGGCGATCCAGCACGAGGTGGAGCGGCATCCGTTGCCCGGCGAAGCAGTCACGGTGCGACTCAAGGGAGCGCCGGTGAGTGCGTTACCGCCCAAGGTGACGATGTAGCGAGCACGGGCGTCCATGACTGGCGCGCAGCAAGCGCACCCTTCAGCACAACTAAGATGGGCACGTGATATTCGGTCGACGTACACAAACAGACAGTCGGGTCCCGTCACGCGCCAGCACGTCAGACGCGGCTGAGGTACCCGCCGGGCTTTCGATCGCTGCTGCCTACTCGTGGCGGTTGCTTGTCGTATTGGGCTTGGTAGCAGTTCTTATCTTCTTGGTGATTACTCTCAAGTACATTGTCATTCCGTTCCTGATTGCGATTCTGATCGGGGCGCTTCTCGTTCCCGTGGTGAACTTCTTGGTACGAATGAAGTGGCCACGCTGGGCCGCAGTCACCGTGGTTCTGATCGGCTTCCTGGCTGTTGTCAGCGGACTCGTTGTCGTTGTCGTTGCTCAAGTACGTTCGGGGCTCCCCGCACTTCAAGTGCAGTCGGCGGCGGCCTACGAGAATCTGCGCGCGTTCTTGCGCGACTCTCCGCTGCACTTGAGCGATGCCGATCTCGATGGTTACTTGAGCGACATCTTTAGTGTTATTCAGCGCGACTCTCAAGCCCTTGTTTCTGGCATTCTCTCGGTAGGTTCTACCGCCGGTCACGTGCTCACGGGCGCTCTCTTGAGCCTATTCGCGACGATCTTCGTTCTTATCGATGGCAAGCGCATTTGGGCGTGGAGCGTGCGTCTGTTCCCGCGCAAGTCGCGTAACGCTGTCGATGGTGCGGGTGTGGCCGGATGGCTCACGCTCACGACTTTCGTGAAGGTGCAGATCTTCGTGGCCGCTGTTGACGCTATCGGCATTGGTCTGGGCGCGTGGATCCTTGGGCTCTTCTATGGAGGCTTCCCTCTCGTCATTCCGATCGCGGTCGCGGTCTTCTTGGGGTCGTTCATCCCCGTCGTCGGTGCTCTCGTCACGGGCGCGCTCGCGGTCTTTATCGCTCTCGTCTTCCTCGGCCCGCTCCCGGCGGTCATCATGCTGGGTATTGTTTTGCTGGTTCAGCAGGTTGAGGGCCACATCTTGCAGCCACTCGTCATGGGAACCGCCGTTAAGGTGCACCCGCTCGCCGTTGTGTTCGCGGTGGCAGCCGGCTCCTTTGTCGCAGGTATCCCTGGCGCGCTATTCGCGGTGCCTCTCGTCGCCGTGGTGAACGTCATGACGAAATACATTGCTAGTGGCGATTGGCGCGTGCACGGTCGCCCCACGATCTCTGATGTGCTCGGCGATGCTCACTAACCGGATGCCCGGCCCCACGCTTGCTGACTACGAAGCAGCACGCGTCAGGGTCGCAGAAGTTGCCGATGTCTCTCCCATGCAGACGTCGCGTTTTCTCGCGGAGATCTTAGGTTCGCCCGTCTACTTGAAGTGCGAAAATTTGCAGCGCACGGGGTCGTTTAAGCTCCGCGGCGCCTATAACCGCCTCGCCGGGTTGAGCGACGAAGAGAAAGCTCGGGGAGTGGTGGCCGCATCGGCCGGAAACCACGCTCAGGGCGTCGCTTTTGCTGCTCGTGAGTTGGGCATCAAGTCGACGATTTTCATGCCGGTAGGCGTGCCCCTGCCCAAGCTGCAAGCCACTCGCGATTACGGGGCTGAGGTTGTGTTGCGCGGTCACACGGTCGACGAACCGTTGCGGGCCGCTGCGCGTTTCGCTGAAGAGACAGGTGCTGTGCTCATCCACCCCTTCGATCACGAAGATGTAGTGGCTGGCCAAGGCACCCTCGCGCTCGAAGTTTTCGATCAAGTTCCGCTGGTAGACACCGTTATCGTTCCCATTGGTGGCGGAGGCCTCGTCTCGGGCGTCGCTGGTGCTATCAAACATCGTGCCCGGCTCGAGGGTCGCACCGTGCGCGTCATTGGCGTGCAGGCGGCGAACGCTTCTGCGTACCGGCCCTCGCTCGATAAGGGCGAGATCGTGGAGGTACGCACAACGCCCACCATCGCCGACGGTATCGCTGTCAGCCGCCCCGGGGTGCTCAACTTCAGCATGGTCCGCGAGCTTGTGGATGAAGTGATCACCGTCTCTGACGACCAGATCGCCTACGCCGTGCTCGTTCTCCTTGAGCGCGCAAAACAGGTCGTCGAGCCTGCCGGTGCCGTTGGAGTCGCTGCGATCCTCGCTGGCGCAATCGAGCCAAGCGGCAACACTGTCGTGGTGCTGAGCGGCGGAAACATTGACCCGATGATGATGGAACGCATCATTAGTCACGGTCTTTCGGCATCCGAACGCTATTTGCGTTTGCGCATCCCGCTTCCCGACCGTCCGGGCCAGCTCGCTCGTATTTCTGCCCTTGTCGCTGAAGCGAGCGCCAACGTGGTTGAGGTGCTGCACAGTCGGCACAACAACAAAGTGCAGTTCAGCCAGGTTCAGCTCGAACTGCACATTGAGACCCGCGGCCCCGAGCACGCGGAGTCAGTGCTCGCGCGGCTCAGAGACGAAGGATTTGACCCTCAGGTCGACTTCTAGCCAGAGTAGGTGGCGATCTTGACGATCTCTACTGTGATCGCTTTGCCATTGGGGGCGGTGTAGGTCGTTGATTCGCCGACCTTCATGCCGTTGATGGCGAGACCCAGCGGGCTCTTTTCGCTGTAGACATCGAGATCGCTGTCGTCGGCAACGATTTCACGGCTACCGAGCAAGAACACGCTTTCGTCGCCCATGATTTTGGCGGTGACGAGAATTCCTGGCTCGACAACACCATCATCGTCTTGAACGTCGCCCACTACAGCGTGGCGAAGCAACTGGGTGAGAACGCGGATGCGGGCCTCAATTTTGCCCTGCTCTTCCTTAGCAGCGTGGTAGCCACCGTTCTCTTTAAGGTCGCCCTCTTCGCGAGCGGCCTCAATCTTCTTGGCAATTTCGTATCGTGCTTCGCCGGTGAGCTGTTCCAGTTCGGCGGTGCGACGATCGAACGCCTCCTGGGTCAACCATGTGACGTCGTTATCTGCAGCCACTGTGTTTCTCCCTATACAAACGAGAAACCGGCCGAGATCGACCGGTTTCGAGATGATTTGGTACAGCCTAGGTGAGCCAGCACCGGTAGATCAAGCCTGACACTGCTTGTTCTGTCGTGCGAACGGTGGTGCTCAAGTCACGGTTGCGCTGATCGCTGGCCGGAACATCCACGACCTTCCAGCCAATAATCGCAAAAGTGGAGTTGAGCGCTTGAACCGCGCAGCGTGCATCCGTGTTTTCGGGAACGTTGAATTGCCAGCGCACTTCAACCGCGGTGTCGTCGATGATCTCGTAGCCGGTATCTTTCGCTTCGAACTGGGCGGGAGCCTCGAGAAGACCGCCCCAGACGAGCCAGGCG
>JGI24723J26617_10000289_pt1 | contig 50672 bp, 47 predicted proteins | sample Cruoilmetagenom6_FD_26617 | JGI IMG/M metagenome (IMG submission 26617) | reverse complement strand
GGGGGGAATGCCTCAAAACTAAGGTTGTCGGCACCCAAGAGCATAATTTCTTGCTCTTCTACCAACCACTTAACGGCCTCCAGGCCAATACCTGGATAGTTGTCTAGGTAGTGCGGGGCATCATCATAAAACTTGGCTTGGCCAGTTCTGATTAAAACTACATCCCCCTTTTTTAGCTTTATATCCTGTTTTTCCAAGGTGAGCTGTAGGTCTTGGGAGGTGATATGATGGTTTTTTGGAAGTGGCCCTGTGGCAGCCGCCACATCCAAGAGTACACCTCTGGCAATAATTGGTGGAATGGTTTCTGCTCCGGTCTTCTTCCAGCCCTTATTACCAAGGTATTCTTCCGGGGTAAAACCGTTCCATATTTTTCCATTCAGACCAAAATGGTTTAAGGCATCTATATGTGTACCCATATGGGTGTACATGGAGATGGCATCCCCGGTATAACTTACTTTTTTGTTCATTTCAGCTCCTAGGCCATTGGGATTGTCCACTATGGTGCCATGTGGTGTATGGGTTAACCAATACTGGTATCCAGGATCTCCCAAAGAATGAAAACTGGGCATCCCAACAAAGTAATCTACACTTAGATCGTAGGTTTTTCCAATGTAAATTTTGGATAGTACCTGAAGCTTAGAAGCTTCCGTCATCATATTTAGGGTGCCAATTTCATCCTGTGGTCCCCAAGGACTTGTACCAACTGTTTCTTGATCTTGCCCTCTTGCCAAAAATTGAAAAAAGAGCAGAATTGCAATAAAAATTTTTGTTCTTTTCATGGTTTATAATATTTGTTTGTGCAAATATTAAAACCATGTGGAAGTATTCCATTAAGGTATCTTAAGAAGGCTAATGATCCCTTATATTTTTCCGGATAGAGCTTAGGTGTTCCGGGGTAACCCCCAAGTAGGAGGCCAACATATATTGTGGAATCTGTTGTTCAATGTCTCGATAACGTACTATAAAATCAAGGTATCGTTGTTCAGCGGACTGACTCATATTATTGATCGTTCTTTCCTGTAGGGCTACATAGCCGTTCTGTGTTTTGATACGAAAAAATCTATCCATCATATGGATTTTATCAAAGAGTTCATTTAATCTGTCCCTATGTATTTGCAGCACGGTACTCTCAGATATGGCTTGGATAAAGAAAGTGGCAGGTTTTTGGGTGAGATAGGCATACAAGTCATTGATCCACCATCCACTTATCCCAAATTGTAGAATATGTTCAGCACCCAATTCATCTAGGTTATAAAGTTTTACACATCCGTGGGAAATAAACCGCATATGATTGCTGGGTTCCCCACTTTGTAGCAAATATTGTTTTCTGTTGAGAGTTATAGGTTCAAACGATTTCTGGATCAACTTGGATTCATCTTCGGTAATGGGGACCAATTCCCTAATATTTCCAATAAGCAGGTCATACATTATTCGTAGGTTGGATTATTCCGAAATAGTTTTCCGTTTAAAATTCGAAAAAAAATCCGTTCGACACAAGATATGGCCTATTTTCTTGACCCCTATCAATATATTTAATTGCCACTTGAGTAAAAATAATACAGCTTGTATGGAATTTAGGGAAATTGACTTTTGCTCTTTATTAAATCGTATTTGGATTTTTGGGTATGCAATTCGCACAAATTCCAAAAATTATTGGAACTTTGTTCTAATCGGTTGGCATGGAATATCTTTATGGTGGTTTGTTAAAATAATTATGAGGCCTATTTTGTGGAAGGAAGAATAAGGGGGGACTGCCCATGGGGATCTCCCATTCGTCCTTTGGTTTTAGGCAAGTGGACATAAAAAAGAGAAAAGTGATACCAGTGGAAAGTAGATTTTCGGGGAATATATTAAGTAATTTAGGGTAATGGAGACATTGGAACAGCAACGCCGGGAATTTTCAAAAGGGCCCTTTTTGGCAACCCCAATTTCAGGTTTGATAGCTTGGTTGCTGGTGGCCATATCCGGTATTTTTTTTTCTGATAGGGTAACGGTTTGGGTGCTTTTTATAGCAACAGGTAGCATTGTGTATTTGGCATTGTTTATTTCAAAATTTACGGGTGAGAATTTTATGGACAGGAATAAGCCTAAGAATGTTTTTGACGGTTTATTCTTTTTTTCCGTTGCACAGGCCGTTTTGGTCTACGCTATAGCCATTCCTTTTTTCTTGATCGACTATACTTCCTTGCCCTTGTCCGTTGGCATATTGACAGGAACCATGTGGTTACCTTTTTCCTGGATTATTCAGCATTGGATAGGCATTGTACACGCCATAGTAAGAACAGTGAGTATTGTGATTCTGTGGTATGTTTTTCCCGACCTGCGATTTGTGGNCATCCCCTTGGTAATAGTGGTTATATACGTTGCAACCCTTGTTGTTTTAAATAATAGAAAGAAAATGATCTAAATTGTTATAGCTCATGGCAGTTCAATTTATTGGGCATGAGTTTTATGGTTTGGGTTATTGCAGTAGGTTTGCTTATGGTCCGTTAATAGTACAATAATGAATGTTTGTGAAGAAGGAGGAAATTGAAAGTAAATTAAGGAAGAAGCCTTGGCCCACTAAAGCGGCTATGGAACAGGTTTATGAAAAGAACCTATGGGGTGGTAAGGAATCCGATTTCTATTCTGGAGAAGGTTCCCATGATCCGGAAATTGTAAAACCTTATATAGCTGTTTTAAAATCATTCTTGAGCTCGTTTAAAGAACCCTTGACCGTTTGTGATCTAGGTTGTGGGGATTTTAATATAGGCAAGGACTTGGTAGGGCATACTAAAAGGTACATAGCTATCGATATCGTATCTGGGCTTATAGCTAGGAATAACGAAAAATTTAAGGTAGAAAACCTGGAATTCCGTTGTTTGGATATCGCCCGTGATGATTTGCCATCTGGGGATTGTGCCATACTGAGACAAGTGCTTCAACATTTATCCAATTCTGAAGTACAAAGTGTAGTGGGTAAATTGTATAATTTTAAATATGTTGTTTTAACGGAACATTTACCTGAAGGTGATTTTGTACCCAATGAGGATATTATTTCCGGACAGGGAATTAGATTAAAAAAACAAAGCGGTCTAAACCTAGCGGCCCCACCATTTAATTTAAGGGTGAAGGAAGAAAAAAAATTGATATCCCACAGGATTCCTAGAGGTAAAGGGGTTATTGTTACTACACTTTATAGAACTTTTTAGGATTTATGTGTAGGCGTGTTTGAGGTTGAATTTTATCACCGCAAAGGAAAAAAATCTATAGATTTTAAAAGGCTTGGGTAGATGATGGTAAATGTTCATTTATTGGATTGTAACATTTCATATTAAGTTGCTATGGGTTGAAGAATATCAAGGTCTGGGGTAGATTATTGGTAGGGATGACCAATATCATATTATTTGAGCCCATAGTTGGATAATTTTAAGGTTCAAATTTTAAATAACGTTCTATGAGAATTTTAATTCCAACCGATTTTTCCGAATTATCCAATGTCGCAATTAAGTATGCCATTGATTTAGGTAAAGATATAGAGGTAAAGTTACACTTACTTCACGTTATAGACACATCTGCACCATCAAGGGCCAGAGTGGGTTCCCATAAACTTCAGGAGGCTATAAAATCCAGTTCAGAAAGGGACATGAAAGAACTTTTGGCATCTATCAAAAAAGATAATGACCGTAATATTGAAATAAGCTATGAGATTACCTCTGGCTCGCCTATAGGGAAATATGTTGAAATAACGGCACAGAAAAATGATGCTGATGTTGTATGTATTGGGACCAAGGGTGCCAGTGGACTTAAAAAGATTCTCTTTGGAAGTAATGCTGCCGATATCATAGAAAATAGTAGCATCCCTGTCTTAACCATTCCTGAGTTTGCCCGCTATAAGGGTATTCAAAACATTGTATATTCCAGTGATTTTTATAATCTAGACAAAGAGCTGGATATAATTATCCCATTTGCAAAATTATTGGATTCCTGGATTCAAATTCTTCATATTGACAAGGATAATGAAGGCTATGAGGGAGATCTAAAACAAAAGGAAATGAATTTAAGACAAGATTTTTCTTATCAAAAAATAAAATTGACCGAATTAAAAATCAACTCCGTGATATTGGGCATCAATAAATTTGTTGCCGACGTTGACGCGGACATGGTGATTATGTTCACCCACCATACCAACTTTTTAGAAAAGGTATTTCAAAAGAGTGTTACCCAAAATACAGCATTTCAAACTAGCATACCACTTTTTACTTTTCAAAAGGATTCATAATCTTGTAGATACTTAAAAGTGTGTAGGTGAAAGAGATGGCTAAGTCAAAATTTATGGCATTTTGAGTCGTATCCTTTATGATACTTATTTGCCCCATAGGTTTTTTTCATTTGGTACGTCATATCCGAAGGATCGATTTTGAAATTGTATCATAGATCAGTAATCCTTCACTTTGGCTGTTGAGTTGTCCAATACGATATCCGTTAGCGTCCCAAATTGACGTTTGTCCTGCACTTTGGAAATCATCACAATATCCAATAGAGTTGGCCATTAAAATGGGTGTTGAATATTTACGGGCCACCTTTGGAAAATAGGCATTCGCCTTTTCGATTCCCAGCTGTGATTTGGCCACACTTGCCAAATAAACGGTCGCTCCCATTGCATACGCATTTGCAGTATGTTGTGGCTGCAATGATTCGAAACAAACGGCAAGGGCAATTTTTGCGTCTTTCAGGGTCAAAATAGTTTGTTTATTACCTTCAATGAAATACTTCTTTTCGTCTAAATGCAATATTTGCTTGGAATAGGTTTGACGTGGTAGGTGAGGTTGAAAAATAACCATGCTAATTAATATTCCAGCTTCTGAATGTGTGGGCAAACCAATTCCAATCGCAATTTTGTTTGTATTGCTCATTTCTTGAAATACATCCAATCTCAAGTCGTTTTGATCGGTTGCCAAAGCCTTTGCCAGTTTGGGTTCATAACCCAACAACGATAATTCAGGAAAAACAATTAAGTCGGTTTTTTCTGTCACAGCATGTGTAATCCATCTCAAATGGTTTTCGATATTGACTTTGATATTCCCTATTTCAGATTTTGTCTGTGCAACACAAATTTTCATTGTATTCGTTTTTTCAAAATGAATTGGCCAATAGATAAGCGTTTGTAACGATTGATTGCATTTGGTTGCATACAATTTAAATTCGGACTACATATTATAAACGCCGCCATTGATGTCCAAGGTAGCACCGCTAATAAAGCCATCATATTCGGAGGCCAGGAATAGAACCGCCCGTGCAACGTCATCTGCGTTACCTGCTCGTTGAATTGGAATCCCAGCGGTTGTTGCGGCCGCTGATTCTTTGGTAGTATGTGTGTTATGAAAGGAAGTGCCAAGGATAAGACCTGGGGCAACGGCATTGACCCTAGTGCCTTGGGGTCCCAGTTCGGCAGAGAGAGCCCTCGTAAAGGTAAGGATAGCGCCTTTGCTGGTAGAATAAGCCAGAGATCCAGGGTGTCCCCCTTTGCGCCCTGCGAGTGAAGCCAGGTTAACGATACTGCTATTTTTATTTTTTGCTAGAAAGGGAGATGCGGCTTTAGTAACGAACATCATGGAAGTAAGGTTTATGTCCATTACCTTGTGCCAGAACCCAGCCTCCATTTCGCTCAGCATTTTACGAGAAACAAGTGAACCTGCGTTGTTGATTAATATGTCCAGCCCGCCAAACGTTTCCACTGCTTTTTGGACCAATGAATTGGCATCGGCCTCTTGGGTTAGGTCACCACCTATGGCAACAGCTTTTAGTCCTTTGCCCATGGCGTATTCCGTTAATTGCTTCGCAGTTTCTGCACTGGAAAAATAGTGGATGGCAACATTGGCTCCACTATCGATAAAGTGNTTGGTAATTGACTCGCCAATTCCTTGTGCACCAGCCGTAATAAGAATATTTTTTCCTGTTAATTTATGGTTGTTTTTCATGATATAACTTATTAAAAAGCATTGATAGTGGTCGTATAATTAATGTTTGCCCTTATGGACAGCATACTCTTACAAATATAAGGAAACAAGGTAGGTATTTTTATACTGTAGACATTGTCGATACAAGAATAGTGTTATGGGAAAGCCATAGGAACCAAGTCATTGGAAGTGGGAGGGGCTTTTACAATTAATCCTGCAGTCTATACGTGCCGGGATGGACAGGAAGCAATGAGGTGGTCGGTTCCTTATACAGGTGTTATCTATTATTTAAGTTGTAATAAACCATGGATTTGCAATTTATAAAAACACCATTTAAACCTTGCGTATCAATCAAAGTCCATTAAGGTAATGGTCACTATTTAAATTATGAACATTCAAATTAATAGCCTTAAACCATTTGTGGTAATTCTGTTAATATCGTCGTTGCTTTCTATTTTTAGTTGNAACAATAATTCGGATGATGGCATAGCCGTAGAAATTATTAACNCGCCAACCTGTTTTCTTGATCCACGAGCCAATATGGCACCATTGTACCCAGTGTGATGGGATTACTTTTCTCTTAACAAATTTAGCGTTTCTTTGATGAATTCCCCTTTTCCCAAGACATAGGCCCCTCTGTCATTTCGATACTTTGAAGCTAAATCCAGTTTTAATTTTTCGTATTCCTTTCCTCTTTTTTTGTCCGCAATCAGATAATCCCGAAATTCAATTTGTTGCCACATAACATTGTCCTTTGGGCACATATGTATATGAAAAATTTGCTCTTTTTCTCCATTAAGATTGTAACCTTTGCCAAAAGATGAATATTCTTCTATATTTTCCCTTGAAGGAACTTTAAAATGTGAGTATCCCAAATGGGCAAATTTTTCAATTAAATTTTCGTCGAATAATAGTTTTTTAGGTATTTCAATTAGCATGTCTATATAAGGTTTGGACTTTATTCCGGGAATTGAAGAACTCCCAAAGTGTTCCGCCCTTAAAACTATGTCCTTACCAACTTTTTCAATAATTAGTTCTTTTTCCTTTTCGTAAATAGCGATCCATTCCGGATTGTGATCTACCAGCTCAATTGGAAAAAGTCTATTCCAATCATCCTTGGTCAAATCGTAAAGTGACTTTTGCATTATTGTTTGTGTTTTACAAGTTGCGTATAAAGGTGGTTATAAAGTTAATGCGGGACAACCAATGGCTAAAGAATTAAAACTTGTTACAATTGTAAATAATGTATATACTATATTTTTACTTCTCATGGAATTTGGTTTCAGTTTTGCACATTGGTCCAATACAACGGACAGCTAGGTTTTTTTACCAATTTTCAAATAAACTAGGACTCAGGCAATTGCGAGAGCCTCCTATGATCCATTATCTCATGGACAGTTGAGTGTTGGGGAAATCAGCTTTTCCGAATGTTTTTGAGATAATAGCAATTTGTGCTTATACATCTTTGGTCTTGTTTTTTTCTTTATTTAGGTAAACATTCGGATTGTATTTTTCCATATAGATCTCTGGTTTGGGCAGTTTTGTAAAACCGTATTTTTCATAGAGCCATTCCGCTGTGCTTGTCAATAAAATCCAGCGTCTTAAATCTTGTAAATGTTTGTGTTCCATGATCGTTTCCNTAAGCCATTTGCCCAATCCAAGTCCGCGATATTCTTTTAATATAAAAATATCACCTAGATATGCAATGGTAGAAAAGTCGGAAATAACCCTGGCATATCCAATGAATTTCGAGTCACAATATATTCCGAAATTTAAGGAATTGTCTATTGATTTTTTAACCTTATCCAATGAGATTCCATTACTCCAACCAGATTCGTTGGTCAAAAAATCATGAATCAATAAAATATCCAATTTCTTAGTGTCCGTGGAAATTAGATATTCATTTCTATATTTCTCTACAATCTCCAATTTAGTTTTGTTCATTAAATTAATGTACTAGGTCCCGTATTCCAATAATAGCCGATCATGAGTGTCATTTATATGCGGCCACCATCAACTTGGTGTTGTGAGCAACACTTTTATTTATCATTACTTCAGTTATATCTGTTTTATTGGCACCGCCAAAGGGTATAATACCCCGAGGCTTGCCCCGAGGTAGTTTACTTTGTGGCCAAGTGTTTCTTTCTGTTTTTTAATTCCAGTTTTGGTCAAGTTTCGACTTTTTCTATAATAAAGCCTATACATATCGGCCAATGTCATTCATATCAATTTGATACAAATGTGAACAATTCAATTATTTCCTTCTTCCCTCTAAGTTCTTTTTTTCCAAGAGATCTGTGCCTATATCAGCTCCGGGAAGCATCATACCCATAAGTTTGCCAGATATGAGGCAATTAACATTATAGGTGTTGCAAAGCCCCTGAATACGTGCTGTTGTATTTAGTACATCGCCAGTAAAAATAAATATCCTTTTTTATAACGCCAATTTCTGTCTATATGAAACCCCGCTTATAAAACGGGACCAATACGATATTTTAAAGAATACTTATCGGTTTCATCCAGTAAGGCTTGCAAAAGTAAGAATTTTCAGGGTTGGTTGGGACCGTATTTGATTATGGCCATAGTATCTGTTGTACAAGTTGGCTATTTGAGAAGAGTGGATTACATTTTACGGCACTAGAGGAGAACTTAATGCCAGGAAAAAAGGCCAATTAGGAAAAATTCTTCAGCCGTTTCCAAATCGGTGAATGGGTGGGTCAGACCAATGTTTCTCGATTTTATATTGCAAAAAATACCTGGTCCAAAATAAATACTTGAGATAGTAGATCGAAATTATTTTGCAGCAACAAGTTTATCCCTTAAAGGTCCAGGCCACAAACCTGCTCTGTTTATTTCCCTGTTCCATATCCACAACCTTTACCGCTATTGGTAAGGTTTTATTAATGGCCCTTTTTATATTTTTCAAGTTTTCCTTTTGTGAGACTAGGGAGGTAAACCAATGTACCTGATCCTTGAATTGCACACTCTCCACAACCATTTTTTTAACAAAAGCTTCCTCACCCCCCTTATACCATAATTCGTTGGCCTGTCCACCAAAATTTTCCCCTTCCTCCAATTGCAGGTTGCGAACTTTTCGCTGGTTTTGTTGTTGGGCATCTGTTCGGTTCTTAAAAAATGGAGGATTGCAGACCACTACGTCAAAATTATCCCCAGGCAGAATTATGTGTTCCAAAATACTGTATTTGAACCGTTGCCGCCTTAGTACTATTTCTTGCAATACCGTATTTTTATCAATAATTTTCTGGGCATTTTTTAAGGCATCCAGATCCACCTCACTGGCAGTACACTGCCAATTAAAATGAAGCCTGGCCAAAATGGGATAGATTAGGTTGGCTCCAGTGCCTATGTCCAACAATCTAAGTGTGGTTTTAGGAATCAGATCAGCTATATGTAAGAGGTAATCTAAACGGCCAGGAATGGGGGGACAGAGGTTGTACTCAGGTATATCCCAGTNCTCAAGGCCATAATGGGCTTTTAGCAAGGCCTTGTTCAGCGCCTTTATGGCTAGTTTNTCCCCAAATTTAATAGTTTGGTTTCCATAAGCATTTACAAAGACAAACTTCCTGAGTGCTGGAGAATGAAGAATAAGGNCTTCAAAATCGTAATCTTTGGCAAAGGGGTTTTTTGGGTGCACCAGATGTGTTTTTAAAAAGTAAAGGTAGCAAAAGCTNAAGCAAAATTAGGTTTGCCGTAAACAGCGCCTAATTTCAATTCCAGGAATACCACAACAATCCAGTAACGGAGGATTGCCCCATGGCAAGCGCTTCCATTAATACAATAATTTATCTGGGTCGTTATTCCTCCCAGGTATCCGTTCTAAAGGAAGACGCGGGTAGTCCTTCGGTATTGAACAAACTTCCTGCCTCACAATTCTTAAAAGCATATCTCACGGCAACTGGTTCGGCCACTTCTTCAGCCCAGACGGTAAGGGTTTTGTCCCCATTAATTTTGGCCTTGGCGGGTTGAAAAATTTTGTCAGCACCGGCCACTTCAAAGCCCGATAATGGTTTTCCATAACCGGTGAGTCCGTTCTCATTATAATCAAAGGACAACTTTACTTTACCATCCTTTATTTCTTCAATTTCTTTGTAAACCGGACCACTAAAGTCAATTCCCTCTATACCGTAATCCTTGTTGAGGGCCCAAAGGGCCAATCGATCGCCAACCAATTTTTTCTCCCTAGGGTGTATATAATCACAGTCTCCAATATCCATAGTAACTNCCATTCCGGTATTTTCAGCTGATGTCATAGTGTGNAATTGAGCTTCCCTAACAAAGCCGGCGTTGCCGTCGGAATAGCCATATGGTGCAATTTGTACATAGTAAAAGGGAAACTTGCCTTGTTGCCACTTTTCCCTCCAGGCGTTGATCATGGTGGGGAACAGCTGGGCATATTCCTTGGCCCTGTTTCTGTTGGATTCCCCTTGGTACCAAATAGCTCCTTTAATATTGTATCCAATCAAGGGATTGATCATGGCATTGAACAAAAGGGTAGGGGTATACTGTGGTGCTCCGTCCGGAAGCTTTTTGGGCAATTCTATGGTCTTGAATTTGGAAAGCGCCTCCTTGTCTATCCAGGTTTCTACATTGGACCCGCCCCAAGAGGTATGGATAAGTCCAATGGGTACATTTAGAAGGCCGTACAGTTTTTTTCCAAAAAAGTAAGCGGTAGCACTAAAGTCCCTTACGGTTGTTGGTCTGGCCTCGGCCCATTGTCCTTCAACATTGTCAAGTGGATCTATGCTGGCGGCCCTTTTTACGGTAAACAGGCGTATCTGACTGTTGGTGGAGTTTAAGATGGCCTCGCCACTACCATTTATGGGTTGGTTGTTAAATCCTTTTACGGGCATTGCCATGTTGGATTGTCCTGAACACAACCAAACTTCCCCAATCATAACATTGTTAAGGGTTACATCATTACTGCCTTTTATGTTAAGGGTATAGGGTCCGCCATATGATGGTGTTGGAATATTAAGTTTCCAGTGTCCAGNNGTATTGGTAACGGTGGTGGATTCTTTTCCCCAACTTCCCATTACTTTGATTTTNGTGTTTGGTTTGTCGGTTCCCCAAATGGAGACCTTGTTGTTTTGCTGTAAGACCATATGGTCTCCAAATATGGCAGGTAACTGTAATTGTGCAAAGGAGAGTGTTGAACTACATAAAATAAAAGCTAGTAGAAAAATTTTAATTGATTTCATGGCTGTGTATGAGGTTGATATTTAAAAAAAAAATATATAAGCATGGAGATCCCGAGCATAGCTGTAATTTTTCTCCCACTTCTATATGATTGTTAAAAGTAATAAAAATAAAATCATGGGACCCGTTGGATCGCTTTACAACACAGTGTGCTTTCTTAAAGGGGGTAGGTCTTGCACGGAAGTTTATTGGCACCGCCAAAGGATATAATACCCCGAGGTAGTTTACTTTTTTGACAATGCCAATTAACGAATTTTAATACAATGACCGCTCCACTTTGTTTTAATGGGAAGTATCGTTCGTAAGTATACAAATATGACGTTGCCTCCGGTATCGGTACGTTGTGGGAAGGGCATTATAGCGTAGGTTAGGGTCTTCTTGCCTTTCATCTTACCATATTTAAGTGCTTGGTTAAAGTCTTCCTTGGTGGAGGTTCCGATATCTGCTTCCGTGCCATAAAATCCAATCTGGATGCTAATTTTGGGATTGGTGGGTTATGTCAGGCTGACAAGTTTGTCCGGCCTTACTTAAATGATTTGGCTTTCTCCAAAGCCTCATTGATGTGTTTTAGGATATACTCTTCGTTCAACACCGAGAACATTTCATTCTTCTCAAAATCCATTTTGGTTTCTTCATTAATTCCCGAAAGGATTACTTTAATTCCCTTGGCCTTAAACGATTTTATAATCTCTTTTAAACTTTGGTATCCAGTAGCATCGATCAATGGTACATAGCGCATTCTTATAATAATGACCTTAGGTTGTAAATGGGTATTGGATATGGTTTCCTGAAATTGTCTGGCTGCACCAAAGAACAAGGGGCCATTAATTTCATATAGCAGCACATTCTTGGGGAGTTCCAGTATTTCATCGTCAAACAGATGTTCACCGTTAATATTTTCCGAAGTGATTTTTTCTACAAGGACCGCTTCGCTCATTCTTTTCATAAACATAAAACTGGAGAGTACTATTCCAATTTCAATTGCAATAACAAGATCGAAAATGACCGTTAGGAAAAAAGTGCACAGCAGAATGATGATATCCATTCTGTTACCCTTTAAAATGGATTTAAATTGTCGCCATTCGCTCATGTGGTAGGCCACAACCATTAAAATTCCAGCAAGACAGGAAAGGGGTATCAACTTGGCATAAGGAGCAAACAGAAGCATTATGGATAACAGAACGAAAGCGTGCACTATACCCGCAATAGGTGTTCTACCGCCATTCTTTACATTGGTGGCTGTCCTTGCTATGGCACCTGTGGCAGGAATACCACCAAATAGGGCAGAGAATATATTGGCAGCACCCTGTGCAAGCAATTCCATATTGGAACGATGTTTACCGCCTATCATGGAGTCGGAAACCACGGCGGAAAGCAAGGATTCTATACTGCCCAATAGGGCAATGGCAAAAGCTGGTTGTATCAACGATTTCACCGTGGCATAATCCACGTTGGGAAGGCTGGGCAAGCTCAAATTATTAGGGATTTCCCCAAAATTGCTTTCAATGGTATCTACGGGAATCCCAAAAACCTGTACTACAATAGTAGACAGGAGGATAGCAACTATGGAACCAGGTATTTTCTTTATCAACTTCTGAAAATATAGGGTAATGATGACCGTCCCGGCAGCGATTGCAATGGCATATCCATTTATCTTGTCGATATTTTCATAATATACCACCCACTTATCCATAAAGTCGGCCGGAACCTTTGCTATGTGAAGTCCAAAAAAATCGTTGACCTGGGAGGAAAATATAATCAGGGCTATACCACTGGTAAACCCAACAATCAGGGAATAGGGAATAAATTTTAATAAGTTCCCAAGTCTGGCCAGACCGAGGCCAATGATGATAAATCCGGCCATGAAAGTGGCTATGGTTAGACCATTAATACCAAACTCCTGAACAATTCCGTAGACGATTACAATAAAAGCTCCGGTTGGCCCTCCAATTTGAACCCGACTACCGCCAAAGGCCGAAATTATAACCCCGGCAATAATGGCCGTAATGATCCCCTTTTCCGGAGAAACTCCGGAGGCTATGGCAAAAGCAATTGCCAAGGGAAGGGCCACTATGCCCACGATGAGTCCAGAAAGTAGATCCTTTGTAATAGTTTCCTTGGAAATTCCCTCCTTTATAAGGGAGAACAACTTGGGAATAAACTCTTTATTCATGTTAATGTGTTATGGTCTACAACGATCAATTTGAAAGAAGAAATATCTATTGACCGTAAAAATTAGTATTAAACCATGTTAAAGATAGAATGATTTTTTATTTTAAGAAATTGGAAAGGAGTTTTTAAATTTTATTCCTTGCCAATATATTGGATTGGCAAAAAAATCACCCTTATAAAATGGATTTGACAAAATCTAGACCTTGGTATTTGCATATATGTATTTTGTGTTTTTTGGACATGACCGAATGTTATGCATATTATGGTATTAACGGGTCTTTGCCAGTTACCCTTAAAAATTAACCCTATCATTTCTAAGGTTATCTATTCTTTTTTCGGTTCAGTTCTGCCCGTCCCATGGGCATGGCGTCTATGGTTCCAAATAGTTCGGTTGCCGTAAGGACGTTTGCCTGCTCGAGTTTTGGGCTCCCGTCCAACCCTATCAAAATTATCTTGAAGTCCCTTCCTTTATTTGCAAACTTATCAAAAAGTATAGTGGAGGCAATCCAATTGTTGGGCCTGGTATTTTTTAGGTTATTCATAATTCTATACCGCTTCGGCAAAACCTGATAAATTATGATTTTTCTNTCTAGTAGATCTTTGGGNAAACTGTTGAACTGGGCAATTTGCTGTTGATAGGTTTTGATGTCCTCTTGATCTGATAGGATTAGAACTACTCGATTATTCCATTGGTGCCTTTTTAAATCTTGACCATAGGTATAATGCATTGTTAAAATGGCCGCTAAAACGTAGCAAATCCGAATTGGGTTATTAAATACTTCTACAGCCATTTTTTTCTAAATTAGATCAACATTCCTTTGATTGCCCTACCTAATANAATTACTGTATTTATGATGTTGTTCAGCTAGTTGCTTCNAGGGGTAAAATAAATATTCATTTGGTAGGATAGTATTGCCCTAAAGCTCCCGAAGAATCCCTNGCGTGATTTTTGAACCTNGCTATTCATTTTTTGGAAATATTTCTGTGTGGCCCGATTTAAAATGCAGATCCATTTGGGGAAAGGGAATAACAATTTTATTCTCACTGAATTTCCGGTTGATGATCTTTCTGATATCACTTTTTACCTTCTCGATTCGAAATACATTTTCACTAAAGAAAAGCACCTCAAAATCCAAGGAGGAGTTTCCAAAATTCACAAACCGCCCTTCTATGGTTTTTCCATCTTCAAAGTCGGGATGTTCCAAGACACTTTCCTCCAAAATTTTTATCACCAAATCAACATCACTGCCGTACGCCACGCCCACTCCTATTTTAAAGCGGGTCTTTTTTTTCTGATGGCTCCAGTTAATTACCTTATTGGTAGTTATCAGGGAATTTGGGATGATGATGGAAATGTCGTTTCTGTTCAACCCCCTGGAAGTTCTCAAACCAATTTCCAGTATCTCTACTACATCCCCATCTATTTCCAAAATGTCATTGATTCTGATCGACTTCTCGGAAAGGAGTATGATGCCAGAAATTATGTCGTTGAAGGTTTGTTGCAAGCCCAATCCCACTCCCACCAATAGGGCTGCCGATCCAGCAATTAAAATGGTGACCTTAATGCCTACGGATTCCAGTATTAAGCCCAATGCAATTACCCACATTACATATTTAATTATCTGATAGAGGGCATAGGTATTTCCTTTATCTAGATGCAATCCCTTATAACGCCGAAATAGCGCCGTTTTTATTAACTTCAATATTACTCTGGTGACTAGGGAAATCAATAAAATTATTACCAGGGTGTAGACTTTTATTTTATAGTCCCCAATGCTGACTAGATTAAAATCCAATAACTTGCTAAGTGCGTCCATTTCTTTCTTTTTAGGGCCACCGAATGCCTAGCCATGAAGTTACAGCTTGGGCAGGGGGAGGGTAGGAGTGTTGGTGTTTTTCCGTTGAAATATAGTGAAATCCCTTGAACTATAAGTAGAAATCTAAGCTTATGAAGGAGGTGGGGGGGCAATTCCACAATCTTGCCCAGGAATTATTGAAGAGCGGTATTATTTATTCTTCCTACCATTATAGAAAGGATTAATGCTTATAAAACGGCTCCATTGCTAATATCTAAATATGAGTGGTTAGTTTTTTAGTGGCTTTTCCAGATCAGGAACAATACTTTTTTTGGCTTCATCCACATCAATATACTTCTGTAAATCCCTTAGGGAAACCACCTTAAAATTGTGATCCGATAAATATTGGAGATATTCCCTAAATAAATTAGGCGGTGTATCTACCCAAGGATGTTCCACATCGGGCACACCGTGCAGTGTAAGNACCACGATCTTTCCGTTTTTGGCTTCGCCCAGAGCGGTTAATATCTCATTTTTGTTATCCGCATTGGTTGCCCAACTGGGTATTAGAAAAGGATGATCTGCTAAAGGGTCATATGCCCTTCTACCACCTGCCCGTGCAAAATGGTAACCTTTTATTTCCAAAAATGAAAGTACTTTGGCATTTAGTCCGTAACCGGGATAAGCAAAGTTTTGTGGTTTGGCAATTCCCAGGGAATCGCATTTGTTTTCTATGTATTCCAACTCGGTATTAAATTCTTTTTGGGTGAGTTTGCTTACATTGGCATGGGTGTGGGTGTGATTGGCCACTTCAAAACCCATCCTGTCCAAGGCCTTAATCTGTCGCCAATTCATATAGAGGGTACTATCCTTATAGTTGGGAGGAAATTCACATACAAAAAAAGTAGCGCCAAAACCGAACTCTTTTAACATTGGGGCTACCACCCAATATTGACTGGCCGGGGCATCATCAAAGGAGAGTACTACCAGTTTATCCGGAATTTCCTTTTTTAGTACTTGGGAATGTCCTTGCAAAAAAAGATTAAGGACAATTGCGATTAGGATTTTTTTTATCATAAACAATTACGACTCGGTTAAATTTAGGAAATTTTGTTCAGTATCCATACCTTCTCAATTATACCAAACAGCATATCGCTCGCGTCTCAATTCCAAGGCCAGACCTTCCTCTATTTCCAAAGCTTCCGCCCTGGTCAATACGGGATCTATATGATTATAAAGGCTTGGTCTTAGATACAGACCATATTTTTGCACAATGTTGGAAGATAGTTTATGTCCCTTTTTGTTTCTATATCCNGTCTTGTGCTGTTCAAATCGCTCTTTAGGNGTCTTGGAGGTCATACCCACATAAAGACATTCCAATACACCATTGAACTGGGGATTGGCAGCCCTAAATTTTGCATTTTCGGTAAAAACACGTTTGGATAATTCCACAACATAGACTCTGTACAGGGTTTTGGACATGGTTGATTATGACTATTTGGCCGTAAACTAAGTAAAATTCACCTTAATTTAAAGTCAAATTTTCCATGTTGTCCCTTTATTACCAATTTTTTTACGAATTTTATGGAGAATAAGCTACAAATTGAGTCTATTGTAAATCGAAATAAACAATCTTTACCATGAAAAAAGAACCAAACCAACCCTCACCGATTACTAGAAGAACCTTTATTAGTAAAACGGGAGTGGCGGCTGCCGGAATTAGCATTCTCCCGAGCAACGTAATATCCGGAATGGGATATAAGGCGCCCAGCGATAAATTGAATATTGTTGGGGTTGGGGTTGGAAGCATGGGGTTTGGCAACCTAAGAAATTTGCAGAGCGAAAATATTGTTGGGCTGTGTGATGTGGATTGGAAATATGCCAAGAATTGTTTTGACCACTTTCCAAAGGCTAAGAAATACAAGGATTTTAGGGTGATGTATGACGAGATGGGCAACGATTTTGATGCTGTCCTGGTAGCTACCGCCGATCATACCCACGCTATTGTGGCGGCAGACGCCATGGTACGGGGAAAACATGTTTATGTACAAAAGCCACTTACACACTCCGTATATGAATCCCGACTATTGACCAAATTGGCCAAAAAACATAATGTGGTCACCCAAATGGGGAATCAAGGGGCTTCAGGAGAGGGAGTGGCACAAACCTGCGAATTAATTTGGAGCGGGGCCATCGGGGATATAACCAAAGTGGAATCTTTTACGGATAGGCCCATATGGCCGCAAGGGGTAAATCCCCCAACCCAAGGACAATGGGTCCCTGACACATTGGATTGGGATCTGTTTACGGGACCAGCAGAGTTGATACCCTATAATCAGGTGTACCACCCATGGAACTGGAGGGGATGGTGGAATTACGGTACCGGGGCTCTTGGAGATATGGCCTGCCATATACTACATCCTGTATTTGAGGCTCTAAAATTAGGCTATCCTACCAAGGTTCAGGGAAGTTCGTCCCTACTCTTAAAAGACAGTGCCCCAACCGCACAGTCTGTTCAAATGACCTTTCCCGAAAGGGGCAGAAAGGGCAGGATTAAACTGCCAGAAGTAGAGGTAAACTGGTACGACGGGGGTATTAAACCCGATCTACCGGCTAATTGGCCAAGCGGTAAAAACCCCAACAAGTCGGGTGGAGGTACTTTCTTTTATGGTACCAAAGGTATTATACATGCAGGCTGTTATGGAGTGGAACCTGAAATATTGGGTAGGGAAATGCCCAAAGTGGCCGAGACAGAGCGCAGGGTTGAGAAGGAAATTGGACTTGCTTGGAACAGGGGTGCCCATGAAATGGACTGGGTCAGGGCCTGTAAGGAAAGTCCTGGGAATCGCCAACCCTGTACTTCCGATTTTTCGGAAGCCGGTCCCTTTAACGAAATGGTCGTGATGGGAGTGCTTGCGGTTAGGTTACAATCCTTGAATAAAATATTGAACTGGGATGGAGAGAATATGAGATTTACGAATATAGGACAGGACGAGACCATTAAGACCGTAATCCGCGACAATTTTGTAATGAAGGATGGACGTCCAAAATTTGAAAAGGAATGGACAGAGCCCTATTCTGCCAGTGAGTTTGCTGCTGAATTGATAAAACATACCTATAGGGAAGGTTGGAAGTTACCGGACATGCCGGTATAAAAATTAATGACCCAACAATTATAACAATGGGAAGGAGTAGGGGCTTCTTCCCTTTTTTATGGGAAGTCTTAGGCCGTTGGCGGTAAAGAATGAACAATGACCAGTAAATTGAAATATTTTGTGAGTAGCCGGGAGTTCATGGTATAGGGCCAAGGGTATAGAGTAAAGTGACATGACAATTTATAGTACGGTTTTAGGTTCTGGTAGCAAAGCAGTCCAGATTACTGTCTAATGAAGCTACCTCCTGAAAATGGAAATGTACTTACTTTTCCGATTATTAATTTGTACTTTCTCCCCACCAATACATCTCCAGTAAATTGAAGCTAGCTATTAAACCACTCAAAATGGGGCCTAATTTTTCCAAAGGCTTATTTAACTCCCTTTCATTAATAATGTGTTTGGTTGGCGGGACCTTTTATTCCGTGGCACAACAGGAGATGAATGGTCCGGAAAAGGGAACCATTCGTAACCAAATTGGATTGCGGCACGACAATGATTTTATATTGCTCACTGACCGGTATTATACTGCCGGATTATTTTTAACCTATAGGCACCGTTTGGAAAAGGGATTTTTTAATGCCCAAAACGAACAGTTCACTTTTTCCATTGGTCAGGAAATAATAACTCCGTCCTATCTAATTACCAAGGACGTCAAAGAATTGGACCGAGCCTATGTTGGATTTACGGCACTTAGGTCTGGATGGTCCTATGTGGGACGAAATAATTTAATAGAGGCAAATTTTCTCCTTGGCTTAGCAGGCAAGGCTTCAGGTGCGGGGAGTTTGCAAAGGTGGTACCATCATTCGGTCATGAAGACCGAAACCCCTACCTGGGTGGGGGAAATGGAGAATAGCGTTCATTACAACCTGTATGTCAGACACCTCTATGAATGGCGGTTGGCTCCCAACCCATTTAGTATTCACCTTGCAGCACAGGCCCAACTTGCCTTTGGAACCAGGGATATCTATGTATATCCCGAGTTGGTGGCCTATTTTGGAAGGAGAAACCCTTTGTCTTCCAGTGTGGCACACAACCAAATTGGATCTACTGATAATGAAATTTTCTTTGCCTTGCGTGGTGGATACCGATTGGTAGGTCACAATGGGCTATTGGAAGGCAATGCTCTGGGCGACGATTCCGTTTTATTGATCGCCTCAAATAATACCGTAGTCTATGCGGGCTTCGATTTTCAATTTCGTTTCGGACGAAATGAGTATTGGGTAGGTATGCGATATAATTCACCGGAATTTGCGCAGGCCAGACCCCATAAGTATGTTATTCTTTCATATACTAGAGGGTTTTGATGCGTTGCCCAGTGTTCAGTGGCCCATACTCCTGAGCCACGGGCCAGAGATTAAAGTCACGACAAAAAAGTCTAATACCCAAGTTTTCATAATGCAGCTTTTCATTTTTTGATCCTTTTACCGCAATGGTACCAGCAGGGCAAATATCTGGCTAGATTGGTGTTTTTCAGTAGTTATGGTTTTGTTGCACATTATTTTTGTTTTTATACAGTTCAATTGCTTTTAAGTACTTCAACCCTCCTGTCTCTGTTTGGTCGTGAAGGAATCCGTTCAATTCAGGATGATTTTCGTCAATCCAGCTTACAATATTATCTCTGTTTTTAACAAATGTTGAATCATTAAATACAATGTATTCTGTTGTTTCAATACTGATAATTTTATCATTGTCAAATCGGATAACTTGATTGGTGACAATGGGTACTAGGTGAAGAAATGAAATCCTTTTGTCGATTTTTGAAATCTTTGCTTTCACAATTGTATCTTTCTGCTCCATTTGGAGGATTTCGTATGTTGGGCTAAACACAGCATCCCATTTCAACCATTCCATGAATTCTTCAACAGAAAATGTCTGTTCATAGTTATATTCGGTTTCTTTAGTAACAAGGCTATCGGTTAACAAAAGTGCCATTTTCAAATTATCAGAACTATTCAGTGCTTTATAATAGTTTTTAGCAATTTCAAGTCTGTTGATCTCCCTTTCAGAAGTTTTACAGGAAATGAATCCGATTATTAATAGTAATGATAGAATTACGGTTCTGTTCATTCGTAGTTGGTTTTACCTAATGTGCTACAGTGTTCTCCGCTATGATTTGTAGCGACCTAGGATATTGTTTGATTTCCAGCTATGGTAAATCCAGCTGTTGACAATTTATAAGTTCGAAGTTAGTTAAAAGGCAACTATAAAATATAGCCCTTATCCTTAGTTACTTTTTTCCGAATCTTTTAAATCCGTAATAAATGAGTCCACAGCATATAAATAACCCAGATATGGCCGGTATCATTATAGATTTCCCTGGCTCACCTGCATTTTGAACACTCCAAACCATTTTCCCTGTAGCCATTACCACCACCACTCCAATTCCCATAATTAAGCTCCGTTTCCAAAAGGCCAAGCCCAATGCTATAAATGAAAACGGAATTGTTAGGGCCAACAAGGTCTTATCTAAGTTCCATTCACCGTAGAGATAGTCCTTTTCATATGCTAAAAATTGTACCACATTTTCATTTACCACTTCAGGTTTGGGAAACCAAAACATACTGGTAAATAAGGCGAATATAGAAATTAACATTCCCGAGAAACTTTTTTTGAAAGCGAAATAGCAAAATGGCAGCAAAAACAATGGCCTTAAATACCAACTCCACTGGTTATGATGTCGTTCAAAAACCCAATTAAAGAATGGTTTATTGGTCATNGAGAATACAATGAAAGCAATTGTTAGACCTAAAAATATGGCCGCAATTGTTTTATCCGTTATTGAATTTTTCATCTATTTTTATTGAATGCAGAAATAAGTACATATATGTTCAATGCTATATTCCCATTTATAAACCACCTAAAAAAGATGGGTCCAACGGCGTAATTGTACATTATTGGATCCTTTAAATCTGATTTACTAATATAGTATTTTTAGAAGTAAAATGGTGGAATACCTGGGTTGCAATTGCATTGTACAGGGGATGGATGGAGGTTGAAAGTTGCCAAGGCAGTCTGTTCGAACGTTAGAGAAAAACCATGGGTTTTGGAAAACCCCAAAAATTGGAATACCATGAGGTAAATCGCCCAGGTTGCAACGGCCAAGTATGTGTGATTTCCAATCGTCCCGAAAAAGGGCTCTGTCTAAGTGACCAACTTTGTTGGTTTGGGCACACCTTCCGGCAGACAGGTGGAGACGAAATGGAAGGTTCATAGCCGTGCGATTTTGTGGAGCTGTTCTATCGTTTGTTCAATTTAAATAGGGATAGCTTTTTTTATTGAGAACTGGTAAGCTTTTATTATTGTTCCTTCCAAAATAATTTTATTTCGATTCACTCATAATACCACTGAGCCGTATCCTAGGGTTGAAATAAATTTTTACCTTCCCTGGCGAGAGCATCACTCCTTTGACGCCCTATTCCGGAACCTTATTATCTTGGAAAATCACCTAATGTTTATGCCAGGGAACGCATTAAAAATGCAGATGTTTTTTCAATATGATAAAACAATAGTTCTTAAAATAAAGGGAAAATCCATTGGTCCTGGCGGGAGATAACTGCGGCATTAGCGATATCCACGCGTAAGTAGTAGGGATTGGTCCAATTCATTTAGGATAGACCATCAATCAATTCCATTTGAGCATCAAAGACCTCGACCATAACAAGGTCCCCATATTTTAATCCCTCAATCTTTGGAAGCAGAAGCTCCAGTATAGTCGGGTTTTGAAAATGTTCTGCTTTGGTGGTAGGATCTGGCATATAAATCAACCCCATATAGGTAGTTTCATTAAATTGAAGGGATGCATCAAAAAAGTAAAAATTCTCAGGAGGGATATAGTCGGACCAGTTTACATTCTCAAGAAAATATTTTGGTTTTTTTATTTTAAAGGTATACGGAGCAATGTCTAAATTGATAGTCCCTGGAAAGTATTGATTTAGGTTCAGGCTTTTTTGTAAGAAATATTTGTATTGGGCTTTTAAGGTTCCCTCAGGATAGCGGGGGTCTTTGGCCTTCCCAGAGGCAACTCCATGACCTTGGCATACTATGGCATTCACTTTCATTCTTCTATATTTTTGGCCATTTTTTGGAAAGATTATAATGTTTCTTTACTTCTAGTTTTCAATTTTAAAGTAAAAACCCACTATATTTCAATATCATTTTTTAAAATATTTTTGGAGCAATGTAAGCAGTTCGGTCCTGTTGATCGGTTTTGTTAAATAATCATTACAACCAGCAACCAAAGCTTTATCCTTATCCCCCGAAAGTGCAAATGCACTCTGGGCGATAATGATAACATCCTTATTGATTTTCCTAATTTCCTGGGTAGCAATATATCCATTCATTACGGGCATTTGGATGTCCATCAAAATTAAGTCGGTATCCGGGTTTTCTTGAAACATTTCAACAGCTTCCAGTCCGTTCTGTGCTTTAATAACTTTTTTACTGTACTTATCCATTTCCTTGGAAATCAGCATTGCGGATATTTTGTCATCCTCGGCTATCAAAGTTTTAATTTTATTTATTTCAAATTCTTCATCAACTGGTGCAATGGTTTTTTCCTTTACCTCCAACTCTTCAGTACCAGGTTGATAGGGAATGGCAAAATAAAATGTGCTACCAATTCCCTCTTTGCTTTCCAGCCATATTTTTCCTCCAAGCATGTCTAAAAAAGCCTTTGAAATGGACAGACCCAATCCAGCTCCCTGCTTGGCCATAACGTTCTGAACATCTGCTTGTATAAAGCGTTCAAAAATCACATCCTGCCGATCCTCCGCAATTCCAATTCCCGTGTCCTTTACAAAGAACTCCAAAAATTCCTCCTTTTGAGAATACCCTATTGTAATTTCTCCCTGCTGCGTATATTTTATAGCATTTTTGACCAGATTCGTAAGAATGGCAAATAGTTTTTCTCCATCGGTTCTAATGACTATATTTTTTTTGGAGAATTGTTTATCTATATAAAGACCTATGTTTTTGTTTTCTGCTTCAGGTTTTAGTAGGTTACAAACAAAATCCACCTGATTGTAAATGTCGGTATCGGTATAAGAAATATTCCTTTCACCGGATTCTATTTTGGAAATACTAATAATGTCATTAATTATATTGAGCATACGATCACCTGCCCTTTCTATAATTTTAATGTAATTGTTTTGTTCATCCCCCGAAAGGCCTGGATCTTTTAACAATCTGGAAAAACCAAGAATACCATTCATAGGTGTTCTTATTTCGTGGCTCATATTGGCGAGGAATGCAGACTTTAAACGGTCACTTTCCTCCGCCCTTTCCTTTGTTTTAAGTAGTTCCTGATTGGCTTGATAAAGCTTTTGATTCTTAGCTTCAATTTCTCTAGACTTCAGCTTTAACGATATTTGAACCTTTTTTCTTTCTGTTCTATCGGAAACCGAACCTGCAATACGGATTGGTTTTCCGTGTTCATTTAAAACGGATGCCCCTCTGGTAAAAATCCACGCATAGTCACCAGTCTTTTTTCTTATTCGAAATTCCAACTGATAAGAAACGTTGTTTTCTAAATGATTTTTTAGAACCTTCATAACACGTTTGGAATCATTGGGGTGTATCCAATCTTTCCAATTGGAGAATCGGGCTTCCACTTCCCCGGGCTGATAGCCCAATATCTCGTACAACCTATCGGAAACCCATAACTTATCGCTTTCGAGCACCTTCCAATCCCATATACCGGCATTCGATGCCTTCACGGCCAAAGCAAACCGCTCTTCACTATCTTTTAGCAAGCGGATAGATTCCGTTTCTTTGGTAATGTCATGTGAATTATAGAAAACATATTTTTTTCCATTCTCAGAATTGATTATGGGGGTCAAGGTTACTTCTGCATGGTAGGGGAAATTTTCGATGGAGACTGACTCAACAAATTTTATTTGTTGATTGGAATCTATTACCTTTTTATAATTATTTATGGTGTTTTTAACCACGTCGGGTTCAAGATAAATGTAATCCTTGCAAACCGCTTCCAGCGTTTTCCCGATCAGGTCTTCTTTGGTGACATGTATCCCGAATTGTTTGCCTTTGTCCAGATAGGAGTTATTTACAGCAACTACTTTAAAACTATGATTACCTTGATACTCTACCAACAATTGAAGATCTCGGGTATTGTTAAAGATAACGGACAAGAGGCTTTGACTGTCCAAAAATTCAATTTCGGTCTTCTTTTGCTCGGTTATATCACTAATTAAAATGGAGAATTTACCTTTTACCTGCGAGAATCCATATATATCATAAAATTTATTGGTGTTGTGGTTGTATTCTGTAAAATGTATGGGTACTTGATTTGACGCCAAGAGCGCAAACCTTTCTATCCATATCAATTCAATATCAGGAAAAATTTCTTTAATGGTCCGCCCTATAGTAGTTGTTATTTCTAGTCCGGTTTGTTCTTGGAAACCTTTGTTGATCCTTAAAAATCGGTAATCAATAGGTGTAAGGTCTTGGTCATAAACCATTTCACATAACGCATAGCCAATGGTAATACCATCGAACATTTTAAGGATTTGTTCCTCCTTATAATCGTCTTCGTTGATTAGTTTTTTGTTGGTATTCATAAATAGGCTATTTCTTTGCAAGAACATATGGAACCCACACGAACTATTTCAATATTACAACGACGTTAATGGATAAGTTTGATTCTTTGGCTTATATGCTTACGAACAGACGCGTAAAAAGGTTGGATTTGACTCAATAATTTCCTCAAATGTAGGAAATTTTAACAACCTTATGAAAAAATGTTAATTATTTGTTAATAATAAATATATCCTCTATTCCTGATTGTTCGTCATAAAAGTTTGAAAGTTATTCCTGTGGGAGCCTTGAATGCCATGGATTGGAGGCTATATTTTAAAATTTTACCAATTAAATATAAGTATTTTACTGCTGTTTAAGTAGCTTCCTCTATGAGTTGCTTTCGGTATCGGTGGGGCTGGACAATTTATTTTAAAGGAATTTCCCGATATTCGTTGTACACTTTTTTCATCACTTCTGTTTTACCTTCATCCTCTGCTATGGCATGGGTGGTAAACATCATAACGCCGGTCGACTTCCCAGCTAGTCCACCACGTAGTGCCGTTTCAAAGGCTTTATTGGTAACTATGCCAGGTTCATTGTAGGCTTGGACTATGGGCCATATTTTGGGGAAACCATCCTCCCTGGAATCTATTTTTTTGCTAAACCATTCAATATTTTCGCGTACCCAATTGGGTTTTCTTCCCATTCTTTGGTGGTAGACCATTGGTGAAAAAACATCAATGGTTTTCTTCAATAGATCGTAATCCAAACCAAGGATACGTTGCCTAGCGCCATTGAACTCTTCGTCCTTCCAAGGACAATGATAAAGACCCAGAAGAGCATTGGGTTTAATTTCGGCCATAATGTCCTTAATGTTGGCAGTCCAGTCATATATAATTTGGCAACGCCATTTTCGCCATTCCGAATCATGGTTGTCAAGAATATATTTCGCTATTTCGGGAGTGGAAATATCCGGTAAATACACATTGCTATCCTTTGAAAAACTGCTAAGACAATGTCTGCAAAAACATGTTTCAGGTAAAACGGGTTCCGGGTCTTCAAATTGGGCGTGCCAGTGGACATAGTCCATCCACACCCCATCCAGATCATACTCTAAAAGTAAGTCGCGCAGCTGATCGAAACGGTATTTTCTAAATCCGGGTTCGGTAGGGCAGGCACCCATGAACCAAGTAGCGGCCTCTACTCTTTCTCCCTTTTCATTTAGGGCCCAGGCCTCTGGATGGGTATCCACATAACCTTTGCCGTTTAAAGTGGCAAATTCGGCATATACCTTGGCCCCTTCGACCCTTGCGCGGATGATCATGTCCTCGTTAACGGACCCGCTGTGGACAAATATGGCATTAACCCCAAGGTCGTCCAATTTATACCCTTTGTCCCATAGGGGTTTTGGATTCCCATAAATACCCCTGATCTCAATGGTTTTAGTGAAAGATGGCCCACAGGATACCAATCCGAGCGTGGAAATAAGGAATAGTGTTATACATCGGAGTTTGAGGTTAGTGGCCATATCCTTGAATTTAGAGAATTAATTTACAACTTCCTTCATAATATTATAGCTTCATTGTCATTAATAAGCATACGGATCTACCCGGAATTGCTGTGTCTTGTTCAATAATAATTGGTAGAATTCTTATTTTATACCCCCAAAGGCTCCAAAGCACATATTCTTGTGCAGTATTTCCAACTTGCTAAAGCCTAGCTTTTTCATAAGCTCCATCTGGTACGTCATAGATCTGGGGGAATCCTCTTTGTCCACATAATCCAACACCTTTTTTCTATAGTCCTTTCCGCCCAATTCCTCCAAATAGTCCCCATATCTTTCCCAGATATATTCATTTAGTATTTCGCTGTCTTGCGTAACCAGGTCCGAAATCATTAAGCAACCTCCCGGTTTTAGCAGGTCATATATCTTCCTAAAGGTTGTTTCCCAATCTTGGTCGTCCCTTAAATGGTGAAGCACGGCCCCTGCCAAAATGATATCGAAATGGTTTTGCTTTAAGGAAACCTCCCTGACATCTCCCTTTACTAAATGCACCTTTTTATTGGTCTGTTCAGATACCCTTTCCAAGGCCTTGTCCAACATTGCCCCACTAAGATCTACCAAGGTACATTCCAGATTGGGAAGCTTGGAGAGCATTTTTAGNGAATAGTTTCCTGCCCCACACCCAATGTCCAATAATTGCTCGGCATTGGGGGCAATTCTNTTGGCTGCTTCGGTTATCAGCTCCAAGGAAATTTTTGCGTCGATGGTGGTAAGTTGCCCGGTGTCCAAATTGGAGAAACGCTCCACATCCTTGTCGAAACGTTCCCTGATCTCCGTTATGGTTGATTTTTTCATTACTTGTTAAGTATATATAAGTGCTACTTTTTTATGATTCTGCCAGGGCCATAATCTTTTCCCAAACACTATCGCTAACAGGCATCCCGTTCTTTAGATTTTCTTCTCTGGTAAGGGCACTCCTTTCCCCTGGATAATAAATTTTATCTCCGGCCTGCATGGGTTCTACATCATGGGTATAGTCAATAATTTCATTTAATAGTTTTTCCTGAAGTGCCTTGTCTTTAAAAACCTCTTGGTATATGCAGAGGTATACCTGGGATATTCCTGTTTCAAAGTTCTTTTGCCCTACTTTATAGGTAGAATTCCCGGCGGACAATAAGGTGGCCAACATATCCAAAATTATGGATAGGGCGGAACCTTTCCAATAGCCAATGGGCAGGCCGCGTTCCTTTATCGTAATTTTCTCTGGATCGTTGGAAAGCTCGTCATTGGCATCCCATCCCCCTGGGAAGGGAAGTTTTTTACCCCTTAGTTTATAGTCGTTGATCTTTCCGAAAGCGAACTGGGAAATGGCCATATCCAGTATTACATTTCCCCCCTTGCGTGGAATGGATACAATGAACGGGTTATTGCCAATTCGGCTGTCCTTACCGCCCCAAGGCGGCATATTGGGCTGTGTATTGGTAAATAGGATGGAAATGCAACCGGCGTCCGCAGCCAGTTTTCCATAGGTGCCGCCGCGCATCCAGTGATTGGTGTTGCGTAAGGCTACAAGACCCATGCCGTGTGTTTTTGCCAGTTCCACAGCCCGGTGGGTACACTTGGTAGCATTAATGATACCCGGGCCATAATTCCCGTCCCACCGTTCGATACTTCCAAAAGATTCCACTTTTTCAGCTTCGGCATCAATCTTAACGGAACCGTTTTCCACATATTCCAGAAAAAGGGGAACGCGATTAATTCCGTGTGAATTTACCCCTGCCAGCGTACTCTCGGTATAGGTTTGGGCCAGTAAATGAGCCTTTTCCTGGGGGAATCTATATTTTAGGAACAGTTTGTAAAGTACATCCTGCATTTGTTGGGACGAAATCTGCATGGTTTTGTTCATTTAAAATTGATTATTGAATTGTTTAGGGTGGTTGATTTCTGAGCTGAATTATATTCATCATGTGACCCTTCCCGATTAAATGTACGAAAACTATTTTTTTGGAATTAATTTGTGGGATAATGATATGAAGAGTGTCCTTTGAAAATCCAATATCCTTTATATTCCAAGATCTTGGTTTATATTTAATGGTATTTTGAACCGTATATTATTGTTTGTACATTTTTCCTTCCCTTACTACATTTTTACCATTAACGGTCATGGTAGATTTATAGGTAAAACAATTCCCCTCTATGTTTATTACTTCCATCAAAATACCATTAATTTGATTAATATATTTTTGGGCCACTGTAAGTTCTGATTTGGATTCGTCATAGGTTAGGCGAAAAGTACAGTCATTTATCCATTCAATTTTGGAATGTTCAATTTTAGGAGCAGTCGAACCCTGTTCGTTTCTCGGAATTTCTACCTTATTTTCCATTTGGTAATTCCCTTCCCTGACCAATCTCCATGTTACTGGGGCGGCCCCGCTTGTGTGGACCAAAAAGGTACCATTTGTAAAGTCTGTACAATCCAGTTCCTGTGCGCTGGCGAATATTCCGGATAATGCTAAAATAAATAGGGTGGTTTTCTTCATAAGAGGCGCAAAGATGTGACTTAATACAATATTTTCAAATCCAATTCAGATTTAATACAATCTATTTTGGCAATTAAGTACAACAGTCTCCTAGAACCATGCGTTACAGGTTTTAAGTAGCTAATTTTAGTTTAAGAAGCGGTTATCAGAAATGATAAGGTATCCAATACTTTGTAAATCCTGTTATTTTTAGGGTCATACTGGATCCTGGAATAGATTACAAGTTCTTTGTTTTTGTTTTGTCTATTCGTAATTCCCTTCAAAAAAGGTTCAACAACAATCTCGTATAACCGTGGGTTAAGGGTTTCTATACATGAACTTTCAGTCTGGTATTTGACGTTAGTAATTCGGATATAATTTACGTCTTGTTGTGTCTAGTGTATTTTTAATCATTTTGCTGTTATTTGATAGGGTGTTTCAGGAAAACCAAAAAGAATTGCTTTTTCCTCGTCAATTTCCTTAATTCCGATAAGTGAACTTCTTTCTCCATTTTCATACATCGAAGCAAAATATGTTCCCTGAAGTTTTTCCAACACTAATTTCCGCCCCTCTATATTAAGTCTTTTGTTAATTTTATTTATTGTCGGATTATCCAAAATCTTATTAAACACGAAGGGGATTTTTTCATCATTCCATTCAGCTTCGAATTCGAGTGCCTGAATTTTCTTTGCGGTCAATTCTGTTTTTGTAGGTCTTATTCTTTCGTAATCCGTAGCAAATTCGGTATCTTCTATAAGCGATTCTGTTTCGCTAATAACTGTATGGGTTTTTCCCATTCTGAATATTCTTATCCGATTTTCATTAATAAACACATATTTGGTTTCTGAAAAATTTTCAATCCTTTCATGTACTTTTTTCGATAATCCGCCTACGCTTTTTTTCTCTAACCTAAAGTGAATAATTTGATTGTTCTCAAATTCAATAAATTCAGGCGGACAATAATCTGACCCTTTTTTAATCTTTAACCAAGTTCCATCAAATATCTCCATTTTATAAATCATTATAACGTTTTCCCAACATAGAGCACAATTGTTGTGTTATTAGAAGTAGGAGAGCAAACTATCCTTTGCTTTCCGCAAATCAGAAAACAAAACCTTTCCGATTTTGAGATCTCGGAAATTTGGACAAAATTAGGAATAGAAACCCAGGCCTGCATTGCTTCATAGGTTTTATTGGCAACATTTAAATCTTTTCCAAAAATTCCATCAATTTTATTTTGGCGTCTCGTTTAGCTTTAAAATCCCCATCATCATTTCCGCCAAATTCATATTCATAATTTTTTCCACCAATATTAATTGTTCCAGTGCTATAACTGATATTGTCATCGGGATTACTAGAAATTAAGTGTCCGGCGTTTTCATATTTTATATTCTGAAAAGAGTATTTAAAACTATGGGCCTGCAATCTTTTTTCTATCATATCTGCCATTATGGATGATGGCCAAACCTGATCATCACGTCCAGAAAAAAGTAGAACAGGTCCATTGGTCTTTTCTACTTTGATTGCCGCTTGTTCTATGAAATCTGTTTTTTGCAACCCCTTTTTCCAATATTCCAGCATGTTAATACGATTCAATTGGTTGCCTGTGATTTTATCCATAGGGACGTATGGAATATCAACCCCCTTATATTTCCAACTCGATTTCAATTCGTTGGAATTGTATGGTAAAACTGTATTTGACCAGGTGACAGCGCTTGGTGCGTAGGCAACAACTCCGCTAATGGATTCGGGNAATATGGAAGCAAGTACTAATGCCAATTCCGCATTTCTAGATGCTCCCATCACAATTATTTTAGTTGGATCAACTTCTGGTTGTACTTTTAACCATGCCAAAGCTTTTTCAAAGTATTCCAAATTGATTTCTTCAGGTAACTGGGGTAAACCCTCTCTTTGAATATAGGGTAATGATAGGCCACTATATCCCTTATTGGCAAATAGTTGACCCCAATAATCTCCCCATGGTCCTCCACCTATCAAAACTATTGATACTTTTTTATTGGTATCGGTTTTTGCAAAATAATTTGCCTGAAAACCATTTTCATTTATAGCTCTCGCCTTTACACCACTGAATAGTATACTGTCCGCTATAAAATATCCTACGACTAAGAATATGGTAATTCCGATCCCTATAATATACTTTCTGCGTTTGCCCATTTGTTGAGTATGTTGCTTACAATAATGTTGGATTATATCTGCCCAATATAGGAAATCTTTAAAACCCATCTGTACTTTGTCCGAAATGTCCGGTATTTCAATTGGCGATTATGTGAATTTACGAAGACTGGATTATTCTAGTGGGATTTTACCATTGCTGCATCTTTACTTTCATAAAAAGGAATGTAAAGCAGCCATTTGATATCCTTTGCAGATACACTAAGGGTAATCCCCTCTGTATTTTCCGCTTTAATTTTCGCCTTAATTTTCGGCATAGCTTTTTCTGAAGGCAAAATCAACCATACGAAAGTGGCATCGGAACCAATATTGGTAGAATACGAACTGGTGGTATTGGGACCATAGATATTGTATTCGGGACTATACCAACCTTGTATTTCTGGGGTTTCCTGCCCTTTGATAAAACTTGGATTAATTTTTTGCCTGCCTACAGGGATAATTGCGAGATTGCCCTTATCGTTGGCAGTTTTCACTATCAATTTTTCTTTTTCCACCTTATTATCAGGATGCCAATGCCAAAGGGCTTCAATGGTACGGGGCCTGTCTGTTTCAACCCGATCCACCACTACCCAGAATTCGTTACGAACATAGAACAATGCCCTGGTATGTTTTGCCTTTCCTGCCATATCTTGAAATTGATCAAAGGAATTTGAAGCGTAATCAAAATCCTCCGTTATTTTAAAGTGACTATCCGCTAAGGGTTCTTGGGCAATTTTAGGCCCGTTGGTTTGTCCTTTACCATCTATTAAAATCAAGTTATGCCCGGCACTGCCCTTGGCATAGGAACGGAATTTCTCCGCTACCTCCCCGGTATAGGCAAATCTTCCCGAGTCTACCAGAAAATCTCTGCCATAGGCCGAAATGGAAAGATGGAGTTTGTCATTGTGTTGATGGCCACTGCCCCAAGGTCCCATATCAAAGAAAGACCAATGGGCATCTTGGTCGAAGCCACTTCTGGAAACAAAATGCCCTGCCCAGGGATAAAAATAGGAGGGACCGTCCTCTGGTTGTCTACCTGTTTCTCCATTGGTAACGATGTATTCCCAATCTTTATGGCCAAATTTTTGAGCTCCCTTTAATATAAGGTTTTTATCACTTCCCCTATCACCGTCATTGTTCATTATTCTATAGCCACTGGGTCTTGCCATATGGGCAATATATCCGTACATTGCCTCAATAGTACGTTCGTAGAAATCGGGCAACTTCCTATCTGCCTTTTCGCAGATTTCCTTGAAAAGTTCAAAACTGTTTAAGGATACGTTGTGGTAATGCGAACTTAGTTCAGTCTGTACCCCATCGGCATACACCTGATCTTTCATGCTTTTCACCATAGTTTCAATGGCATAGTCCAGCCATTCTTCTGATTTTCTGTATTCCGGAAAATAGGCGGCTACAGTTGCCAATGAGGAAATTTCCATGGTGAGCCAATTATTACTACTGTGGAAATTTCTGTTGTAATGGGCATGGTCTGGTAAGCTACTGAGCAACAGTAATTGTGTGGCAGGGGAAATATATTCACTGTTTATTAATCCAAAAAATATTTTGGTCCACACTTTGGCTCGGGCCGCAACCTCCAATCCCCGCCATATGGAAGTGTTACTTTTTATTCCCGGGTAGGGCATGCCCATGATGATAAAATCTTTTAAAAACAGGTCTATATATTGGGCGTATTTGGGGTTGCCGGTTTCCAAATAAGTGTGAAGCACCCTGTTCAATTGACTATGCCTATTGGAAAGCCAAGCCCATTCCTTGTCATTATTGGGGCCTTTGTAGTACCAATCGCGATGTCCATCTTCCAGATAGGGGACTTTTCCCCGTACATTCTGTATTACAAAAACATTGGTCAGAATGGTATCGGCTGCGGCTACCTGCTGTGCAGTTGTTGTTGGGATTTCCTTGCGCAGATCGGAGGCCATGGTACCCTTTTTATAATAGGCCAATAATTCCTTGCACGCTTCCAGGTTATTACCAGTGCTATAAGCAAGTTTCACCTTTTCGAGCCCCGTATACTCTAAATTGAATTGATTCAGCATATTTTCGATCGTCTCGGGATAGGCGGTGATAAGATCTTCTGCAGTGCTTATACTTTTCCAATTTTGTTGGGCGGTAAGCTGTTGTGCAATACAAATAAATAAGAGTATTAGTGAGAATGGATTGATGACTTTTAACATGCGATTAGGGTTGACTAAATTTGTTTATGGTAATTTTCTTGGCAGGATCTGCTTGGGTACTCCAGATAACCAATTTCCCCTTACTGTTTACCTGCAAACCTACCGCCGAATTAAAATCGGCCCCATTCTTACAATTAAAGGATTTGGTATCCACTTTTTCCATAATGGGTTCAAAAGGTCCACGTTTGCTTACAAGGATCAGATCGGCCGTTGCTAGGGAACCTTTTTTATAAAAACCCAAGGCGTAGATGGATGTATGATCCTTGAGAAGGTTAATGGCCTGATAGCCTCCCCATTCTGTGGGCGCAGTAAAACTATACAGTAATTGCTGTTTCCCACTTTTAGGTTTTATATGGTAGAAGTCCCAGTTGCGGGAGTCCCAATTGGCCACTATCGATAAGAATCCATCCTCCATGGCCAATAATCCCGATGCACCGGCGGTTTGCCGTTTGGGTTCGCCTTCCCGGCCTATGGTAATACTGGGCAGGGCGTTGGTCAATTCATTGTTTTGGTAATTATAAAGGCATACTCGTGAAGTGGTCTTTATAATATTATCCTCTATGCCAACAATTAAATACGGTTCGCTTACCTGGATTCCCCCAGCATGCCGGAAAGGATCTTTCATTAAAGGAATTAGGGATTCTGATGTACGTGAGTTAAGATCTATTTGCAAAACATAGGCCTTGGATCGGGAACTCCCAGAAACAAGCAGTTTTTCAGCTCCGTTTTTAATTATGTGTTGCACCCCCTGAAAATGACCATTGCGGTGAGGCACTTTAATTCGGTTGTTGATAAGGATCACTTCCGGTTCCAAACTTATTGCATCAAAAGCTTGGGGTACATTGGCTACCTGCTGCCCCCAACCCAAGATTGAATTAAGTAAGAGGTAGGCTATTAAAAATGTTTTTAAGAATTGACTTGGTGTGTCCAAAACAAAATGAATTTAGTTATTATCAATTTTTTAGTTTTTTATGGTTTACCCTCACCTTAAATAAAAATAAAATCAAGGTATGTATTTTTAATTTCAATAGAAGAGGCCTAAACCCACTGTTTTGATTTGTAAATATGGCTAATTTTTATAGTTTAAACGATTAAATATCTATCTTGGAACTGATTTTTCTCAAATATTATCCAAAAATCCCATTATGTTCAAAATGTTTAAACCTAAAGCCCTTACCCTNGGAATAATTCTAATATTTTTATTAAACCCCAGTAATGCTTGGTCCCAAACCAATTATTCGGTCTTGGATTTTTGGAAGTATTATTCCGATGCAGAAAATCAACTTTACAAACAACAAGCTGAAATATCGTTTCAAAGTCTTGCCAAGCGAAAAGAATCCATATCCAAGCTCCATACCAAGACAGATTGGGAGGGGAGACAAGGCTGGGTGAAAGGGAAACTACAGGAGTCCATAGGGGATTTTCCGGAAAGGACACCCTTGAACCCTATAATTACCAAAAGGATTAAAAAGGATGGGTATAGCGTAGAAAAATTGTATTTCGAATCCATACCGGGGGTCAAGGTCACTGCCGCCTTTTTTATTCCCCATGGGAAAAGGAAGAATCTGCCAACTATTATTTATTGCAGTGGGCATAGCGATTTGGCATTTAGAAGTGATATCTATCAGCATGTAATCCTCAACCTTGTTAAAAAGGGCTTTGCCGTCTTTGCTTTTGATCCTTACGGACAAGGGGAAAGATTACAGTATTTTGATCAACACTTGGGCAAGTCACGCTTTAGTCCAACACGTGAGCATTCCTATCCCGGGGCACAGCTTTTTATAAATGGATCCTCCACGGCCAAGTACATGATATGGGACGGCATAAGGGCAGTAGATTACTTGCTTACCCGCAAGGAAGTGGATCCCGAACGTATTGGTATTACCGGTAGGTCTGGTGGTGGAACCCAGTCATCCCACATTGCGGCCTTTGATGGGCGCATTAAAGCTTCGGCACCGGAATGTTATATAACCACCATGGAATATCAATTGAAATCTGGAGGGCCACAGGATGCGGAACAGAATTTCCCCAAGGGTATCCAACTTGGTTTGGACCATGCTGATCTTTTGCAGGTGAGGGCTCCCAAACCAACACTTATGATCACTACAACCCGAGACATTTTTAGTATTCAAGGGGCTCGGGATACCTATGAGGAAACAAAAAGGGCCTACAAAGCATTGGGCAAAGAAGGAAATTTGTTGATGGTAGAGGACAATGCTGGGCATCAATCTACCCTAAAAAATAGGGAAGCCATGTATGCTTTTTTTCAAAAGCATTTGGATAATCCGGGAAATTCCAAGGATGAGGAAGTAGTTATTTTTCCTGTGGAAGAATTGTATGTTACGGAAACCGGTCAACTTTCGACTTCGGTAGGGAGCAAATTTTTGTTCCACNTGAATAGCGATCGGACNAAGAAAAATTTGGTTCTATTGAATGAGGGTCGGCAGAATTTGAACCAACATTTAATAAATTTAAAACAAAAAGTAAAAGCAATTTCGGGTTATACAGAGACAGCCAAGAAAGCAAAATTGATATTTTCCGGTCAAACAGAATTTGAGGCCTATTTTCTTAATAAATATCTTATTAAGGAAGAAGGGGATAAAATAATTCCGTTTATAACCTTCGTACCCAAACATCCTATGGGCGGCTCAGTACTTTATTTGGATAATATGAAGGACAAGGAGTCCAGCGAAGCCTATGCCATCCCCATACAAATGGCTCAAAAAGGTGTTACCGTAATTGTGCCTGACTTACCCGGCTATGGTGAATTGGGGCCTGGGTATTTAAAAGGGGATGCTTACTTTGAAAATACCTCTTACAATCAATGGTTTGCAGGTATTTTGAACGGTAAAAGTACGGTTGCCATTCATGTGGAAGCGATAGAAACACTGTTGCAAGTTTGTAAAACGGATTTGAAATTAGACGATAAAGAAATTATGGGGATATCCAAAGGGGGGTTTAATTCCAGCCTGTTGCACGCTGCAGTTTTAGGGGTAGATTTTAAAGGTATGTTGTTTTTGGACCCATTGCTTTCCTTCCAATCCGTTGTTTCTGACAAAAACTATAACCCTGCCCATATACCATTTACCGTTGCCGGTGCCTTGCCTAATTATGACCTGCAGGATCTGTCGGCAGCTTTTGCTCCAAAGAAACTAAAGATAATTACTGAGAGCGATACTTTGGCAGCTGAGCAGTTTAAGAAGTCTTGTGAATTTGTTGCCAAACGTTATGAATCCATGGACGAGGCCAATAATTTTTCTATCACAAAGATTAATGCAGCGAGGGAAGCGATGAATTTAATAAATGCGTTTNTATCGGACTTTTAACGGGTTATCATTTAACTAACCATACGTATTATGAAACTAAATTTAATTCTTGCTTTAGGAATTTTAAGTATAGTGGCCTGCAAAGATGCTCAACCCGTGATGGCGTTGTCAACGGAGCATGGCCTTCTATTTGACAAAGCGGATGAAAATGCCATTTTGGCCAATGAGGGATTTATTAGGAGTGGGAAATTTGTTCAAGGCTGGTTGGAGATGGCTGATCCTGAATCTGGACTAATCCCGAGAAACCTTGAAACTGACAAGGACATATGGAATGCAAAGGATGCCGCCGCCGATAATTATCCATTTATGGTACTTACTTCTTTTTTTACGGATCAGGATTTATTTGATGGGACCATGCTGGAGATGCTAAATGCCGAAAAAAAACTCACTTCCAGGGTCAATACCCTTCCCGATACCTATTCTTTTTCCAAAAAGGGTTTTCAAAATGAAAAATTGGATATGGCCGAAATTATTTTTGGTTCTTCGGAATATATTAAGGATGGCTTACTGCCCCTTACGGAATGGCTGGGAAAAAGTCCATGGTCGGATAGAATGATGGAGATGCTGTACGATTTAAAAAGTGAAGTAAGTGTTGCCGATGGGATATCAAAGGTAGGTTCCAATGCATCGCGGGAAGAGGTGAACGGTGAATTGCTGCAAACCCTTTCCCGAATATACTGGATGACCGGTGATGAAAAGTTTCTGGACTGGGCCCTAACCATTGGNGACTATTATCTACTGGGAGACCATCATCCTACAANGGATCTGGAATACCTTAGGCTCAGGGACCATGGGTGTGAGTTGATATCGGGTTTGTGCGAATTGTATGTGTCTACAAGCTTTGCNAAACCACAAAAAAGGGAAGCCTATAAAAAGCCTTTGCATGAGATGTTGNACAGGATTTTGGAAGTGGGAAGAAATGGGGATGGATTATTTTATGATGCCATAAATCCCCAAACAGGAGAGATTGTACAGAAAAGGCCTGCCGATAATTGGGGGTATACCCTTAATGGATTTTACGCTGTTTATCTGTTGGATCAGGATCCAAGTTATAAGGAAGCCATCTTGAAAATATATTCCAATTTAAACAAATATACCAACTTTGATTGGGAAAACGGCAGTGCCGATGGGTATGCGGATGCCATTGAAGGTGCCCTAAATTTATACAATCGGATTCCGGACCCCTCCGTAGCCAAATGGATGGACAGTGAAATAAAAGTAATGTGGGCCATGCAGCAGGAAAATGGAATAATAGAGGGTTGGCATGGAGATGGCAACTTTGCCAGAACCACCATTATGTATAATTTGTGGAAAAGCAAAGGCTTGTACCTAAAGCCCTGGAGAGATGACCTGTTTCTAGGAGCGGAGCAAAAAGGGGATACCTTATTGATTACTATTAAATCTGAGTTGCCCTGGAAAGGAAAGCTGTACTTTGATAAACCTAGACATAAGGAAAATATGAAGTTACCTATGGATTGGGCCAGAATCAACCAATTTCCCGAGTGGTTTACGGCAGATAAGGATAGCGTATATACCTTAGTGGATTATGACAAGTCCGAACCTACTAAATATCAAGGCATACAGTTGATTGATGGTATTGATATTAAATTGGAGGATAACAAAAGAATGGTAGTGTATTAGCGGCTTAAATTTACCTAAATAGAAATCTAAATTCCCATTTATGATCCAACACACAGTAGTGCTAAAGTTAAAATATCCGAAAGGCTCGCCTGAAGAAAAAGAGTTTCTTGCTGCAGCGGCCAAATTGGCCTTGATACCTGGAGTCCATAATTTTCAATCCTTAAGACAAATAGGGAAGAAGAACGATTTTGATTATGGTTTGTCAATGGAATTTGACAATATGGCGGCATATTCAGCTTATAATATACATCCGGACCACAATAGGTTTGTGGCAACCTATTGGGCCAAATACGTAGAAAAGTTTTTGGAATTGGATTATGAGCCTATAATCTAATAACACACACTATAGAATACAGCTTTTCCATGGAAAAGCCAAGGGATTGAACAAGGTGTGGATGAGTGAATTTACAATTTTGTCCGTGGCTGATTTTGAAGTCGCGGGTCTTTTGACTTAATTGTGACCAGCCTATTTTCCATGACCTCTGTAATTCTCTCCATGGTCTCCACTTCAAGTCTATGCATGGCTTCATGGGTGTAAAAAGTGAGGTGGGGAAGTAGAATTACATTGTCCATTTCATAAAGCCTCTTTAACGGATGGTCAGTTTTGTTCAATGGCTCCTGACTGTATACATCCAAGCCGGCGCCAGCAATTTGTTTGTTCTCCAAGGCATTCAGGAGTGCCAATTCATCTATCAAGGCGCCTCGGGCGGAATTGATAATGATAGCGGTTTCTTTCATTACCGAAAATTCCTTTGAGCCTATGAGGTGTTTGGTTTCTTTGTTTAAAACAGCATGTAGGGAAATGAAATCGCACTCCTTGAGCATTTCGGTGAGGTCATCATATTTTTGAATCCCCCTTTCTGCCAATTTCTCTTTAGACTTGCTGGGGTCGTAACCAAGAACTTTTGCCCTGAATCCCAAGCCCGCCATCCTTGCCATGCTACTTCCTATTTTACCACAACCAATGATGCCGAGTGTTTTTCCGGCAATATCGTGTCCCAACCACTCGCTACTTGGCCATACCCAAGCTTTGCTGTTCATTTGTTTTTGTAGCACAGGGAGCTTTTTGGCCAGTGCAATGAGCATGGCAAATGCCCCCTCCGCAACGGTCTCCTCTGCGTATTCAGGAATATTGACCACTACTATTCCGCGTTCATTGGCAGCAGGAATATCAATGGCATCTATTCCTACTCCGTATTTTATTATTGCTTTGAGCTTTTTTGCAGCATCAATTGTTCTACGGCCAATAGGGGTGTAGCACATTAATAGGATGTCGCAATCCTCCAATTCTTGCATTAGAATTTCTTCCGATACCCCGTCTGGGAGCAATATCAGATCATGTCCATTTTCGCGAAGGCTTTGGTCTACATAGGGAGTCTCCAACTCCATGTCGGTTCTAACTATCTTCATAATACAAGCAATAGGTAACGGTTGGTTNGTGTATGATGGCTGTNTAAATGTTGATATTCGGTATTACAACAAATTTAGAAAAGCTGTTGGAATTAAATGTAGTATTCCGAGGATTGTTTTATTTCCTTCAATACGAATGTACTGTTCAAGACACCAATGTTTTCTATTTTTGAAAGCTTGGTCTTTACAAAATCGTGGTAGTCCTCAAGGCTTTTGGTATGGATTTTTAAAATAAAATCTACTTGCCCTGCCAAATGGTAACATTCCTGTACCTCGTCCAGACTCTGTACCTGAGCCTCAAACTTCTCTATAAATGCTTCGTTGTGATACCGCATGGAAACCTGGCATATAACGGTTATGGAGCGGTCTATTTGTTTTTTGTCCAGAATGGCAACGTATTTTTTAATGACTCCTTGTTTTTCAAGTCTACGGATCCTTTCATAAACAGGGGAGGGGGTAAGATTAAGAATGGCTGCAATCTCCTTTGCCGTTTTTTTGGAATCTTTTTGCAAAATCCTTAGTATAGTAATGTCGGTATTATCTAGTTGCTCCATGGTAGTGGGAAAAATTACTTTAAAACATCCATTTTTTTATATAAAAAAGCAAATATAACTTTAAAAATGGTGCATTTAAGTGATAATTACTTAATTATTNCTATTGTACTAATATAGTAATCGCTTTTTGTAATTTCGACAGTAATTAACACTTATGGTTAATAAGGCTAAAATAGTAAATTATGAAAGCAAAGGTTCTGGTAATTGGCGCCAATGGACAATTGGGATCCGTACTTGTTAAAGAGCTGCAACACCGCCATGGTTTGGACAATGTGGTAGCTTCGGATATAAATAAATCCCATAATTTCCATGGAGCATTTGAAGTGTTGGATGCTACCGATAAAACTCAATTATTAGAGGTGGTTGAGAGCTATGGGATTACCCAAATATATCATCTGGCGGCCATTTTATCCGCCAAGGGAGAAGCAAACCCGCTGACTACTTGGGATCTTAATATGAAAATGCTGTTTAATGTTTTGGAAGTTGCACGAGTGCAGGAGATGGATAAGGTCTTCTTTCCGAGTTCAATTGCCGTTTTTGGGGAAGATGCTCCTTGGGTAAACACACCAAACAAAGCCTATCTTAACCCTGCTACCGTTTATGGCATGAGCAAGGCTGCCGGAGAACAATGGGCACAATATTATTTTTTAAGATATGGTCTGGATGTAAGGTCTCTTCGCTATCCCGGGGTTATAGGCTACCAATCTTTGCCAGGAGGCGGTACCACGGATTACGCCGTTGAAATTTTTCACAAGGCCGTCTTGGAAGAGGAATTTGTTTGTTTCCTGAATGAAGATACTACCTTGCCCATGATCTTTATGGACGATGCAATTAGGGCGACTATGGAATTAATGGAGGCACCTAAAAGAGATATTAAAATAAGAACGGCCTATAATCTTGCCGGGAGTAGTTTTTCCCCAGAGGATATAGTAAGGGAAATCCGTAAGTTCTATCCAGACTTTATGGTAAAATACGAGCCAGATTTTAGGCAGGACATTGCTGCCAAATGGCCCAAATCTATCAATGATGATGAGGCCGCATTGGATTGGGGGTGGAAACCGGAATACGATCTGGAAATGATCGTCAGCACTATGATCGAAAAACTAAAAGAGCAATACGTACCTCAGCAATAAATGCGCTAGGGATCTTTAAATAAATCAAATGCCTTATCNAGTTTGGGCAGAAAAAAGAAATAACAGACATGTATTCAACAGTAAAAAACGAATTAAGGGAAGAACTTGAGGCCATAAGANCCGAGGGACTATATAAAGAGGAAAGGATAATAACCAGTCCCCAGGGGGCTGAAATTCAAACCACTAATTCCAGGGATGTCCTTAATTTTTGTGCCAACAATTATTTGGGACTTTCGGCCCACCCAGATGTTATAAAAGCAGGTAAGGAAGCCATTGACTCCCATGGTTTTGGATTATCGTCCGTTCGTTTTATTTGTGGTACCCAGGATATACATAAAGAATTGGAACGCAAGACGGCTGACTTTCTGGGAATGGAAGACTGTATTCTATATGCCGCTGCATTCGATGCCAATGGCGGTCTGTTTGAACCCATTCTTGGGCCGGAAGACGCTATTATTTCTGATGCATTGAACCATGCTTCCATCATAGACGGGATAAGGTTGTGCAAGGCGAAACGTTTTAGGTTTCAACATAATTCCATGGTGGACTTGGAAGAGCAATTGAAAGCAGCCCAGGGTTCCCGAAGAATTTTGATAGTTACCGATGGTTCCTTCTCAATGGATGGAACCATTGCTCAATTGGATAAAATATGTGATTTGGCCGATAAGTATAATGCCATGGTCATGATAGACGAATGTCATTCTACCGGTTTTTTGGGAGCTACCGGGCGTGGCTCACATGAATATAGAAATGTAATGGGAAGGATCGATATCATTACAGGTACCTACGGGAAGGCACTTGGGGGTGCATCCGGAGGTTTTACGGCGGCCAGAAAGGAAATAGTGGACATGTTAAGACAACGCTCCAGACCTTATCTTTTTTCCAATACTTTGGCACCATCTATCGTAGGGGCTTCCATAAAAGTTTTGGATTTATTGGCTTCTTCAACCGCATTACGCGATAAGTTGGAAACCAATACCCGCTATTTTAGAGAGGCAATGACCGCTGCTGGTTTTGATATTGTTCCAGGTGATCATCCTATTGTTCCGGTAATGCTTTACGATGCACCCCTGGCCCAAAAGTTTGCTTCCCAATTGTTGGAGGAGGGAATTTATGTTATTGGTTTCTTTTATCCAGTAGTACCACAAGGTAAAGCCAGGATTAGGGTGCAATTATCGGCAGCCCATGAGCAGAAACATTTGGAAAAGGCGGTAGCGGCATTTACCAAAGTAGGGAAGGCGCTCAAAGTAATTTAGTCCCTTTGCCTTTGGCCCAAACAATTGGAGATGAACAATAGCGGCCCAAGCAAATAAGCTATTGGGTTTGTGTGACCAATGGTATTATAAAGTGGTTTTAATCCCCAAGTATTTCGGTCTCAAAGCCGTCAATACTCCTGGTGTTTTTATTTTCCCAATACCTTTCAATTCCTGCAGGCCCTTGTTTGGTGGACCATGAATTTAAAGCAGTTCTTTCTTCTTTGTAATCCATGAAGGGAACTGCAAAGCCACAGGAGGTCTGNACCAGGTCGATATCCATTTCGATAATCTGCCGAGATCCAATGTTCTCGGGGAATAGTTTTATATATCTATGAAATTCCACATCCCTTCTATGGTAGATTTTAGCCTGTCCATATAGTCTTAATATCATGGGTTTGCCTTCAAATGCACAGAACATGACGGTCATCCTATTGTTCTTTAACAAATGTGCTGCTGTTTCATTACCACTACCTGTTAGATTGAGCCAAACTATTTTATTTTGGTCAAGGATCCTAAATGAATCAGTTCCTTTGGGCGATATATTTACCCTGCCTTCAGAAGCTGCCGTGCCAACAAAAAAAATCTTTTGTTGCTGAATGAATTCTTTCAATTCAGTTGTAATCGAATCTAATTTTTTCCCCATGTTTAGAAATTATGGTAAACCTGAATCTTATGAGATAAGATATTAANCCTATGAAACCCAAGATTTGGGCCGGTATAAATTTACAAAACTTTTACAAGTGGGCGGNACCTTGGATTTTAATTTAAACNTACCAACTCCCTTAGGTTTTAAGTTTTGACCCCTTATTGGAATCGTACAGTTTAATTAAATGATAAACATGAATGATACAGAAAACTATTCCTGCAATTACAAGAGGCATAGAATTCAACATGGCGCCATAAATAATGTAAAAGAAACTGGAAATTAAATGCCAAAGGCGGAATTTTCCCATATCTTTTTTAGTAATGGCAAAGAAACCTGTTAGGATGGCGATATAGCCAATACTCTCAATTACTATGTTCGTCATTTTTTAAATTTTTTAAGGTTCTGTCCTTGTAATCGCTTTGGTTCAACTTTTCTTCTATTTTTAAAAATTCTTCCAAAAAATGGGGACTGTCGGCAAGTAGGTCCATAACGGTCTTTCTACCTGCTGTCCAGTATTTTTCAAAAACCGGTAACTGTTTATGTGCTTTTTCCGTTAGGGTTAATAGCTGTTTTCTTTTATCCTTTGTATCGGTCCTAGTCTCTACATGTCCGTTTTTTTTCATTTTATTAATGATTTTTACTACGGCAGGATGCGAAAATTGTAATGTTTCGGATATTTCGGTAATGGTCATGGTCTCGTTTTCCTGTAAAAGAATAAAGATCAGGTTCCAGTTGGGTTCTATATCCAGACCTTCTGATTTGTACAGTTCCTTGGTACTATAAAGTAGGGAATCACTTAATCTCTTCAGCCTACTGGTTAGACCAACATATTCCATTTCCGTTAAAAAGTCGTTCATATTATTTATATTAAGTAACTGGTTACGCAAATATATTCATTTTTCGGTAACTGGTTACATAGTTTGATTTTTTTTGAAAGAATAATTACCTATTTGATACATCAGGTAAAATTTAGTAGATAGTGGATCTGGTTGAATAATTACTTTGGATTGATTAACTTTCCAAAAAATTAATAAAGACCAACAATGTTAAAGAACACTTCACTAGCCGTATTGTCAATTGCATGCTCTCTAGGATTATCATCCAGTGTATTGGCACAAAATAACCAACACTTACAAGATCATACACATCATGTACATGAAAATAATGATGTTGCCCACCATCATGAGCATGGCCCAATGGTATCGGATAAAATGCCTATGCAAGCAAAACTGCTAACCGGTCAAGGGGAGTATGTTTTCTCATGGGACCAAGAATTAACCGCGGCTTTTCCAGAAGAAGCCCATGAGTTTGAACCCGGTATGCACGGTGGGTTTAATGAAGACCCCGATACGGGCATTGTTTATACAGGAATACCTGGTTATGGACTTTGTGCCATAAGCCCCGACTTAACAAAATGGTCTACCATAGGGAATGATGAACGCTTAAAGGATAACATCCATGGAATTGTTTTCTTTGTTCATAAAGGTGAAAAATACCTTGCTGTNGCCCAAGAGGGGAAAAGAGTACTCGTACTTACTTTGGATGGAGAAATTGTTAGTGAAATTTTGAAACCTACGGGAAATGAATTCAAGTTTGCCGAAGCCAATGAGTTCTTCGGATCAAAGGATAGTAATTTTGGTGTTACTGATGTTACTTATCTTAATGGCACTCTATATGTGGCCCATGGTTATTCTGCTGGGGATTTTGTGATGACGATAAAGGAAAAGAACGGAGTTTGGAGCTGGGGCAAACTTGCTTGGGGAGGAAAGGGAGACAACCCTGGTCAGTTTCAGACCGCACATGGTATATATGCCCACAATAAGCACATCCTAGTAGCCAATAGGGCTGCAGGACAGGTAGTAAAATTTACCAAGAAGGGTAAATTTGTGGAAATTTTTAATGATATACCAGAAAGTAGTCTCATTTGTAATGTCTCCTATAAGGATGAACATTACTTCTTGAATGCTTTGCAGGCCATTGGTGAACAGAAATCGGCTCCGCTCTATGTCCATACAGGGGAAAAGTTGGTATCCACAGTAATTCCGGGAGATTTGGATATCCCTGTATTGACAAATATTCATCAGGTTTGGCCGCACATTGTTACCGAAAATGGATCCAAACAATTATACTTACTTGTTCATGGGTGGAACAAAGGCAAATTTGCCGTCCTGAAGATGGAAAAATAATTAAAAGGCCTCCCCAAAAAGGAGGCCTTTTTTATTGATTATTTAATGGGGGTCAGTACAATGTTTCGGTAGGCTACATTGCCATGGTCTCCTTGCAAATAGATGGGCCCTGGACTCAAAACATCGGAGGAAATGGCTCCGCCTGTAGGACCCCAAACGGGTTGGTTGTCTATTATTTTTTTGCCGTTAAAGATTACGGTAAGGTGTCGGTCTACCAGTGTAATATCCAAGGTTTGCCATTCCCCCGCAGGTTTTTCGGCTGCCTCACTGGGGGTAATACGGCTATATAAGGCTCCCATATTATGGGAATCCAACTCCTTGCCATAGGAATCCACTACCTGAATTTCATAAAGTCCACGTAGATAAATACCGCTGTTGTTGCCTTCGGGTACATTGACTTCCAATTTTAGGTTGAAGTCATTAAATTCCTGTAGTGTGCGAATGTTACCATAAGAAATATGTTCGCCGTCCTTTGGTTGTATGGGATCGTTTACGATCATACCATCTTTCACCTTAAAACCGTTGGCCTTTGATGGGTCCATTAATTTCCAGCCCGTCAAATCCTTTCCATTGAACAATTTTATAGGTTTTTCAAATTTAAGTTTGGACAGGTCCGGTGTATCCGGCATTGGCGGCATACGTTTCCCGGTAAAATTTTTAATGGAAATCCCGTTACCGTTTCTCTTGGGGCCACTCATAGTGCCCTCCAAGGCTTCCCCCACTTTTTTGACCTCCAAGGTATAGGTGACCGTATGGCTGCGGTGGGCACTTCTTTTAACTTCATAGGTACGGGTAGCCACCAATGTATTTTCGTCTACCAGGTAAATGTTGGACACAGGAACAACACTACCACCTATCCATAACAGTTCGGCATCCAAGAAGCCATGGTCCTCATGAACGTTTAGCCAGCCGGCACCACCACCTTTAATGTCGAGTCCCCACATACCTATAAAAGGATTGGTCCAAAGAGGCTGTGGAGCAGTATTGGAATAGCTATTAAGGACCATAAATAGTAATAGCATGGAAAGAATTGTCCGTTTCATTTTAGTGCGTTTTAGTATGGGTTGATTTATGAACAACAGAGACTGCTGTTATCATTTGAAGGTAATCAATTATTTAAAATGGAGTTTCATTTCCGACCAGAAAATTAGACCATCCCTATAAGAATTAAAATTTCACGGCAATAGTTTTCCCTATTTAAACCAAGGAGCAAAGGGTAGGGTAATATATGGTATATACCTTGGTATTAATTCAATTCTTCACAAACACCATACAGTGCTGCCAAGGAAGATTATCAATNTTGCGCTCTAACTTCATTCCTGCTGCTTCCAATTCCACAATGGCCTGTGCNTCGGTCATTTTATGAAGGGTTTTTATAGGAACTTTGTCATCCTCGGCGCGATATTCTATCAAAAACAGTTTACCATCGGCCCGTAAAGCTTTTTTAATGGAGCTCAACATTTCTGCCGGATAATTAAACTCATGGTAAACATCCACCATAAGTACCTTGTCCAAAGAATTCTCAGCTATGTTTATATTTTTTTCACTGCCTTTTATGATCCTTACATTTTTAATTTGGTCCCGTTCTTTGCGACTCTTGATCTCTTCCAGCATTTCTTCCTGAATATCCACAGCGTAGACAAGCCCAGACCTGGACAATTTGGCCATCTTAAAAACATGGTAGCCGGAACCAGCACCTATGTCGGCAATATTATCTTCCGGTTCAATAGCCATATTACGTAATAGGGTAGTGGTGTTTTCTTCTACTTCACGCTCGGGACGATCTAACCATTGTATGCCCTGATATCCCATTACATATGCAATTTCCCTTCCCATATACCATTTTCCAATTCCATTGGGGTCTCCTTTTTTATAAGTGTAATGGGGGATGGGGGTTTTGTTTTGTGCAATTCCTGGGTGCCATGATATTGAAAACAAGAGAAGGAACAAAATTTGGGCAATTTTTTTCATAGGAATTTAAATATCTTGTTCCGTGTTAATATAATGTGGGACAGACTAATAGTCTCCAATAAAAGTAATGAAATTAATGCATTCCTATCCCTGAAATTGTGGAAAGGCGCTTTGCAATATTTTTGATTTCTTTTGACGGTTTTCCTAACATGTATTCCAAGACAGTTTAAGTAGCGCTATGCGATGGTCTAAAATTTAATCAGGGCATAATTATTCATTTGATATGCGGTTAAGACTGTCATAGCGGATAGTGCAACTTTTACTTCAGGTAGTAGATCCTCTTTGCTATAGCCCATAGAAGACATTGATTGACCGCATAAATAAACATCTACGCTAATTTCGGAAAGTGTTTTTATTAAATTCCTATTAGGGTTGTCCGTATTGAATTTTTCTTTGTAAACAGTCGGGGACAGTGCATCTTTGGTGGAGCTTCCGTGTAATACAAGAGCTAAGTGAATCTTGTCCTTGGGGACTCCGTATCGCACATGCATATTGTAATAGCGGTGCAGACTAGAGATGATAGGATTGCTAGTACTTGGGTCTTTTTGCTTTCTGTCGATGTCAAAAATTGCCTTTAAGTCCTTCGATGTATCGGGCAGGAAATCCAAATCAGCAATGGAGAATACAGCACCAACATCGTTGAAAACGGGTCCAGTTGTGGGTTCATTCTTTTGTCCAAAAGTCAAACTTGTTTGTAAAAGTAACAGGGCTAAATAAAATATAAAAGGAGATCTATTCTGCATCTTTTATTCGGATAATTGAATAGTAGGTTCCACTTTGGTATATTAGGACAAAGGGTGGTACTACTATTCGGGTTGGTACTTTTCCAAAAATAAATATTTTGTTTTTATTTAAGACCTTCCCAATTGTATATTTACGAATAGGCATGTGGGACTAGACCTTATTATTCGTTGGATCTATATATTATAAGTCGCAGGTACATTGAAATGCGATAATTGAAGGCACCCCTCCTTTTTATTGGAATTTAAGGCCCAATACCCACACCTATGGGTAGGTTCCTTAAATAAGGGCAGGGCTTTTTTCGGGGTTTGTTACTGACATTTAGTTTTGTTTTTATTTAGAATATCTGTTTTTATGTAATCGTTCTTTAAGACAGGGCTCCATATAAAATCGGTAATTTCCGATATGGTGAAATTATCTTTTGGATCGGTGGAAAGTAGTAATTCGGTAAAATTATCTTCCATTCCTTTTAAGATATCCAAATCGCAGGCAGACAATTCCCCTTTTACCGCCAGGGCTCCGAGTTGGTCAATCTCCATCGGTTTCAGGCCTTTTTTCATTTGTACGGCTACGGCTCTTTGGGTATCCATACGTTGAACCGTAAACAAAGCATCCATATTATTGGATATGTAGAATGTATTGAATTGATATCTACCTCCTGTTATATATATTGCAGCATCGGTAAGGCAGGGAGAAGCTTTACTGACGATTCGGGTATTGGTTCGGTCTACTGTACCATTTGGATATAAATCATTCATTGCCCGTTGCAAAGCAAGATGCCCTACCACCAGTCCATCACAAAGATGACCATGAAATTTAACCAAGTCATCCAAATCTATATTTTGAATATTCCCTAAACGTCCTTTTGAAAAATCGGTGTCATTGACCTGCATAACAGTTTTAACCAAGGCGTGTTTTTTGGGAAGGTAGAGTTTATAGGATTGGGTGCCCGTGGTAATTTCATCCAAATGTCCCATAAAAGTCTGGTCGTTCTTCAAAAAGTGTATATGTACAAAACTGTTTGACCCTGTGAATATTCCCTGATGCTGTTCCGAATAGAAACCCAATAATTCACCATTATTGTTTTCCAAAAAAAACTTTTGGGATTTTACATCGGGTCTATAGCCTTCAATTTTTGGGCTTCTGGGCGTAACGATATGAGCGGTGATTTGGTTAAATTTCCCTGCAATCCGAAAAGCAAATGGTTCTTTTAAATCATAACCTTTACTTATTGCCAATGCAGCCACTTTTTCCTGTATTTCCTGAGTACTATTTATGGGGCCATCTAAATGAAATTCTTCCCAGTCCTTTACATTGCTATAGACGAAAAAAGGAGAACGAATATCCCAACTTTGACTAACCACGCCCTTGTCCTTGACAAATGCTGTGGCAAAGAAGGGCTTACCATCAAAAACAGTTATCTCGCCCTTCATTTTATCGTAGGGACCCATTGCGAACAAATTGGATTTATCGGGCAGGGTATCCAGCCAGATCTCAAGGGGATAGGTGGTCCCCATATCTTTCATTGCTCCTTTTGTATGAACTTTTGGAGTGTTTTGCGCTATTGAGCTTTGAAATGAAAAGGCAATTGATACCAAGATTAAAACTAGTTTTTTCATGGGTATTTACACTTGGTTATAAAATAAGATTAAAAAGATATCCTGAAATGATGATGCAGACTGTCACAATCCCAAAAAAGATGGCAATTAACTTTAGGGACATTACTTTGTTAAGCAAAGTAGCTTCTGGAATGGATAAGCCTACCGTTGCCATCATAAAGGCGATGGCAGTGCCCAGCGGTACCCCTTTGGCTACAAAGACCTGAATGATAGGAACAATTCCGGCGGCATTGGCATACATGGGTACTGCAACAAGTACAGCAAGGGGAACAGTCCACCATTGGCCACCTCCCAAATAGGTATTAAAAAAGTTTTCCGGAACATAGCCGTGCATTGCGGCACCGATTGCAATCCCGATAACCACATAAAGAAGCACACCTTTTACAATATCCCAGGCACCACGTGAAATTTCAGGCAGTCGTTGGTAGAAAGTTTGTTTTGCCCCTTCGTATTCGCCATGTTGCATTTTATTTTCAAGTATCTTTTTTACCCAATCCGAAAGTAAAGGTTCCAAGTTAAATTTGCCAAGTAGCCAACCACCAATAGTACCTAAAACAATACCTGAAATAGCATAAATCAGGGTAGCTTTTACGCCAAACATACCAAGAAACATGGCCATGGCAACTTCATTCACTAAAGGAGAGGTGATCAAAAAAGAGAAGGTGACACCTAAGGGAATTCCTCCTTGTACAAATCCAATAAACAGTGGTACCGAAGAGCAGGAGCAAAAAGGAGTTATTGCACCAAATACGGAAGAAAAAAAGTATTCCAAACCGTAAAGTTTCTTTTTATTCAAATAGTCTTTTAGTCGTTCTATAGGAAAATAAGCATTCACTATTCCCATAATAAAAACAACAAAAAATAGGAGAATAAGAATTTTGAGGGTATCATACACAAAGAAATTCAGGGCAGTTCCCAAATGGGTTTCTGCCCCAACCTTAAAAAGAGTATATATAAGCCAATCGGCAAAATGTTGTAACCAATCAAAC